>Ga0209062_1002035_pt1 | contig 29610 bp, 23 predicted proteins | sample Coa_R2_2_FD_187158 | JGI IMG/M metagenome (GOLD analysis project Ga0209062, IMG submission 187158) | Surface soil microbial communities from Centralia Pennsylvania, which are recovering from an underground coalmine fire - Coalmine... | ecosystem: Environmental > Terrestrial > Soil > Unclassified... | reverse complement strand
TCGGCCACTATCAGGTGGACCGCGAAGGCGTTCTGCCCCTGCCCGTAAAAGTCGTGGAAAAAGGGGCGCTCAAGGGCTATTTCCTGACCCGCCAGCCGGTTCGCGGCTACGATCGCTCCAACGGCCGGGCCCGCCTGCCCGGCAATTTCGGCGCTTCCACCGCGGCGATGAGCAATCTCTTCTTCCATTCCTCGGACACGATCCCGGCCGCGGACCTGAAAAAGAAGCTCATCGAGATCTGCCAGGCGCGCGGCAAACCGTACGGCATCATCATCCGCAAAATGGATTTCCCGTCCACCGCATCCATCGAGGAGGCGCGCCGGATGCTGGCTGCTTCGCAGGGCCGAGCCGTCAGCGCGCCGGTCCTGGCGTATAAGGTCTTTCCGGACGGCCGCGAGGAGCTGGTGCGCGCGCTGCGTTTCCGCGCGCTGAATACGCGGTCGCTGAAAGATATTTTGGCGGCGGGCGACGATAGCACTGTCTTCGAGTTCATGGAGAACGCCGCGCCCTTCGCGCTGGTCGGTGGAGCCGGCTACACCGCCGAAGCGGCCGTGATCGCGCCCTCGGTCCTCATCGACGATCTGGAACTGCATCCCGCCGAAGAGGGGCAGCCAAGGCTGCCGCTGGTCTCCCCGCCGGACCTCGCTGCCAGGTAGAGTTCCGTGTTCCGCATCCTCGGCCGCTACATTTTCCGCGAGATCCTCACCAGCTCCGTCCTGGGGACTGTAATCGCGACCTTCGTCGTCTTCCTGCAGCGCGTCGATCGATTATTCGAGGTGCTGGTGTCCGGCAATCCGGACTTCAAGACCGTAGCGCTCCTGCTGGCCTACACCGTGCCCCCGGTGCTGCCGCTCACGATCCCCTTCGGCGTGCTGATCGGCATCCTGGTCGGCCTCGGGCGCATGTCGAGCGATGGCGAAATCGTCGCCATGCGCGCCGCCGGCGTCCCCAGCCGCAAGGTGATCGCTCCCGTGCTGCTGTTCGCGACGCTCGGCACGGCCCTCGCCGGCGTGGCCGCGCTGCGCTGGACGCCCTATGCGCTTCGCCAGTCGACCGACATCCTTTACAACCTGGCCGCCAAGCAAAGCTCGGCCAACATCCAGCCCCGCATCTTCGACGAGAACCTCAACCCGAACACCATCCTTTACGTGGGCGACGTGCGGCCCGGAGACCCGGCGCAGTGGCGCAATATCTTCATCGCGGATGTGACTGACCCGGACCAGCGCAAGAAGGGCATCGGCGGCAAAGCCGACGGCCCGATGATCACCGTCGCGCGCGCCGCGCTCGCCACCTCCGATCCAGTCCATAACCGCATCCAACTCGATCTCAAGGATTATTCGACCCACGAAATGGGCAAGGACGCCATCGCGTACGACGATTCCGCGCCGTCCAAGACCCTGGCGCTCGAAACCAAGCCGCCCGACGAAAAGACCTTCTCGGCCAACTCGATGAACACGCGCGAGCTGATCCGGTACCGCGGCCCCGATTGGATCAACGCCGGAATCGAGCTGCACCGCCGCTTCGCGCTCCCCCTGGCCTGCATCGTGCTTGCCCTGGTCGGCATCCCGGTCGGCATTTCGACGCGCAAGGGCGGGCGCTCGGCGGCGTACGTCAACGCCATCTTTCTCGCGTTCTTCGGCTACTATCTCTCCTCGGTGTCGCTGATCGGCGTGGCGCAGCGGCGCAAACTGCCGATTCCCGTGGCGTCCTGGCTGCCCGATGTCGTGTTCGGCATCGCCGGAATCGTCTTCCTCTTCCGCATGGAACTGCCAGGCGACCGCGACCTCCTCTCGCAGTTCCGCGGCTGGGTGGCGGAGATCTCCGATCGCTTCAAGCGCATCGCCGGCCGCCCGCAGCGAAAACGCGCAGCGTCCTCATCGCCGGGTTGGCGTTTGCCCCTGCTGCCGCAGATCGTGGACATGTACATCCTGTCCAACTTTCTGTTCTATCTGGCGCTGGTGCTGGCGAGCTTCGTTTCGATGACGGAGGTCTTCAACTTCTTCGAATTGATGGGCGATATGCTGCGCAACAGCACGCTCCTCACGATGTTCACCTACCTGTTCTTCCTCATCCCGCAGCTCATCTACCGCCTGCTGCCGATCAGCGTGCTGATGGCCGCGCTGGTGACGCTCGGCGTCCTGAGCAAACAGAACGAGGTGACGGCATTCAAGGCCTGCGGCGTCAGCCTGTACCGGCTGGCGGCGCCAGTGCTGGTCGCGAGCATGCTCTGCGGCGGCGCGCTGTTCGGCTTCGATTACTCCTATGTGCCCGCCGCCAACCGCCGGCAGGACGCACTGCGCGACCAGATCAAAGGCCGCGTCACCCAGACTTATCTCAATCCCAACCGTAAGTGGATCATGGGATCGGATTCCCGGATCTACTACTACAAGTATTTCGACCCGACCGGCAAGGTGATGGTCGATCCCAGCGTATTCGAGCTCGATCCCGCCACCTTCCGGCTGAAGCGCCAGATCCTGGCCCAGCGCGCCGAATGGCGCCCCGCCCTTCACACCTGGATCTTCGAAAATGGCTGGAGCAGCGATTTCGACGGCGTGAAACGCCTGACCCCGCGCAACACATTCCAGGCCACCACGTTCCCCGAACTCACCGAAACGCCGGATTATTTCCTCAAGGAAGCCGTCCAGGAGCGCCAGATGAACTTCCTGGAGCTGCAGAAATACATCGCCGATCTGCAGCAGAGCGGGCTCGTCGATACGCGCAAGCTGCAGGTGCAGTACCACCTCAAGTTCGCCAATCCGCTGTTTGCGCTCATCATGGCGATGATCGCGGTGCCGTTCGGTTTCCTGGTCGGCAACCGCGGCGCGATGACTGGCATCGGACTCAGCATCGTCATCGCGATCTCCTACCTCGGCATTCAGCCGCTGTTCGAGAAAATCGGCGACGTCGGCCTGCTTCCCCCGGCAATGGCGGCATGGTCGCCGGACCTCCTGTTCTGCCTGGTCGGCAGTTATCTCCTGCTCCGCATGCGCTCGTAGCGCCGCGCTACGGCATAACTCGTAGTACCTGCGGTCCAACCCGGGTCGCCGTCTTTCATCCGGTCAACGACCTAGTCTGACGGACTAACTCGCTTGGGGAATTGAATCAGCCGGGACCGGCTGATACTGTTCAACTGGACCGGCAGCACTCCCCTCCGCTGGGGCCCAAAAGCCCGTTTTCGGCTGGCGGTTCCGAGGAGAACGAGAGGCTAAGATGCGCCGGTTTCCATACGCCTGCTTGCTGAACTTTTGTGTGTTTCTCGGCACGCCTTTCCTGCGGGCGAGCGTGCCTCCCGTGCTGCAGATCAGTGACAGCAACGGCGACGTCGTCACGATCGATTCCACCGGCGCGGTGGTCTTTAGCGGCTCCTGTTCACCCGCGACCTGCCAGACCACGCTGGTGCACACCCAGCCGGGCGCGATCGAGTGGGGTGGGACCGTGGGGCCGTTCTCCCTCACCCTCACGGTGGCGGTCACCAAAGCGCCGGCGTCTCCCGCGCCGACAATGGACCTTGCCATCCAGCAGTTGACCTCCGCGACGGGCGGCACGATCAAGTTTCAATGGACCGACACCAATTTCACCACGCCGTCGATCACCGGGACGACGCTGGAGACCAATGGCACGATGTTCGGCAACGATACCGCAAGCTTCGTGGCCTACACCGATAACAGCAATGCTCCGTTTGGCACGGGTATCCCGGTAGGGCCGCCCTTGACGGTCACTGGCAACGGTCTTACCAGCATCAATGTCAGCGAAAGCGGATCCGGCCCTACGGCGGTACCGTTTTCCATCACCGAGGTCGCGACCATTACTCTGGGCCCCGGCGGTTCCTTTGCGGCAGACGAACTGTTTAATGCCGTACCCGCCGCCCTAAACCTGCCTTGCCCCATAAATACCGGGCAGGTGGGCGTGCCTTACACCTCCACTCTGGCGGCCACGGGCGGGGTGCCGCCCTTTACGTATTCGATCAGTTCCGGCAGCCTGCCGCCGGGCTTAACATTGAACCCATCGACCGGCCTCATCAGCGGTACTCCCACGGTCGCGGGTACTTTCACGTTCACCGTTCAGGTTACCGATGCAACCGGCGCGGTGACAACCACGAACTGTTCCATCGTAATCAGCGCGCCGCTGAGCAATAACTGCGTCACTTCCGCGGCAACGTTAGTCTTTCCGTCAGGACCAGTGCCCGAAAACGCATTCCTGATCCGCTACGCCGCCAACCTCGATCACGGGGATTCGACGGTCGAGGTGACCAATTACGGCCTCAACGGCGCGCCGCTGCAGGGGCCCGGATTCGGAGCCGCGGTCGGGAATATCTGTGTGAATATTTATGCCTTCGCCCCGGATGAGCAGTTGGTGTCGTGCTGCTCCTGCCTCGTGACCCCCAATGCCGTGGTGCGGTTGTCCGTCTTGAACGATCTGCTGTCCAACCCGTTGACCCCGGTCAGGCCGACATCGGCGGTAATCAAGCTGGTAAGTTCGGCGCCCGGCACCACCAGCCTCACGGGCGGTATGTCCGCCTGGGGCACCACGCTCCATCCGCTGAACACCACCGGAACGGCTTTCGGCTTGACCGAGACGCCGTTCACACCCGCCAAGCTGAGCTCCGGGGAACTGGCGAGCATCACCAACCGCTGCGCCAACAATCTGGCCAACGGCAGCGGCTCCGGCGTTTGCAGCGCCTGCCGGCTTTTGGTTCCCGCGGGAGCGGCAAACCAGTAACCGGACCGGCTGAAGAGAACTCCCCGCTCCCGCGTATGCCCGGAGACCGCTTGCGCACCACCTGCGATGCAATCCGGCTAGTCTGCCGGGCTAAGTCTCCTGGGGAATTGTGTAAACTTTCGTCCAACTGGTAGTCTCCATCTGGAGCTGTAGATGTATGCGATTGTATAAGACGCCGTTACTCCTCGTGGGGACCCTGCTCTTAGTTGCCAATGCCCGGGCCAACACGACGCCCCCGGCTAACTGCGTACCGTTCCCGGTGGTCTTCACGGCCGGAACAGGGGGGCCGTCCCCTGTTTCTTGCCCACCTTTTACGGTGCCCGGCGGAGTTCTAACCGGCGTCACGCTGTCTTACGAGGCCGACTATCAGTTCGGCGGCAACGGCACGAATTCGGTCAACGTCACTTTTGCCCCCGCCGGCCCCGCCGGTGTCACCTGGTCGCCTGCCAGCGTGACCCTGACGGTGACGGGCGGCGTTTCTTCCGGGACTCCGCCGACCGGCAGCGCGACCGCCACCGCCGGAGTTTCCAATGCGGCCTTCGCATCGGCGTTCACCGTGAACCTCAGCTCCGCGGTCGTGCAGGGTAGCGTCGCGGATTCGTCCGGGGCCGTGTCGATTGTCTACACATATACGCCTCCTCCGACGCTTACCCTCTCCTGTTCGGCTGGCGGCTCGCTTCCCTCCGGCCAGGTCGGCACGCCCTATAGCGCGTCGCTGTCAGCGGCCGGCGGCGTTCCGCCCTACACGTTCGCGATCACCGGCGGGAGCCTGCCGCCTGGTCTGACACTCAACACCTCGACCGGCGCCATCACCGGCACGCCCACGACCACCGGAACGTTCACTTTCACGGCACAGGTCACCGATGTCACCGGCGCCGTCACAACGTCCGGATGTTCCATCGTGATCGGCTCTGCGCCGCCGCCGCCGACTACGGGCTGCAACAACTCCGCCGCGACCCTCGTCTTTCCCACCGGGCCGGTGCCGGAGAATGCCTTCCTGATCCGTTACGCCGCCAACCTCAATGCGGGCGATTCGGTCGTCGATATTACCAACTACGGCCTCAACGGCGCGCCGATTCAGGGCCCCGGTTTCGGAAGTTCGGTCGGTAATATTTGCGTCAACGTGTACACGTTTGCGCCGGACGAGCAGTTAGCCTCCTGCTGCTCCTGCCTGGTGACTCCGAATGCCGTGGTCTCGCTATCGGTGAATCGGGACCTGCTCGGGATGGCGTTGACCCCGGCCGTCCCGACTTCGGTGGTGATCAAACTCGTAGCTTCGACGCCCGGCGCCAACACCCTGACCGGCGGCATGGCCGCCTGGGGCACGACTCTCCATCCCCTGACCGCCGCCAACCCGGCAATTCGCCTGACCGAAACGCCCTTCACTCCCGCGACGCTTAGCGCCGGCGAGTTGGCCAGCATCACCGGCCGCTGCGCTTCCAATATCGCCAACGGCAGCGGTTTCGGGATCTGCGCCGCTTGCCGGGCCGGCGCTCTGGGCGCGAATAACAAGTAGGCCGCGCGCATTCCGCCCCTTAAGGCCGTACACGGAGTCGTTGCCCGCGGCGGGCCACGAGCAGAAGCGTGCCCGTCGCGAGCAGCACGATTGAGCCGGGCTCCGGTGTTGGCGCCGCGACCGGAGTGGTGCCGTTATCGATGAAGTATGTCGGTCCCGAAGGATCGTATCCGGGATCGCCCGGCGACGGGGTGAAGGTTGCGCTGCTCGAAGCCTCCGGCCCCGTGTCCGAGACGAACGCCAGGCTGGTGGAATCGAGCGCCGGGGGGGACGGCACATAGGCTGCGGACCCCGGCATGTTGCCGGCGAAGAAGAACACGTTACCCGCCCCATTGAAAATCAGGATCTCCATGGGGAGATCGCTGAAGTTCGGGTCGGTCAGCACCAGGCTGCCCTCCTGTCCGCTGAACGGCAGGTTATAGGTCAGGGCCGAATACGTGTTCGTGCCATCGTAGTAGTTCGAAAGATATCCCGAAATCGGCGTGGAGCCGAACAGGCCGTTTCCGAACTGATCGATCTGGATCGTGTCGCCCTGCAGAGGGGTAGTGACCGCTGCACAGATTGCGGCCGCCAGAACGCACATTCTCTGTCCCATCGCATCCTCCTATTTCACCGAAACCGGCGTGCTGATCGACCGTGTCAAGCCGCTCAGAGTGTCGAAAATCTCGGCTGACGCGAAGCAGCTTTCAAAGAGCAGAACCCCACCGGAGATACTTCCAAGCGACGGTGGCGGTCCGCCTGGCACGGTCGGCGCCACGGTATTCAGAACCGGCCGAATTTGAAATGCGGCTCCACGGGTTGCCCGGATCCGTGCATGGCGGGACACCCGGGCAGACCCGAATCCGGAAACGCAAGAGCGCCGTTCAGGTCCCAATTGAAAGGATTGCTGACCGGGGTGGAAGCGCCGGAAACATGGTGAAACGCTCCCACGGAAAACGAGGTCGGCGGCGTGCCGTTGGCGATATTGTCCTGCACACCGCTGGTGTGGGTGTAGCTGACATAGCCGTACTGCACATATGCCATAGTTCCTTCGCCTGGGTATTCCTGATAGAGCAGATTGTTGAACGTGTTCCAAAACAGCGGATACGTTCCGAAGTGCCCGTAGTCGATCGTCATGCAGTCCGCTACCGGCGTCGGACCGCTCTGCCCCCAGCCAGGCGCCGCTCCGATTAGCGTCCCAGCCGCCAGAATCCATTTCGTCCAGCTCACAGATCCTCCTCCGATGTGGCTTTCGCCGTGTGTTGCGAAAGTACCATGTATACTGGAGCGGATCGGGAGTAATATAGGGTTCCAGCAGGGGTAACGGGCATCTGTATCCCCGCGGTAGTTTGCTGGATTAGCACGGCTTAACGGGCAAATGCTGCAAGACCACAGCGGGCACGGCCGGACACCGGCCGCGGCGGATCCGGCTCTGATCCGCGCCTGTCTCGACCGCATTCTGGCCAGCGCGGAATTCGAACGCGCAGGCCGCGTCCGGCTGCTCCTCGAGTTCCTGGTCCGGCAGTGCCTCGAAGGCCAGTCCGACGGCCTCAAAGAATCGCTCATCGGCGTCGAAGTCTTCGGCCGCGATCCCGGATACGACCCTAAAGCCGAGCCGGTTGTGCGCGTCACAGCCGGCCGGCTGCGCGCCAAGCTGGAGGCATACTACGAACGCGAAGGCCTCCGCGACGCGGTCCGCATCGCCATCCCCAAGGGCGGCTACGTCCCCACTTTCGAAACGCTTCGCACGGAACCCGCCGAGGCCGCCGTACCCGCCCGGCCCCGCCGCGGCGCACGGTTCGCGGCCGGCGCCGCCATCCTGCTCCTCGCCGCCGCAGCCGCCGCACTCAAACTGGCCGGCACCTCCTCGCCCCCGGCCTTCGACAACCTGCGCCCGTTTGTCACCGGAAAGGGAGCCCCCACACACCCCTCATTCTCTCCTTCCGGCGATACCCTTGCCTTCGAGTGGGAAGGTCCCGGCGACCGCTTCATCAACGTCTACCTGCAGCGCCTCGACTCCAGCAGCCCGGTCCGCTTTACGCACGACGACGCCAACTCCACCTGGCCCGTCTGGTCGAAGGACGGCCGCGAAATCGCTTTCCTGCGACAGCTCAGCCCCGTGCGCATGGCCATCGTTTCCGTGCCGCTCTCCGGCGCGGGCGAGCGCGTCTGGACCGAAGTCGAGAAAGGCGATATGGACCGCCCGCGCCTCGATTGGTCCCCGGACGGAACCTGGTTCGCGACCGCCCAGCGCGTCGGCGGCATCCAGTCCATCCTGCTCTTCTCCCGCTCGACCGGCGAGCGCCGCGTCCTGACCCGCACGCCCGCGGGCTGGCGCGGCGACAGCGAACCCGTCTTCACCCCCGATGGCAAACAGGTTGCCTTCCGGCGCACCCAGCCCGCATCGGGACTCGAAGACATCTACATCGTCCCCGTAACCGGAGGCGAACCGCGCCGCCTTACGTTCGATAATCGACCCATCTCGGCGCTCGTTTTCACCCCGGATGGAGGCCTCGTGTTTTCCTCCAAGCGCGCCGGCACCATTCGAGGATTGTGGTGGCTGCCTCCCGGCGGAGGCCGGCTGCGCCGCCTCACGTCCACCGCCGTAGATGCGGGTTCGCCTGCGGTCTCTCGGGACGGCAGGCACGTGGCCTTCGTCAAGGTCCTGTTCGACACCGACATCTGGCGCGCTGATACCGGCTCGGCCGCCGCAAGCCCCGCCAGCCTGATCGCGTCCGACCTCCCCGACAGCAGCCCGCAATTCTCGCCCGACGGCCGCCGCATTGCGTTCCTCAGCTCCCGCGACGGCGCGCCGGAGATCTGGACCTGCGACGCCCGCGGCGCCAACTCCGTGCGTCTCACCAATGCCGCGGGAGCCGCCGTCGGTCTGCCGCAATGGTCGCCGGATGGGCAGTCGATCGCCTTCGAGTCCTATCCCAAGGGGCAGGCGGAGATCCACGTCGCGCCGGCGGCGGGCGGCCCCGAGCGCACGCTGGTCTCGGGCGCCTACGACAATACCGTGCCGCGCTGGTCTGCCGACGGCCGCGCGATCTACTTCGCCAGCAACCGGGCGGGGCGAATGCAGCTCTGGCGCATCAACCTCGGCGACCGCAGCGAATCGCTCGTCGTAGACGATGGCTATGCCGCCACTGAATCTCGCGACGGCCGCACGCTCTACTTCACGCGCCGGTCCGGCCCCGGCATCTGGAGGGTGGCCCTGGCCAACGGCTGGCCCGGGGGCGACCCGGTCCGCGTCCTCCCCGATGCCCGCCAGGACTGGGGCAGCGCAGCCCTCGGCAGCAAGGGCCTGTACTACCTCCAGCTCGGCGGCGGCTTCCCCATCCGATACCTTGACTTTGCAACCGGCGAATCGCGGACTCTGTTCACGCCGAAGGGCCAGCCTCTCTGGAGAGGCGCCGAACTCGCCATCTCTCCGGATGAGCGGACGATCCTCTACACCGTCGTGGAAAAGGACGGCCTCAATATCTTCGTGCGCTGAGGGCCAGAACGGAACCGCACCGCACCGCTCCCTAGCTGCGGGGCGCCAATTTGGGGCGCTGGCGTCTCCGCTCAAATTTGGCTATCTCATGACCATGTTAAGATGACCATAGGATGAAACGGCAGATCGCCGCCGGTGAGTTCAAAGCCAAATGCCTCGCCCTGCTGGACGAAGTGCAGCAGAGCCGCTCGGAGATCGTCATCACCAAGCGCGGCCGCGCCGTGGCGCGGCTGGTCCCGGCATCGGAGAAAACCGAGGCTGTTTTCGGCCGGATGAAGGGGACCGGGGAGATCCTCGGCGACATCTTTTCCACCGGCGAAGAGTGGGATGCCGGCCAGTAGCCGCGGCGGCCCTCTCCTGCTGGACACGCACTATTGGGTCTGGCTCCAGTTCGGTATCAAAGAGCATTTCACGCCTCGAATCGATTCGGCGATCCAAACGGCAGTCAAGGACGGGAACCTTCTGCTCTCTGTAATGTCCGTTTGGGAGCTCGGAATGTTGGAATTCAAGGGCAGGATCCGCTTGGACATCCCCTGCGAGCAATGGGTCAAAGAAGCGCTCGCGATGCCCGGCCTTACTCTCGTTCCCCTGACCCCTGAGATCGCCATCGAAAGCACGCGGCTGCCCGGTAACCTGCGCGCCGATCCGGCGGACCGGATCATCGTCGCCACCGCCCGCCGCATGCGCGCTCGTCTGCTCACGCGCGATGAGAAGCTGCTCCGCTATGCGGAGCAGCGGCACATCTCCGTTTGCTGAGCCGCGCTACCGCACCGGCCCATCCCACCGCAGCCCCACGCGGTACAGCCGCGGAGCGCCGATCTGCGGCGCCGGCGTCCTGCCGGTCAGATATTGGTGGTTGAGCGCGTTCTCCATCTCGAAAGTGGCTGAGAGATGCGACTTCACCCGCTGCCGCGCCGAAAACTGCACCGTCGAGAATCCCGCCAGCGGCAGCGTGTTCAAATCGTCTTCGAATTGCAGGCTATAGGCGCGGACGCCGGCGGAAACGAACGTGCCGCCCCCGGCCCAGGACAAATCGGCCGAGCCCTGCTGCTTCGCCACCTGCGGCACCCGCAGCCCGTTCGAGTAGCGGTTGTCCGCGTAGAGCCACGCCAGCTCGCCCATCCAGTGCGAGCCCCAGCGCTGCCGCAGGTTGGCCTCCACGCCGTGCGTGATCGCCGATTGCGCGTTCTCGCGCTGCTTGGTGATCAGCGCGGGCGTGCTGCTCAGCGTGACGTTGGTAATCAGGTCGTCGATGGCGTTGCGGTACATCGTCACGCTGAGACGCCGCGTTTCGCCCACCAGGTCGAAGCCGGCTTCGGCCGCGAACAGCGTTTCCGGCACCAGGTTCGGATTGGCCTCCGTCACCGTGTTGCCGGCCCGGAACGTCCGGTAGAGTTCGTTCAGGGTAGGCGCGCGGAAGCCGCGGTACGCGGAGGCGCGCAGCCGAAGAATGCCTTTGCCGCTCACGATCCCGCCGCTCGGGCTGTAAAAACTGGTGTTGCGGCCGTTGAAGCTGGTGAAGTCCTCGCGGCTGCCCAGGTAAAGCTTCACCGGTCCCGCCGCGCCGTTCCACTCTCCGAAAAAGCCGCGCGACCAGATATCGCCCTCGCCGAAGCGGATGCCCGCCGGGATCAGGGAATCCGTGCTCGATCCCGCCGCGCGCGTGACGTCGCCGCCTGCAATGGCCGTCCAACTCGCAGCCGTATGGCGCCACATCCCGGCCAGGCCGGTCTCGTCCGAAGGCGCATGCTGCATGAAGGAGAGCGTTTCCGTCTTGCGGAACGCGCCGATCGAAGAGAACCACGCGTGGTAGTTTTCGCGCGTGTGATAAGCGGAAACGGAAAAGCCGTTGCGGCCCGTATCGCGCGTCCAGTTCGCCGCCAGCGAGCCCAGGCCCGTGGAATTGGGCGTGAGCGCGGTGCCGTTGCGCCGCTCTTCCGCCAGCGTATCCAGCCGCAGGAACAGTTTGTCCTCGCTGCCGATGTAATCCAGGCGAATCACGCCGGCGACAAACGAAACTCCGGCCTTCCGGTCGACCGGGCCGCGCAGATCGGCCGGGATGATGTAGTACCCGTCCAGCGTCATGGAGCGGACCTCCGCGCTCAGGCCGAAGCGGCGGTCGAGCAGCGTGGAAAAGCCGCCGGTGAGCTGTGCCTGGCCGGCATTGCCGCCTTCCGAAGCGAGCGTCAGGTTCCATGGCTCCTCCGGGCGGGAAAAAACATTGATTGCGCCGCCCATGGCCTTATCGCCGAACAGGCTCGTCGAGGCCCCGCGCGAAATCTCGATGCGCTGCATCTCCCCCGGATCGAGGCGGTCCCAGTAGATCCAGCCTCCGAAGGGGGAATTCATCGGAATTCCGTCCCACAGCAGCAGCGTGCGGCTGGCGCCCGAGGAGCCGATGCCGCGCAGCGAGATGCCCTGCGTGGTGGGATTCGCCGCCAGGCTGGAAGAGCGCCGGTACATGCTGAAGCCGGGGACATCATGCAGGCGGTCGTCCAGATTGATCCCGGGGATCTCTTCGATCCGCAGCTTGTTCAGGCTCTCGATGGAAGCCGGAGCATCGGCGGAAATGGTCGCGTTGACCGTGATGGACTGCTGTACCGGCTCGATCTTGGGCTGCTCCGGCGCCGATTGCTGCGCCAGACAGAGAACGGGCACAAAGCAGACAACTACCCACCGAGCCATACGGTGAGCTTACCATTGACGGCCTGGCCGCGGCCGTCTACTGAAACAGCAGCCGGTCCTTCTTCGCCTCGATCTTCGCCGGGTCGATACCCGGCACCTTTTTCAGATCTTCAATGGAATGGAACGGGCCGTTCTTCTCCCGGTACTCGATGATCGCCGCCGCCTGCGAGCGCCGCAGCGTCAGTCCGGCTTCGAGATCGATCGCCCGGCACCGGTTCACATCGATGCGCGGCGCCTCGTCGGCCGGATAGTGCGCTGAGAGGTAATCGAGGACTGCCGCCAGCTCCGCATCCGACGCCTTGGCGCCCAGATCGACCATCTTGCCGATCGTGGCCTGCCAGCCGGCGCGGTCCTGCCGGAGGGAAATCGAGCGCGCCAGCTCATGGCACTGCGAGCAGATCTTCTGTGTTTCGGCCTTGCCGGGGCCATCCGGCAGTTGCGCGTATGCGGCGGCGGCGAGCGCCGCGCTAATGCTCAATCGGAAAACCAAACGCATAGAGGGTTCCATCGTGGGTGGCGAGATAAATTTGCATGCCGGCGGCAGAGAGGGACGCCGGTCCGCGTGCCGTAACCGTCGAGCCGCTGTTCCAGAGCGGCTTGCCGGTAGTGCCGTCAAATGCGTAAAGGGCGGCCGGCGCGCTGCCGCTGCCCGCGGCGAAAGCGAACACCACGCCATTGACGACGATCGGCGCGCCGGGCGAGGCGAGGTCGCCCGAGGTCCAGCCCGGATCGAGCGCCGGAGCGCCGTCCCTTTCGGCCAGCTTCCATGCCGTCACCGCGGAGCGCGAAGACGCCAGGATCCAGCGCGTGCCGCCGGGGTCCTGCCAGGTCGCGAGCGCGTCCGGGGCGAAGCCGATGGGCTGCGGCGCGTAGCGCCGGCCGGGCGCGGCGGTGTCGAGGAAGTGAAGGCTACTGTCGCGGGCCGCGGCTGCGGCGAGGGCCCGATCGTGAAACTGGAAGAGCACCGGCGAACTCGTGAATTCCGCCCCGGCGGAGTACGTTGATTTCGGCTGGAGGGTCTTGCCGTCCAGAATGGCCAGCTCGCCATCCGTCGTAGTCACGTAGACCGTGCCATCGGGTGCAATGGCAGGGCCGGAAGCGCCCGCGATGTCGCCGGGCTTGCGCTCCCAGGAGGCGACCGCGTGCGAATCGAGATCGAGCGCCCAGACGGCATTCGGCGCGCCGCCGCAACCATGCGTCGTCACGGCGTACGCCGTGTCCTGCAGCACGACGAGCCCCGCGGCATGCGCGCCGGCCGGCAGGAACGGCACGGCCTTCTCCGGCTCCTCGCCGTTCGACACGTACATGGAGTGGAAGTACCCGTCCGGGGAAATCGCGTGAAGATAATTCGGACGGCGCCGCGGCGGCGCGGGCGGCGCCGCGCCCGGACGGGGCGCAGGCGGAGCCGTGGCAGCCGCGGCCCTCATGCGAGCTTCGCGCTCCGCGAGCTGCTGCAACGTAACCGCGCCCGCATCGGGCTCGCCCACAGCGCTCCTGGCCGGGTTGATGCGCCCCGGTCCGCGGCCCGCCTGCGGCATCGGCGGAAACGCGGCGGAGATGGCCCGCGCGACTCCGGCGGTAATCCCGCCGCCGCACGGACCCGCGCCATGCGCCGCCGTGCCGAGCGATTTCTGCCATTCGAGGCGGCCGAGATCGGTATCGACGGCGTAGATGTGTTGTGCATCCGCGATATAGCCGAGCGAGCGGAAGCCGCGGTACCCGATGTATCCGTTGAGCAGCACGGCATCGCCCGAGAACGCGCCGTTGCCGAGCTTCAGCTTCCAGGCCATCCCGAAGCCGCCTTTTTCGATGCTCGCCGCGGAAATCTTCGGATCGCTGCGGACCCAGGCGGAGCGCTGCGCGTCCGCCGCCGTGGTGCTCCATTCCCCGCTGCCGCGCCCGAACTGGGCAATGGATAGGGCGCACAAAGCCAGAAGAAGGCCGGCTTGCCGGTATTTCATTTCGCTAACGCCTCCGCGATGGCCTTCTCCGCCACCGGCGCCATCGCGCGGTACCCGGCGGCGTTCGGCAGCAGGCCGTCGGCCGTGAGATCCTGCCGGAAATTCCGGCCCTGCGCCAGCGCGGAATACCAGTCCAGATACACGATGCCTTCGCGCTGGGCGTAATCCCGCAGCCAGCCGTTGAGTCCGATGATTTTGCCCTGCGGCCGCAGCCCCGTCTGCTTCACGCCGAAGCAGTCGCAAACGGGCAGCACGGAGGCCAGCACCACGCGAATGCCGTGGACGCGCGCCAGTTCCACCATGGATTGGATGTTATCCGCGATGGTGCCCTCGGTCGCCGGGCCGGTCGCGCCCGCCAGGTCGTTGGTCCCGCCCTCGATGAGGACCACCTTGGGATCGAGCGCGATGGCATCCTGGCGGAAGCGCACCAGCATTTGCGGCGTCGTTTGGCCGGCAATTCCACGGTTCAGGTACGGTTTTTGAGGAAAAAAATCGGGCCAATTTTCGATGATCTGGTCTCCCAGAAACACCACGCGATTCTCGCCCGGCCGCGGCGGCTTGAGTTCCGTATCCTCGCTGCCATAGCGCGTGAGGCCGGCCCAATCGACCAGCAGCCGGTGCAGCGCCGCATTCGGCGGCTGCGCCACGCCCGTCTGCGCCAGCGCGGCGGCGGCGAAAAGAAAACCGGCGGCCACGCGCATCATCGCTTCACCCCGAAGCAATACAGCACGCTGTCGTACGTGCCGATGTACACGCGCCCGTTCGCGATCGAAAGCCCGCTGAAATGGTTCCAGGACTGGATCTGGTCTCCGCTCGACCACAGTTCCTTTCCCGTCTGGGCATCGAGCGCATAGAGCACCGCGTGCGTCGAGCCGGGTATGCGGCGGTACGCTTCATCCTCGAGGCCGACATCCGGGTAAGCCTGGTCGGTATCTTCGCCGTTGCCGTAGGCATAGACCACGCCGTTGGCGATCACGGGCGGCTCGGCGCGGTTCATGTCCCGCGACATCCACGCGGGCACGAGCGTCAGCGCGCCGTTGCGCTCCTCCACCTTGAAGGCCACGATGGCGCCGTACTTCACCGGCCCGTGCTCGATGGGCGCGCTGAATTTGGAATGTTTCGGGCCCCAGATGGGCGTCAGCAGCCAGCGCGTGCCCTTGGCGTCCTCCCAGCTTGCGAGCGATCCCCAGATGCCGGCCGAAGCGAAATTGACATCCTCGTTGCAGAGCAGCGGGCTGCGGTAGAGCGGCGTGCGGTGGTCGTCGCCGCCGATCGATTTCGTATCCATCAGGTACAGGCGGCATTCCTTGCCGGCGTCCACCATCAGCTCGCGGCCGTGATAGTCGAAGATCACGGGCGTCACCTGCATATCGAGATCGCGCTTCACCAGCCATTCGGCGTTGCTCGGTCCGTAGTAATCCTCGAGCTCGAGCGCCTTGGTCTCGGGATTCTGCTTCACCCCGATGATGCCGTCGCCGAACAGGCCGTTTTCGGGGTCCCAGCGGCCATCGCCCGTGCCCGTGTACATCACGCCCTCTGCGCTGATGGCCGGTCCGGTGCGTCCCCACATGCCGCCGCCGGCCGGTCCCCAGCTTCCGACTTTGTGCGTCGCCAGGTCGTAGGCATAGACCATGTTCGGATTGCCGCCGCAGCCCTGCGCGGTGTGGGTGTAGATCACGCCATGGAACAGGTTCAGCGCGTAGGGCTTGCCGTTGGGCGGCATGAATTTCGAGGGCGGCGCGACGTCTTCGCCATCGGCGGCGTTCACCTGGTGCAGCGAGCCGTCCCAGGATACGGCGTAGATGGTGTACTTGCCGTCGGCTGCGGGCGCGATCACGGGCGTCGCGGTGAGACCGCCGGGGCAGAGGATGCCGGCGCCGCGGCCGCCATCGGCCGGAGGCGTCCAGGCGCTGGTGAAATGCTTCTTCCAGATCACCTCGCCCTTTTCGACGTCGATCGCGTACAGATTATCGGAGACCCCCGCCTCGATGGCGACCTCGCGGACGCCGTTCGCGGTCTTCAGCTTTCCGATGATCAGCGGCGGGAACAGCGAATGCATCTGGCGCGGCTGGTTATCGAGCTTCAGCTTCCAGAGCAGCCGGATGTCCTTGGCGTTCGCGGTGCTGAGAATCTTCTCGTCGCGCTGCCAGGCGTCGCGGCGGACGTCGTAGCCGTCGGTCAGCCAGTCCGCGGGCCAGGCGAGCGCGCCGGCGAGCGCCAGCGCCGCGGGGAGCAGTCCTTTTTGCATTCCCACCTCGGGGAATATCTTACCGCGCCGCGCGATAATGCAAGACGTGACGGAACTGCGCGCCGGACTTTGCGGCCGATGTGTCCATGCGAAGGAAGTCGTATCGGACCGCGGCTCGGTTTTTCTGCGCTGCCGGCTGGCGGAGCAGGACCCGCGCTTCCCGAAGTATCCGCGCCTGCCGGTGATGGAGTGCGCGGGGTTTGTGGCAGCGGCGCAACCGCCCGGCGCGCCGCACCGCGCGCGATAGAGCGGGAAAGAGTTGCGGCCCCGCTGAACGGCGCACGCTGCCCGATGGAATTCTACGGCGCCAGGCGCGCCTTCAGCCACGCAATCATCCGGCTCTGATACGCCGTCACGGCGGCCGGTTCCCACCAGCGGATCCCGTGGCCGGCGCCCGCGACGGGCAGCACTTCGCAGGCCGCGCCCGCGCTCTTCATGCGGTCGCACATGCGCGTGGATTGGTCGTAGGGAACGAGCGGATCGGCGGTGCCGTGGATGAACAGGAACGGCGGCATGCCGGCGCGGATGTTCTCGATCGGCGAGAGCTGCGAGAGGCGAGCCAACAGCGGCTGCGCCCACGGCGAGCCGTGCAGGGCGGCGCGGACGGGCTCCGGTGTCATACCCGACGTCTTGGCGAGCGAAACCAGGTCGGTCGGCGTGTACAGCGCCACGACCGTCCGGATATCGAGTGCGGGATAGCGCAGCGCCGCCATGGCGGCCAACTGCCCGCCGGCGGATTCGCCGATCAGCGCCAGGCAGTGCGGATCGATGCGGTACTCGCCGGCGTGCGCCTTGATGTAGCGGACCGCCGCGGCCACGTCCTCGATGGCGTCGCCGAACTGCAAGGGGTCGGTAGCCAGCCGGTAGCTGATCGAGAACCACGCGAAGCCGGCCCGCTCGAGCGGCTCGAAGAGCGGCGCGACATCCACGCGCCGGTCGCCGCGCACCCACGCCCCGCCGTGCACCAGCACAACCCCCGGAAACGGACCGCTGCCGGGTGGAATCGAGGCATCGAACCGGAGGCTGACGCCGCCCGGCCGGGAGTACTCCACGTCCTGAAAAGCCAACGGGGCCGAAGGCAGAAAACTGACGCTCAGGAGCGCGGGCACAACGCGCAGGGACAGCATCGTTATTACTGGACGCGCCGCCGCGGGCCGCAGTTGCAGTACGGCCGCTACGATGTTCATTCCCGCGCATCGGCGCGCGCCGTGCACCCCTTCGGGCATGCAGAAACAGACACGGCGCATGTTCCTGGAGGGCGTTACAGGAACACTCAGCGCGGCCTCGGCGCAGACGCCCGCCGCCGGTACGGTCCCGTACCGCACGCTCGGCGCTACCGGCGTCCGGGTCTCGCTCGTTGGCCTCGGCGGCTCGCACATCGGAGAAGTGCAGGACGAAAAGGAGGCCATCCGCATCATCCGCGCCGCCATCGATAGCGGCGTGAACTTCATGGATAACTCGTGGGATTACCACGGCGGCCGCAGCGAAATCGTGATGGGCAAGGCGCTGCGCGACGGCTATCGCGAGAAGGCATTTCTGATGACCAAAGCCGACGGCCGCACCCGGCAGGCGGCGGCGCGTCAGCTTGACGAATCCCTCAAGCGCCTCGAGACCGACCACCTCGACCTGTGGCAGTTCCATGAGGTGATTCGCTTCGAAGATCCCGACCGTATCTTCGGGGACGAAGGCGCCATTCAGGCCGCGCTCGACGCGCGCAAAGCAGGCAAGGTGCGGTTCATCGGCTTCACCGGCCACAAGGACCCGCACATTCACCTCTACATGCTGCAGGTGGCGCGGGAACACGGCTTCCGGTTCGACACGGTGCAGATGCCGCTGAACGTGATGGACGCGCACTTCCGCAGCTTCGAGCACGAGGTGCTGCCGGTTCTGGTGCGGGAGAACATCGGCGTGCTGGGGATGAAGAGCATGGGCAGCGGCGTGATCCTCGAGAGCAAGACGGCGACGCCGGTGGAATGCCTGCACTACGCGATGAACCTGCCGGTCTCGGTGGTGATTACGGGGATCGACAGCCAGAAGATTCTCGATCAGGCCCTGGCCGCCGCGCGCGGTTTCCGGCCGATGCCGGCAGCTGAGGTGGCTGCTCTGCTGCGCCGGACGGCTCCCGCCGCGGCACATGGAAAATACGAGCTGTTCAAGACGACCGCGCACTTCGATTCCACCGCGCAGAACCCGCAATGGCTCGGGCCGCCGTCGCCTGAGACCGACAAGCTGGTCACGAATTCGCCGCACGGATGAGGCCCGGCGGCTCATTGATGATCCACCCGCGCCCGTAACCTATTGTTTTTAAAGGGGCGGAAATCGCCAAGTGGCTCATCATGAGCCGAGGGCCGGAAAATTCAACCCTTTGGGCGGGTCGCGCGTCTATCCCCAAAGCATGCTTCTCCGCGATTTCCGCCATGCCGCGCGTGCATTGCGCAAGGCGCCCGGGTTCACCGTTGTGGTGGCCATCACGCTGGGGCTGGGCATCGGCGCGAGCACCGCGATTTTCAGCGTCGTCAATGCCGTGCTGCTGCGGCCGCTGCCCTACAAAAATCCGGACCGGCTGGTGGTCGCCTGCTCGGATCTGCGCAAACGGGCGGTGCGGGATTTCCCGTTCTCGAACGCAGATTTCCTCGACTTGCGGAAGGGCACGGAGAGCGTGTTCGAGGAACTCGGCGCGGTGCAGGCGGGGCGCGGCGTTCTTCCGCGTGCCGATGGAACGCCGGAGCAGGTCATTGGCGCGGGCGTCTCGACCAACTTTTTCCGGCTGCTGGGCGCGCGGGTGATCCTGGGCCGCGATTTCACGGAGCAGGACGGCATCCCGCAGGCTGCGCCGCCCGCCGGGCCTCCCGGCGCTGCTCCGGCCGCGCCGCCTGTGCCCACGTCCGTCATCATCAGCTACGAATACTGGCAGCGCCGCTACGGCGGCAGCCGGGATGTCCTCGGCAAGACCGTCGACGCCGGCGGAAATGCGGCGCAGATCGTGGGTGTGCTGGAGCCCGGCATCGAGCTGCTGTTCCCGCCCGATGCCAATGTAGAGCGCCTGCCCGACTTGTGGAACGCCGCCCGCATTCCCTACGATCCCGCCAACCGCAATGACGTGCAGTGGCGCGTCATCGGGCGGCTGCGGCCGGGCGCCACGATCGAGCAGGCGCAGGCCGCGGCCGAGCGCGTGGCTGCCGAAATTCGCCGCGTCAACGCGATCTCGAACACCGCCGACGAGCACATCCGCATCGAGCCGATGAAGCGCCACCTGGTCGAGGGCGTCGCTTCGACGATCCGGGCGCTAATGGGCGCGGTGGTGTTCCTGCTGCTGATCGCCTGCGCCAATGTGGCCAATCTGCTGCTGGTGCGCCTGTCGCTGCGCGAGCGCGAGCTGGCGGTGCGGGCGGCCATCGGCGGCAGCCGCTGGGACCTGGTGCGGCAGGCGATGGCGGAATCGCTGCTGCTGGCGGGCGCGGGCGCCGCGCTGGGAGTCGCGCTGGCGTGGGCGGGCATTCGCGAATTGCTGGCGATTGCGCCGGCCACGTTGCCGCGCCTGGCGGAGGTGCGCATCGACCCGGTGGTGCTGGCGTTCACCGTGCTCGCCAGCCTGGCCGCCGCGGCTCTGTTCGGGCTCGCGCCCGTGGCGCGCGCGGCGCGGCCGGATCTCGCTCATCTGTTGCGCGGCGGCCGCAATACCGGCCTGGCGCGCGGCGGAATGGTGCGCGGGATCGTGGTGGTGGCGGAGGTGGCGCTGGCGTTCGTGCTGCTCATCGGCTCCGGGCTGATGGTGCGCACGTTCCTCGCGCTGCGGCACGTCGAGCCGGGCTTCGAATCCCGCGGTCTGCTCACGTTCGAACTCCTGGGCGGCCGCCCGGCGAACACGCCGGCGGAGCGGGCGGCCTTCATTCGCCAGATTCATGACCGGCTGGCGGGGATCGCGGGCGTGGAAGGCGTGACCGCCGCCTTCCCTCTGCCGCTGACCGGCGGCTTCAGCCCGATCCGCTGGGGTAAGGAAGAAGCGTTGACCGATTCCAGCCGCTTCCAGGCGGCCGATTTCCAGATCGTGCTGCCCGGCTATTTCCGCACCATGCGCACGCCCATCCTCGAGGGCCGCGAATTCACCGAGGCGGATAACGTCCCAGCGCGGCGCGTTGCGATCATCGACCAGAACCTCGCCGCCAAGGCTTTTCCCGGACGCTCGGCTGTGGGGCAGCGCATTCTGGTGCGGGTGAACACGCCTCAGGCGGAGTGGTTTGAGATCGTCGGCGTGGCGGCGCACGAGCGCAACACCGACCTGGCCTCGGCCGGCCGCGAGCAGATCTATTTCACCGACGGCCTGATCGGCAGCGGCGCGGTGAATCGCTGGGCGCTGCGCACCGCGGGCGATCCCGCGCACTTCACCCCCGCGGTGCGCGAGGCGATTCGGAAGCAGGATCCCAGCCTGCTGATTGCCGGGCTGCAGCCGATGGATGTGTGGGTGGAACGCTCGCTCGGCGGAACGCGTTTCTCGCTGATGCTGATCGGCATCTTCGCCGCGATTGCCGCGATGTTGGCGGCGGTGGGGCTTTATGGCGTCCTCTCCACGGTGGTGCGGCAGCGGACTGCCGAGATCGGCGTGCGCATGGCGCTGGGCGCGGCCCCGAGCGGCATCTTCGGGCTCATCGTGGGCTACGGGCTGCGGCTGAGCGCCGCGGGCCTGGCGGCTGGCGCTGCCGCGGCCCTCGCGGTGACGCGCGTCATGACGAGCATGCTGGTGGGAGTGCGGCCCGCCGATCCCGCAACGTTCGCCGCCATGGCTGCCGGGTTCGCTGCCATCGCCGCCGCGGCTTCCTGGCTGCCCGCGCGCCGCGCCGCGCGGCTCGATCCGACGCGCGCGCTGCGGGAGGAGTAGCGCGGGGCCGCGAAGCGCGATCTTCGGGGCCATTACCGCGACGGCCTCCCGTGCGCTGCGCCGCGCGGCGCCGGACGCGTTTATTCCCGCGTCTTCAGCACCGCGACGCAATCCAGATTCCGGTAGAGCTGGTTATGATCGAGGCCGAAGCCGACCACGAAGCGGTCGGGAATCTCGAAGCAGCGGTAATCGACCGGCACCTGCACGATGCGGCGCGAGTTGCGGTCGAGGAAGGTGCAGACGGCGAGCGAATTGGGCGCACGGCCGGCCAGCGTCTGGAGCAGGTAGCGAAGCGTGAAGCCGGTGTCGACGATGTCTTCGACGAGGAGCACGTCTTCGCCTTCAATCGTCTCGTCGAGGTCCTTGGCGATACGGACCACGCCGGGAGCGCCGCTCCGGTTCGAGAAGCTGGAGATGGCGAGGAAATCGATCTTCACCGGCACGTCGAGCCGCCGCGCGAGCTCGGTCAGGAAGAAAACCGACCCCTTGAGGACGCCGACCAGCTTGAGTGTACGGCCGCGGTAATCGCGGGAAATCGCGGCGGCGACTTCGGCGATGCGCGCCGCAATCTGCTCGCCGGTGAAGAGCACGCGCTCGATCTGCGGTTGCGCGCCTTCGGTCATGATCCGTGCGCCGTCCCGGCAAGGCCGTATTTGAAGATCAGGTTTTCGAAGTCCTTCTGGTAGAAAACCTGGATGTTGATATGCGGGTAGAGCTCGCGGAGGAGCCGCACTTTGCGGTTCTTGCGCGTCACGTGCGCCTGCTTCATGGTGGTGAGCTCGACGTACAGGTCGAATTCCGGCAGGTAGAAATCGGGTGTGAAGAACTCCTGCGGATGGCCCTCGGGATCGTACTGGATCGGGAAACTGCGGGGCTCGTATTCCCAGGCGATGCGGTAAAAATCGAGCAGATTGGCGAAGATCTCCTCGCTCGCGTGGGCGAAAATCTTCTTGCGCAGCGTGATCTTATCGGGGGGCACGATGCCGTAGCGCGCGAGCTTGAGGCGCATCTGGAACTGGAGTTGCGCTTCGGCGGCAGGCGAGAGGAGGCCGCGGGAGGCGAGCGCGGTACCGGCGGCCGCGGTGGCGATCAGCTCGGCGATCTGCTCGGCGCCGAGGGCTTCGGCGTTGCAGACCAGATCGAAGAGCTCGGCGGTGGTCCGGCTCCTGCCGAATTTGGCCTTGCGGTCTGCCCGGTCGGCCGCTTCGAGCTCGAGCAGGAGCCGGCGTGCGGCCGGGCGGTCGAGGCGGCCATCCAGCATCAGGTTGCCGATGCGCGCGTTTTCGGGGGCGACGATGTGGACGCGCAGCGTGCCGGGGAAATGGCGGGTATCGAGCTCGCCGCCGAGCGCGCAGAATACGATGTGGTGCTCGGTGGCGAGCCGCGCCAGGATGGAGGTGGCCAGGCTGGAGTAGGCCTTATCCGGGATCGGGGTGGCCGGGCCGAACTCTTCGCCCGCGAGCTGCCGCAGGCGCGATTGCGTGACCAGCTCAAAGCCCAATCGCAGCGCCACGATGCGCGCCACTTCCTCGTACCGGCAGCCGGGGTGGCCAGAGATGGCGATCAGCGCCATGGGAAGCTTCATGATAGCGCGGGCGCGCCGGCGCCCCCGCGGTATTACTCTTGCGCCGGGCGGTTCGGCTCCCAGAGGGTCTCGGCCGCGCCGGTCGCGTGGGCGGCCCAGCGGCTCCAGACGAAGAGAGCGTCGGAGAGGCGGTTGAGATAGCGGATGGCTTCGGCGGGGACTTCTTCGACGCGCGAGAGCGCCACGCAGGAGCGCTCGGCGCGGCGGCAGACGGTGCGGCAGAGGTGGAGATCGGCTTCGAGGCGGCTGCCGCCGGGCAGCACGAAGGAACGGAGCGGCGGGAGGCCTTCGTTGAGCCGGTCCATTTCGGATTCGAGGCGAGCCACGTCGGCCTCCGTGATGCGCGCCTGCCTTGGATGGACATCCTGGGGCAGCGTGGCCAGAATCGAGCCCAGATTGAAGAGCTCGTGCTGCACCCGAAGGAGGATGCGGGCGAGTTCCGGGGCGGCCTCGGCCGCGGTGACGCGCGCGGCGCCCAGGAAGGCGTTGAGCTCATCGACATCGCCGTAAGCGGCGATGCGGGGGCCGTCCTTGGGCACGCGCTGCCCGCCGGCGAGGGCCGTTTCGCCGCGGTCGCCTTGCCGCGTGTAAACGCGGTTGATGGCCAGGCGCGGGGTATCGAATGGACGATCGCTCATGGTTAACCGTTAACGAAAGGGGGGTACTATTGGGAGCCGGAACGCTCTGTAAGCCAGTGTACACTGATAGATCGTCATGAGGACCGGAGAGCGCATTACGGCACGGTTGATCCTGTCGGTCTGGTTTACGGGCCTGATTTTTCTCCTGCCGGGGGCGGCTTCCAAACCCGACCGCAAGAAGGCGGACGCGGCATACCAGCGCGGGCAGCGCGCGGACGCGGCCGGCAAGCGGCAGGAGGCGATCGGCGAATATAGTGAAGCGATCGCGGCCGATCCGCAACATAGCGCGGCCCTGTGCGCCCGCGGCAACGATTATCTGGCCGAGGGAAAACGCGACGAGGCAGCGCGGGATTTCGATGCGGCCGTGGCGGCGCATCCCGCCGATGGCGCCGCGCACGCGGCACGGGGCGGCTTTTTCGCGGCCACAGGGCAGCCGCAGCGCGCCATTCTGGATTACGAGACCGCCATCGCGATGAAGGCCGACCGCGCCGATGTGCGGGTGGGGCTCGGCAGCGCGTATCTCGCGACCGGGCAGAATGAAAAGGCAATCGAGCAGTTCGATGCCGCCATTCACCTGCGGGCGGACAACGCCGACGCTTACGAACGGCGCGGCGTGGCCAAGCAGGCGCTGGGAAGGGCACGCGACGCGATCGAGGATTTCGACACGGCCCTGCGGTACCGGCCGGAATTCCCCGATGCCTTCGTCGAGCGCGCGCTGGCGTACGCGGCTCTGGGGGACTTCGCGGCGGCGGGCTGGAACCTCGATGCCGCGCTGAAACTGCGGCCGGCGGATGCGCGCGCACTGCGCGTGCGCGGCGCGGTGCGGGAGCGCAACGGCGATGACGCAGGGGCCGTGGCGGACTACACGGAGGCGATGCGCCTCGATTCCAAGGATGCGCGGCTCTATCTGGCGCGGGCATCGGTCTACGCGCGGCAGCAGAAAAACAAAGAAGCGCTGGCCGATCGCGAGATGGCGGTCGAGCTCGATCCGCGCAATCCGGAGGCGTATGTGGCGCGCGGCTCTTCCTACCACGCGCTGGGGCAACATGAGAAGGGATTGCGCGACCGGACGACGGCGATCAGCCTGGCGCCGAATTCGCCCCTGGGTTGGACGGCCCGGGGCAATGCGTACTACCTGCTGGGGCGGTACGACGAGGCGCTCAGCGACCTGAAACGGGCGGCGATGCTCGACCCGTCGAATGCGGAAACGGAGAAGCTGCTGGCGATGGCGCAGCAAAAGGTGGATGAAGCGGTCGAGCGGGCGCTGGCGCAGGAGAAGACGCCGGATACGCTCACGGTAGTGCTGCCGGATACGAGCGCGGCGGCGGCCAATGCCGCCGAGCCCGCTGGTGCGAAGGACGAGGCCAGCGGCACGGCCGTACCGCCGGCTTCGCCGGCGAAGGCCGGTGCGGCGGAGGTTTCCGGGGCGCCCGGCGCGAAGAGTGCCCCCGCGAGTACCGCGCCGGCGAGTGCAACCGTGGAGTCCGTGCCTGCGGCCCAGGCCGCTGCGCCCGCTCCGCCGCCCGCGGGCGCTCCGGCCGGTCCGGCGGTGTCCGCGGCTGTGGCGAAGGGTGAGCCGGCGATCGCGCCGAAGAGCGCGGGCGCGCCCAAGGCCGCAGCGCCTGGTGCGGCGCCTGGCGCCGTTGCGGCGGTTGCGCCGGTGAAGGGCGTGGTTCCGGCGAAGGCCGATGCGGCGGTGGCGTCCGCGGCTGTGGCGAAGGCTGAACCGGCGATCCCGCCGAAGAGCGCGGGCGCGCCCAAGGCCGCAGCGCCTGGTGCGGCGCCCGGCGCCGCCGCGGCGGTTGCGCCGGTGAAGGGCGTGGTTCCGGCGAAGGCCGATGGGGCGGTGGAGTCCGCGGGTGTGGCGAAGGCTGAACCGGCGGTCCCGCCGAAGAGCGCGGGCGCGCCCAAGGCCCCAGCGCCTGGTGCGGCGCCCGGCGCCGTCGCGGCGGTTTTGCCGGTGAAGGGCGTGGTTCCGGCGAAGGCCGATGGGGCGGTGGAGTCCGCGGCTGTGGCGAAGGCTGAACCGGCGATCGCGCCGAAGAGCGCGGGCGCGCCCAAGGCCCCAGCGCCTGGTGCGGCGCCCGGCGCCGCCGCGGCGGTTGCGCCGGTGAAGGGCGTGGTTCCGGCGAAGGCCGATGCGGCGGTCGAGTCCGCGGCTGTGGCGAAGGCTGAACCGGCGGTCCCGCCGAAGAGCGCGGGCGCGCCCAGGGCCGCAGCGCCGGTTCCGCCGGCCGCGGCTGGCGTTCCAGCGAAGTCCGGGGCGGCGGTCACGGCCCCGTCCGAGACTGCGGACGCGCATCATAGCCGGGGGCGGAAACTGCTGCTCGACGGGCACTTCGCGCAGGCGATCCAGGAATTCACGAAGGCGATTCAACTGCAGCCGGACTACGCGCTGGCCTATAATGCTCGCGGGTTCGCGCACTACCGCCAGAAGCAGTACCGCGAAGCGATCGCGGATTTCGACGAGGCGATCCGCCTCAACCCGAAGTATGGGAACGCGTACCGGAATCGCGGAGCGGCCAAGCGGGCACTCGGAGATAAGGCGGGCGCCGACGCGGACCTGGCGAAATCCGAGGCTCTCGCGGGCAAATAGCGGCTCGCGCTACAGCACCTTCAGGAAATTCACCAGATCCTGCTTCTCCTGCTCCTGGTAGCGGAAGCCGAAACGCCGCTCGTAGAATTCGACGACATCGCGCAGCGTGCGGGCGCCGCCGTTGGCGAAATAGGGCGCTCGCGCCGCCAGGCCGCGCAACTGCTGCACCACGATCGCCCCCACATCCGCGCAGCGGCCGGTGATCAGGGCCCGGCCTGGGTCCTGGGTGTAGCGCACCTCGCCCGTGGCGCAGCGGATGCGGAACAGAGGCAGGTCCGGCGCTGCGTCGTCCTCCGCGAACACCGTCGTTCCGATATTCATCCAGCGCTGTCCGCCCGCCGCGTGGCATGAGGCGCAACTGTAGGCCTTGGTGAAACGGCGCTGGAAGATTTCACTGCCGCGCGCCACAGAGGCCCGGAACTCGCGGACGGCATCCGGCAGCGCCGCCGCGGGCGCGCGCCAGGCGTCGAACGAGAACCCCGCGGCCAGTGTGCCGGCCTTTCCGGATGCCAGCCGCTCCGGTCCGAGCAAGGGCGGCGCGTCCCTTTCCGTCAGCAGTCCGCCGCGCACGTCGGAAAGCTGCGCGGCGAAGATCTGGGATTCGAAGGCGACGATGAGGTCCAGCACGGCCGGCGCCGGCGGCTGCGCCGCCTGCTCGTGAATGCGGATCGCGGTGGCTGCCTGGCTGCGCAGGTTCGGTTCGCGGCCGTCGGCCATCAGGGCGACGCCATCGGCGCCGGCCACCAGGTACGGCAGATTCGCCGCGATGCGCGGGCGCCGGTAAACCGAAACCGCGTGCTGCTCGCCGGAAATTCCGTAGACCGCGCCGGTGTTGCAGCCGGTGGGGTCGCGCACGATCTCGATTTGAAAATCGGGCTGCACGCCGGGCGGCGGCCACGCCAGCGCGATGCGGAACAGTCCCTTTTCGAGCAGCAGCGAATGCGAGCGGGCCTCATACTGGGGGCGGTCCGGGCAGTTGGAGCCATCGATGGCGGCAAACACCGGGTCTTTGCCGCCGGTCTCGTTCCACCGCTCGCGCAGCGCCGCGGCGGAAATTCCCATGGCGTTCGCGGGCTGATGGCAGGTGATGCAGGCGCGGCCATTCGTGCCGAGCGGCTCGAAGAACGGATGGCCGTCGGTGCGCACGGCGCCGTTTTTGTTCCAGATGCCGGCCTGGCCGTCGATGTTGTCGTAGCTCTCATCCCAGCCGAGAATGCCGCCCTGTCCCGCGCTCCACCACGAGCGCGCGGGCCCGTACCGCTGCTGAGCGGCCAGGATAGCCGCTGCGGCGGCCGCCGCGAGCGCGGCAACGGCGACCCGTCTCGAGTGCCACATGCTGCGATTATCTTACTTCCAGTAATCGAGTGGCGGCTTGCCATCGGCCGGGATGCGGGTGGTCCAGTGGCGGCCGGCGAGGCGCTTCTGGTAGGCGTCCTTGGCCGCCTGCAATTCGGCTGGGCTCTCGAACAGTTCGACGCCCGCGAGCGCCAGGGTCCGCGCCGCGACGACCATTCCTTTGCGGCCGATGGAACTGCCGGCGCAAGCCGCCGCCTGCCACGTGTGCGCGGCCACGCCGGGGACAAACGTTGCGGTCGTCATCGAGCCCGTCGGCACCACCCAGCTTACGTCTCCGGCATCGGTCGAAGCGGCGCCACTGCCTTCGGACCGGTCGACATGCACCGTCTCCGGCCCGGCGCGGTGCGGCGCGGGGCCGAGCGTCTTCTGTAGATCGGCAGCGAAGGCGCGCTCGTCGGGCGTGTAGTCGAACCCGCCTGCCTTGCGCAACGCGCGGCCCAGCACGTCCGCGAGGGCATCGTTGGGCAGGGTATTGGCGTAATTGGTGCCCTGCACAAACTCCAGGCGCGTTTCCGATGCCAGCGCGCCCGCCTGCGCGCACTTCACGATGCGGTCCCAGATGCCGTTCAGCACTTCGGCGTCCGGGTGCCGCGCGACCAGGTTCACCTCCGCGAACGCCGGGACCACATTGGGCGCGCTGCCGCCGTTCGAGATGATGTAGTGAATGCGCGTTTCCTGCGGGACGTGCTCGCGCAGGAATTCGACGGCATTCAGCATGATCATGGCGCCGTCCAGCGCCGAGCGCCCGCGCTCCGGCGCCGCGGCGGCGTGCGAGGCGACGCCGTAGAAGCGGAACTTGCCGCCGTTATTGGCGAGGCTCGAGTGCAGGTTGACGGCGTTCGAATCGGAGGGGTGCCAGGCCAGCACGGCGTCGACGTCGCGGAACAGCCCGGCGTGAATCATGTAGATCTTGCCGCCGCCGCCTTCCTCGGCCGGCGTGCCGTAGTAGCGGATGGTGCCCTTGAGGCCGCGCGCCTGCATTTCCTCCTTGATCGCGACCGCCGCCAGCGCCGAAGCCGAGCCGAGCAGGTTGTGCCCGCAGCCGTGGCCCGGCGCACCCGCTTCGACCGGCGCCTGTACCGGCTCGACCTGCTGCGAAAGCCCCGGCAGCGCGTCGAACTCGCCCATGATGACGATCACCGGTTTGCCCGATCCGTAGGAGGCGGTGAACGCCGTCGGCATGCCCGCCACGTCCGACTTCACTTCGAATCCGTTGGCGCGCAGCTCCGATTGCAATAGCGCGGAGCTTCTGTTTTCGTGAAAGCCGAGCTCCGGCGTTTCCCAGATCTGCCGCGAAACGGCGCCGAACCGCTCCGCGTGCGCCGCGACGCGGGGCAGGACGGAATCGGGCGAATCGGCCGCGGCGAGCGCGGCGGCGAGCGAGAGGATCGAGACGATCGTGCGCATCGCACGATTATAGCGTCGCGGCCGCTACCGGTCGGTATCCGTGGTGAAGCCCGGACCGTTCGCGGCGATGTAGCCGTTGCTCGCGCCGGACGCGGACGGGGTCACCCAGAACGAGTACAGGTCGCCGTTGGTCAGGTAGAAGCGGAACTCGACGGATTGCCCGGCGAGGCTGGCGAGGCTCGCGCCGCTCCACGCGATCTCCTGCTTGGTGGCGTCGGCGGTGACCGTTGCGGAATTGGCGCGCGCGAAGCCGGGGATCACGTTGCCATTGCTATCGAGCACCTCGGCCTGCAACTGCCCCGCGGCATCCGCGACGTTCACGAAGAGGTGGCCGCCGGAGAATTTGACGGGGCGCGTCGTGAGAATGCCCTGCGAACTTCCGGCGTGCATCGAATAGAAGCCATCGCGGCGCAGCGTCGCCAGGCCGGTCTGCCGCAGCGTGGAGGAGGTTTCGGCATTGTGCTGCGAGTTCCGGCCGCTGAAGTAGAAATAGAGCTGATCTCCGACCACCAGGAAGGCGCCGCCCGCCGATTGCGTGTTGTACC
>Ga0209062_1002034_pt1 | contig 29642 bp, 24 predicted proteins | sample Coa_R2_2_FD_187158 | JGI IMG/M metagenome (GOLD analysis project Ga0209062, IMG submission 187158) | Surface soil microbial communities from Centralia Pennsylvania, which are recovering from an underground coalmine fire - Coalmine... | ecosystem: Environmental > Terrestrial > Soil > Unclassified... | reverse complement strand
GACCATCGGAGAAACCCCCGCAGCGTTGCTACACGCCTTAGTCGACACTTCGGGGCGGGCCACCTCAACTGGCTAGCGCCTCACACGGACATGATGGTCTAGGTCATCCAGTGAAGGATGATCGTCAGGCTTGGTCACCATTGCTCGCACACGATGACATCATCTCGCCAGCGCGTGATTGAGTGGGGCGGCTAGCCTCACTCCGCCTTGCGCCGATGTACTCGAGCAGTCCGGATCGCAAGTCACGTAGGCCGCCTTGAGCGTGTAGCTCCCGTCGGCGTCGGGCGCCGGCAAGCGGCCGTATGCATGCTCCGTCGCGACCTGGAACGCCTGCATCGCCCAATCTGTGAATAGGCGTGGGGTTTCGACGCAAAATCGGCGTCATAAGCAGCTGGTAGGTAGCGAAAGTGTGGGGTCACGAGGCCACGCCGATTCACACCTTCTTGAAATCAACGACGTGAGACGGCACGGCCGCTCCTCGTTGACCATTCAAGCCGGCAAGGGCGGCATCGGAAGACTGGGCGTGCCGAAAACGATCTCGGTGATCGCCTTGATGCTCCGGTTTCCGTAGCGGAAGGGAACGACAAGGCGAAGCGGCGCTCCGTGCTCTGGAGCAAGGGGTTGATCGTTCATCATCCACGCGAGCAACACTTGCGGATGGCGCAGCGTGGCCACCGCTTCGTCGACATAGTGGCGATCGGACGCGACCAGCCGGCAATAATGAGCGCCGGGCACCAAGCCCAGCATATCCGCAAAATCATTAAACTTGACGCCGGTCCACTTCACGATGCCGCGTGGCTGCGGAGCGCCGCACTGTAAGAGAAAGGTGTGGGATACACGCGGCAGTTTTTCCAAATCCGAGAAGCGAAGCGTGCCTGCGAGTGTCCCCAACCCGCGCGTATCGACCTTGATCGCGATTTTCTTGTAATCGAATTCGATGTCGGGCGTCTTGCGGTCCGGCGTGCGCCACATGAGGGGGCCCGCGATCGGCCCGGCTTCGCTTTCCCGATGCTCTGGCGCCGAGCCGTCGGCATTGAGCGGCAGGGGTGCCGGAAACCCTTTGAGCAGGGGTTTCTCGACGAGGTGGTCGGGCCAGGCATTCGCCGGCTCGCCCTGGCCTTGCGCGCTGACGCGCGCCGCCGCCAAGGACAATCCGGCCAGAGCTGCACTCGAAAGGCCGATGGCATCACGTCGTGAGAGGGTCATCTTGGCACCCTGTTGTCGGGGTTGGAGGCAGCATTAACGCCGCCGATGAGGATACGCCGTCGGGCGGTGGTCGCAAGTATCCTGCCGGCGTTTGCGGTCGGCGATCGATCGGCCCCGGGATGCTCGGGAAAACAGGCGAAGGGCGGGCGCTCTCTAGCCGATTGCAGACCTTTAGCGCCACCTTCCTGATCGACTGGAATTCGCCAGGAGGAGCCACTCGCCCGTGCGCTCCGGAAGGGCTGGCTTGGCACGAAAGCAGGCAGGCTGCCTGAGTCGCGAGCCTGTGCAATGTAAGACCGTTCGTTCAGCGCTGCTGTCACAGAGCACGCCTGCGCGCCCTGAGCCCATGTAAAGCTGAAGACGGCCATCCTTCGGAGCTTAGCGGTGCCGCGATGTCTCAAGCTCCTGGCTCGGCTGAGGAAGGAAGTCCGGGGATACGGGCATGGTCCAGCCGGCGCGCCGTGAAAGAAAGCGCCAGCCGGCCGGAGTCTTGATAATCTGATCGTCATAGACGCCGATGCCCTCGAAAGTCGCCGGCGCGTCGCCCTTCGGGTCGCGCAGGCTCGTAATCACCATCGACCGCTCATGCACGCGACCCGGCGCCGTCTGCACAAGAAGTATGTCGCCGACGAAATGGTTTCGAAGCTTGTCGACGACCGGCCGTGATCCGAAGGCGACGAGCTGATCGTGCCCCTGCACCGTCGTGCCGGGAAATTCGAGCTTCCCATCCGGTGTGAAGGTCGAAGCCCAGGCGTCGCCGATGCGGTTGTCGATATAGTAGCAATATCTGTAGAGCAGCTCCTTGATCGCAACGCGGTCCTGATAGGAAAGTGGCAAATCCTTCGCCGCGGCTGCCGTCGCCCACAGCGGGCAGGCGAGCAGCAGCCCGGCGAGCGCCAAGACCCAATATGGCCGCCGCATTATCGCGTTGCTCATCACGCGTTCTCCTCATTCGGCCGATCAATGTAGGCGCCGGTTCCAGCTTGCCTCGCGCGCGGCGATCTGCGCTTTCCGTTCGGCCGGCATGACCATAACCATGCCCCGCGTCGCCTGCAGATCGGCGCGCTTCACCAGCCGTACCGAACGGACGGCGCCCGCGATCCCGTCAGTGCTCGTCAGCTTTTGCCAGCGGATCGCAAGGGTTCCGGCAGAGAGCCCTTCCGCGTCCAGCCAGTTGAACACGCCCGGGTCGCGCGCCGCGATGACATAGGTGATCGTCCCGTCCGGGTTGAGCTTCGTCTGTCCGTTCGCCAGGCTCGACGTATGATGGACGAATTCGAGCGGAATCGCCCACGCGTCGCCAAGTTCGAAACCGACGTAGGCCGCGGTAGCCGGATCGAGCGTAACGACCAGCGCCTCATCCGGCCCGAGCGCGAAACGTCCCATCGTCAGATAGCCCCACCCGCCGACACGACCGAAAGGCGGCGCGATCGTGTTGGGCGGCTGCTTGTAGATTCGCGGGCTGTAGGTGCCGAGCCACGCCCGCACCATCGTCGATGCCAGATCGGTGGCGCGCGTCACGATCGCGGCGTCATCCAGCGGTTGCCCGAGAGCCGGACCACCCAGCCTGCGGATGGAAAAAGTCGGTGGCGTTTGAGTCGCCCAATCGGACAGCACGTCGCGCACGACCAGGAGCTTCGTGTCGGGCGTGGACTGGATGTGGTTCGCGCGGCCGTTCGCCGGATCGGAATCGATGGTGATCGTAAAGCTGCCATCGGGTTCGGCGACAATGTCCTCGCCTTGAAGGCCGACAGGAATTTCGTCGATCGCCGACTTGAAGAGTCCGAACCGGGCTTGCACCGGCGGATTGCCCGCGCGGCGGCCGGAGATCTCATACCTGGCGTGCGGATCGATCGCGACCTGACGGTAGATATCGTCCTGATTCTGGAATCCGTAGGAGGCCCACGGAATGTCCATCCCGAACCAGCGATGCGGAGCGTCGCCCATCCACATCAGCTTTGGCCGATCCGGGTCGCTGTCGACCGCCCATTGCAGCGCCATGTAGGCGATCGCGGCGCTGTCCTGTCCGATTGCCTTTCCGGCTTCGGCGTTTATGGCCATCGGATCGGCTCGAAACATCGCTTCGAGCTTGCGGACTCCATCCTGAAGATCCGCTCGGGCGAGGATGCGCAATGTTTCCCGGTCGAGCTCTCTTTGATCGCTTGTGCCAAGCAGCGGGATGTCGGCCGCATCCGCGATGGACGCATTCAGCATCCCCGCAATGAACAGGGTCAAAAGCACGCGTCGCATCGTTTCCCCTCTCATTGGAGATCGATCCGGATCTCGTCGACCTTGCCGTTGAACGCGGCCGGGGCCGCATAGCTCGCGCTCACCGGAGAACCGCGATCGGCGCCGACGTCGAACGTGTCGATCTCCGATGCAAAGCCGACCTTCGGGATCTCGCCTTCCCCCGCCGGCTTGCCGTTGATGAAGAGCTTGCCTGTGCCTCCGCCCCATTTGGCTTGATTGGTCCTCTGAAATTCGAAGGCCACGTCCACCTTGCCTGACGGCAATGGCATGGTGGACGTGATGATCGAGCGCTCATCGCCGAAGAAATTCTGCTCGTACACGAGCCGCCCCTCCTTCGCATATAGCGAGAACCCACCATATCGTCCGCCGTCGGCCATGATCACGCCCGACGCTCCGCCGACGGGAATCTCGAGCGACGCCGTTATGCGATGGCTGCGCGCGAATGAGGGCAGCTGGTTCGTCGGAATCCGCGGAAGGCCGCCATGAAAAACGAACTCGGTTCTGTCGTTGGCAAAATAAGGCCGAGAGCTGCCCGGAAACAGTCCGCCAATGTCCGCCAGCGACAGCGGATAGACTTGATTCCGGCGCGCCTCGCCATCGAACAAGAGCTCCAGCTCTTTCAGCTTGTCAGGATATTTGGACGCCACATCCTTCGCTTCGCTGAAATCATCGTCGACATGGTAAAGCTCCCAGGCATCGTGCGCGAAATCGGTGCTCCGGTTGAGGCCGGCAAAGATCGATCCGTGCGGTGCTGCGGCAACCCAGCCATCCTTGTAGATCGCGCGATTGCCGAACATCTCAAAATATTGGACATGGTGCTCTGACGGCGCACGGGGATCGAAAAGCGTCGGCGCGAAACTGACGCCATCAAGCGGCGCCTGCTGAACACCGTCGACATCTTTCGGCAAGCTGATGCCGATGAGGTCATAGATCGTCGGCGCGATGTCGTTCACGTGAGCGAACTGGGGGCGAATGGCGCCGGCATCCTTGATCTTGGCGGGCCAAGCCACGATCAGGGGCGAGCGGGTTCCTCCAAAGTGGCTTGCGTCGCCCTTGGCGCCCTTGAACGGCGTGTTCAGAGCGAAAGCCCATTCCTTGTCGAGAATATTGTCGAGATCCGGGCCTCCCAAGTGATCGCTCCGCGACAGTTGCTTCTGCACGTCGTCGGGGATTCCGGCATAGGTCGCCATGTTTTCGTCCGAGCCGTCAGGACCGCCCTCGACCGACGCGCCATTGTCGCCCACGATGTAGAGGATCAGCGTATTCTGGCCGTTCGGCTCTTTCTGGATCGCATCCACGAGGCGCCCGATTTGGTAGTCCGTCGCCGCCATGTAGGCGCTATAGACTTCCATCTGGCGCGCATAGAGCCGCTTCTGATCTGCCGTGAGGCTATCCCAGGCGGGCAGGTTCGGGTCACGCGGCGTCCGCACTGTATTGGCCGGTATGACGCCGAGCTTCTTTTGCCGTTCGAAGATCTCGGCGTTCAGCTTGTCCCAGCCACCGTCGAATTTTCCCTTGTACTTGGCGATCCAATCCGCCGGGACGTGATGCGGCGCGTGCGTTGCTCCCGTCGCGAAATACAGGAAATACGGCTTCTGCGGCGCAATCGAATCGTGCGTCTGGACCCAGCGTACCGCGTCGTCCACCAGATCCGTCGTGAGATAGTAGCCGTCCTTGGGCGTCATTCCCGGATCGACAGCCGTCGTGTTGCGGTAAAGCGGGGGCTCCCATTGGCTCGCCTCGCCCTGCATGAATCCATAGAAATATTCGAACCCAAGGCCGGTCGGCCACCGATCGAATGGTCCGACCGGGCTCACCTCCCAAAGTGGGGTGTTGTGCCATTTGCCGAAGGCTGCGGTGCTGTAGCCGTTGCGCCGAAGCATTTCCGGCAGCGACACGACGCTCTTCGGCCAGAAGCTGTTGTATCCGGGATACGGATTGTTGATTTCGGAGACCGTACCGAAACCGACCTTGTGATGGTTGCGCCCGGACAGCAATGCGGCCCGCGTCGGCGAGCAAAGCGCGGTGTTGTTGAAATCGATGTAGCGCAACCCTTGCGCGGCGAGGCGATCGAGGAACGGTGTATCTGCCGGTCCGCCGAAACTGCTGCTCGCTGCGAAGCCGACATCGTCGAGTAGGACGAGCACGATGTTGGGCGCGCCGGCCGGTGCCTTCGGTGCCTGCTGCCAGGGTGGGGGAGAACTCGAAGGCACGCTCGTCTGATCCTCCGCCGCCGTGGACGACAGCGAAATGAGGCCGAGCAGGCAAACCATGGCGCCCGCAAGGCGCAGGCCGAATCTCGGATTCATCGATTTCCCCTCTTTGCTCGATGCCGCCCTCGCTAATCGGAGGGCTTGATTTCGAGGCGTGTCATCTACGAAATCGGGCTGTTTCCATAAACGATCTGGACACGTCGATTCTGAGGTTCCCGAACGCCGTCGCCCGTGCGTACCAGGAGATCACGCTTGCCCTTTGCGATAATCGCGACCTCAGATGAAGGAATACCCTGCTTTTCGAGTTCAGCCGCGACCGATTCCGCCCGGCGACGGGAGAGCCGCATGTTGTAGGCATCCGATCCCACCGTATCGGTATGGCCGGTGACCGTGATCTGGGTCACGCGTGCTGGACCGGCATTGGCCGCCGCCTCATCAATGATGCGTACGGCCTCCGGTGTCAGATCCGACTTATCGAAGTCGAAGAAGACCAGATAGCTGTGTGCGGCCTGTGGAGCGGGCGCGGGTCGTTCGACTGGAGGCGGTGTGAAGGCCGTCGTCTCCGTTTCGTGTTCCCTCGAGCCACCGAACCGGTAACGAAGCTGGAAGCCCCACATGCGGGGTTCACCGTAAAAGGCTTGGTTGTAACCGAGGGAGGTAATGATCGAGAAGGTGTCGATCCGATAAACCTGATCGGTAGCGTTCGTCATGAAGAACGAGGCATCGAGCGGGTAGCCGGCGATATCGTTCCAGTCGAGCCTGAGATTGAGAAGCCCATAATTGCCGATATAACCGTCGGGAATACGGACCAACGTGGCGGCCGCCCAGAAATTGCTCTGCCAGGAATAAGTGGCCGACGCGCTGACCGTCCCCAAGGACCCATCAATCGGTAGATCATACCGGACTGTTGCGCTGTACTTGTTCTTCGAAACGAAGGGAAATGGGAGATTCGAGATATCCTGGCCGGCGCTTATGAACTTGTTGTACAGAGCATGGTTATAAGAGTAGCTCGCCGAAATCTCGACCCGATCAATGGGCTTTACGGTGCCCTCGAACTCGACACCTTCGATGGTTGCGGTGGCCGCATTCAGCGTCGCCGATCCGATCAGACCGGTGGCCGGATTGACGAAACCCACTGTCCTCTGGATATTGCTGTAATCGTCGTGAAAGAGATCGGCATCCGTCCTCACCGGCATGTCGAATACCGACCAGTCGGATTTAATTCCGATCTCCACGTCCGTCACATGCTCCGGCTTGAAGAGGAAATTCCCCGTGCCCGCCTGGGTCAGGTTGAACCCGCCCGCCTTGTAGCCGGTCCTGGCGGTCACGTAGAGAAGCGTGGAGGGCGTGATCTGGTAATCAAGCCCGACAGTCCAGGTTCCCGCGCTAAAGTTCTCATCCCCCGCGAAGGCGCAGTTCGGAACGAACTGGCCCGCCTTCTGGGTACAAGCGCGGGTGTTCGGATTGAAGAAGAACGTGTAATCGGATCGGAAATCCCAGGTGTAGCGATAGCCGCCGGTCAGCTTGAGGCCATCGAGCGCGGAAGCGAGCGATCCGAGATCGTACGTACCTTGGACATACGCTGCCTGGCTTCTCTGGTTCTCGAATCCGATCTGTCGCGTCGGCGCGCCGAACTGAATCGAGGTCTGGTAACCGAAACCGATGGGGTGGTCGAACTCCAGATAGCCTCCTACGACCCAGTTCAGCGCGTCCGCCAGGCTCTTGCCTTGAAGCTGAAGCTCCTCGGTCGCAAAAGAATAATCTCCACTCCAGGTTCCGATCGCCGGTTGCTGATTCACAAGGGCTAACGGACCGCCGTCCTGATCTTGCCCCTGGGCAGTCTTCGTTTCGTAATAGCTCGCGATATTTTTGATATAGAGGGTATCGGAGATGTCGACTCGCGCGATGTCGGTGATCCCGTAAACCCAGTATTTCATCATTATGTAAGCGTCGAGCGCGGTCTCGCGCGGGCCGCGCGCCTGTTGCGCAGCGAAGGCCGCAATCAGTGCGGGACGGAGCGCCGGAACCGGCTCGGCCGCCGGATTGATGGCGAGGAGACTCGTGCCGGTGCCGTTCGTGTCGGAGTAGAGGCTGGTGAGAAGCAGATAGTTCTCGAACCAATCCACAGGGCGGAAGGTGATCCCAAGTCGGCCCGCCCAATAATCGCGATTATCGAGATCCCGGCCATCGACGACGTTCTTCGTAAAGCCGTCTCTGGACGCGCGGTCGACGGCAAGCCGCACCATCAGCACATCGTCGATGATTGGCGCGTTGATCGCACCCTGCTCTTCGAGGTCGTTATAGTTTCCGATCGTCTGCTGATAGTAGCCCTCGAGCTTGTTCGTGGGGCGTTTCGGCTCGAACAGGAGCGCGCCGCCGGTCGTGTTCCGCCCAAACAGCGTACCCTGCGGCCCCTTCAGAACCTGAAGGTTCTCCAGGTCGTAATACAGGCCGGGGCCGCCGGCGGCCGGCTGCAAGCCTGTGGGATAGTAGAGCGGCGGTATCGGTATTTCGGCGAAATACGACACGACGCCAGGTCCGGCGCCGAGAGTGTAGCCCTGACCGCGTATCGTATAGGAGGCCGTATCTCGTTGGGTTGAAATGCTTACATTCAAAGAGGGCACGAACTGCTGCAAGTCTTGCGACGATGTGATCGACCTCGCACGAATATCTGCGCTCGTGAATGCAGTGATGGCGATCGGCACGGATTGCAGCTTCTCCTCGCGACGCCGAGCGGTCACGACGACCTCTTCGAGGCCGCTGGGCTCGTTCGCGGTCATCGCGACAGGACTGGCCCGGCGCACGATCGGTGTTTCGGCCCGCTCGCTCGCCGGGACGGCCAGCGAGCTCTGCTTGCGCGGAGCCGCGCGCAACGTGATTGTCTTTCCATCATTGGAGGCAACGGCGAGGTCGGTACCGGCGAGCAGCAAATCGAGTGCGACGTCGATCGTGTAGTTGCCCTGGACCGCCGCGGTCCGCTTGCCGCGCACGGCCGCTTCGTCGGCCAGGATCTGGATGTCGGCCTGGCGAGCGAATTCGGGAATGCCCGTGCTCGCATCCTGGGCCGGCACGTCGAAGCTTCGTGTCTGGGCAGAAGCGGCCGGCGCGAAAATTGCCACGAACAGCGCCGCAACGATCGCAAAAGCCCGCCAACGAGACGGCCTACCAGCTCCCCCCATAACAACCCCTTTTTATCGACCGCCTCACGCGAGGCTTTCCTACTATTGTCGATGAACGGGGATCGCGTTTCCGTCAGATCTCAAGAAAATTATTTTATCGCGTGCCCGACCGGGAGATACGAATCGCGGCGCCGTTGTCGATCACCGTCGCGCCGAAGGTGCCCGCGACGGCGGTGGCGAAGGCTTCGGGCTCGTCGGTACGGAACCGGCCGACGACCTTTTGCGACGCGAGCCCGGTATCGGTGATCACGATCTTCTTTCGATTATACCGATTGAATTCGGACGCGGCATCGGACAGCGTTTCGCCGCCGAGCGAAATCTGTCCTCCCCGCCAAGCCAAGCTACGATCGATTTCGCTTGTTCCCAACGCAGCCACGCGCGGCGGCGCGCTGTCCGAAACAAAGGCCGTCTTGCCGGCGCCGAGCTGGAGCTTCATGTCCTCGGCGCCGAGAACCCAGGTCTCGACGACGCCCTCCGTGACGAGCACGTCCGCACCTGAATCGCGCCGCCGGACCGAAAATGCCGTGCCCACCGCGCGGACCCGCACCTGCCCAACAGCGACAACGAAGGGGCGCGCGGAGTCCTTGGCCACTTTGAACCAAGCCTCCCCGCGAACGAGATCGATCTTCCGAATATTCGGCTGGAGGGTCACGGCGATTTCGCTGGACGTGTTGATCGTCGTGATCGAGCCATCGGCCAGGGGAACCTGGCGTATTTCGCCGAGCACGGTTTCGTACTGCCGGCCGGACGCAATCATCGCCAGCACGCCGGCCAGGGCTGCCGCGGTCCCCGCGCCTATGCCTCCGAATAGGGCTTGGCGCCGGCTGATGCGCCCAAAGAAGCGCGGCCGACTGGGCGGCAGCCGTGCCGGGGCGCCCAACGCCCGGCCCCGATCCAGCAAACTCAGAGCCGCTTCGGCCCGCAGCAATGCGCCCGCACGGCGTCGGTCTCCGGCCAGCCACTCTTCCAGCTCTGCCGTACCTTCCTCGGCATGCTCCTGGAGCCGTACGGCCCAAGCCGCGGCGGCATCATCAATGTCTCGTGCGGTCTCTCGCTCGCTCATCGCGCTTGCCAGTTCGGTTCCCCGGTTCCGCGGCATCTTCGGCCAGAGCCTTCAAAATCAGCCTCAATCCGCGCACGGCCTGGGCCTCCACAACATTTTCGGTCACTTTCAGCATCTCTGCAATCTCGCGTTGCGAAACTCCCTGGATCCGCCGCAGCTCGAAAATGCGGCGGCATCTTTCGGGAAGACTATCGATCAACGCCCGAACTCTCTGCAATTCACGCCGGCCGGACGCGACGCGCTCCGGCGTCGGCTCGCTATCTACGATGCTCAGAAGGTCGATTTCCGTCACGCTGTCGATCCGAACGACGCGCGCGTGGCGGATTTGCTCCAACACGATGTTGCGTGCTGTCCGGAACAGGTACCCTCGGCCGTCGGCGATATGGCGAATGTCATCGAGGGCCGCAATCCTGCAATAGGCCTCCTGAATCACGTCATCGATCTGATCCACCGCCACGCCCCGCCGAGTGAGCCAAACGCGCACGTCCGCTTCGTGCGGAAGCACTTGGCTACCCACCCAGGCAACAATCTCTCGCCGACTCTGCGCCAAGCCGCGCTCCCCCTCTGATCCTAGGATGCGCCGGATTGGGGTTTCCGTCGCCTGGGGTCGAGAAAAATTTTTTCTTTGCGATGGCTGTGAATCGGCCCGCGTCCGGTGCGTCGATCCGTGGTGATCACGAGGTTGGTCTTGAGACCCGGTGCGAATGGCTTCACCAGCACATGCACCTGCTTGCCGTCGGCGTTGCCGCTCGTCGTGTCGCCGACCACCCAGCGAACCGTATCGCCGGCTGAGACCGCGACGAGCTCCTCGCCGGGCTGCAAGGCGACGTCGCTGACGTGCTCCGGCGCGGCATAGATCCGGTAGAGGGCGCCGGGCGTATAGGGATAGATCTGAACCGCATCGATCCAGCCATCGCGGGTCGGTTCCCGGGTCGCCACTCGGTTCGCGGCGTCCACCCGTTCCGTCGGCGGGCGGGTGTCCGCGGATATAAAGACCGATCGGATTCTTCCTGAGAGCATCGACGGTCGAGGGCGGCCGGACTGCAATCGTGAAGATCCCGGTCCAGCGCTCGGTCTTCTCGAGCGAGCCGTTGCGGAAGCTCTGCTCGGTCCATTTGACTTGGAAACTGTCGGGCGACGCACGGACGACGCTCGTCACTTCGACCGAGACGGTCCGCTCGCCGACCGCCTTGAACGGATCGCGCTCGCGCGCGAAGTCGTCGAGCGCGGCCGCGGCGCGCTCACCGGCATAGTCATAAGCTTCCAGCCAGTCGTGGCGCAGCACGATCGGATCGAGCGGCAGCGACCGAACATCCTGGACGAAACGCGCGAGGTGCCAGGCGATCTCGGCATCGGTTGGAGTCCAGTTCCGTTCGGCCGGGCCGATCGTTTCCACCTGCCCCAGCCGGTCGACCTCGACCACATAGGGTGTAACGCGGCTGTCACCGGAAAGCTTGATCAGTCCGCCCGCCAAGCCGAACGACAGGACGAGCGATCCGAATGCCATCGCCCGCCAGTTGCGTGCTTGCACCCGCGCCGAGCCAATACGGTCGTCCCAGACCTGGGCGGCCCGCTGGTACGGTGTGATGGGTTCGGGCGTGTTGCCGTAGCGCTGGCCGACGCGGCGGAAGAACATCAGTGCTCTCCTCGATCGAGCTCGGGATTGGCGCTTCCGCCTTGCCGATCGCCTTCCTTGATCGCCTGAGTGGCTGCGTGGAGATTTGCGCGGCGGATTTGCTCGGCACGCAGCCGGCGTGCCCATTCTGGCGCCGCATTGGGTGGCGGTGACGCTGAAGCCGTATCCGGCGCGGAAGCGGCACTGCCTCCGGTGGCGCGCCATGCTGCACGCCGGCCAGCCGCGATCGGCGCATCGAAAGCGTCTGCGATCGGGGAGACCACCGACCGAGCCGTCTGCGCCACGGTGCCGGCTGCGGCGCGCCCGACACCGGCAACGCCCGTGCCCACGGCCGCAATCCCTGTCTCACCGGACGCGGCAACGCCGAGGCCATATGCTGTGGTGGTCGCGGATGCGAGGGAGGTGCCGGCGCGCAACGCCGAAAGTCCCGCACTGACTCCGGCACGGCTGAGTCCGAACGCCGCGCCCGCAGCACCTCCCGCCAACAGCGCGCCTCCGGCAATCGCACCCGCTGTGCCGATCGCGGCTCCCGCTCCGAGCTGCGGGGCGCCGGACACAAGACCGGATGCGATCGCCGGCCCGAATATCCCGAGTCCCAGCATCGCTGCCGCGGCGAGCACGAGCGCAAGCGCTTCGTCGATGGTCGGTTGCGTCCCCGCACTCGGCATCGCCGAGATGAATTCCCCAAACAGCGTTGTGCCGATGCCAACGATGACGGCGAGCACCAGCACTTTGACGCCGCAGGTAATCACGAATCCGAGCACGCGCTCGGCCAAGAAGGCGCTCTTGCCCCAGAGCCCAAACGGCACCAGCACGAATCCGGCGAGCGTCGTCAGCTTGAACTCGATTAGCGTGATGAACAGCTGAACGGCGAGGATGAAGAATGCCGCGACAACGATCAGCCAGGCGATGAGCAAGACCACGATCTGCACGAAGTTCGCGAAAAACCCCGTGAAGCTCATCAACCCGCCGATCGCCTCCAGAATCGGGCGACCTGCCTGGATGCCGACATGGGCGAGGCGACCCGGCTGCAGAAAGCTGGAATAGTCCAGTGCGCCGCCACCGGCTGTAAGACCCAGCTTCGCAAACGAGTCGAACACTTTTCCGGCGAGCGTATTGAAGTTGCCGATCAGAAAGGCGAAGAACCCGACATAGAGCGTCTTCTTCGCCAGCCGGATCACGATCTGCTCACCTCCAAGTGCCCAAAACAGCCCGGCAAGGGTGATGTCGATCCCGATCAGCACCGCCGACAAAAACGCGACCTCGGGCTTCAGCAGTCCAAAGCCGCTATCGATGTAAGTCGAAAAGACGTTGAGGAACTGATCAATCACCGAGACACTACCCATCTCACTTCTCCGGAGACGGCTGATCAGGTTTTTTGTCGGTCGTCAGCGGCTCCTTGTGGGCTTTTGGGAAGAGATCGACTGGAACCGGGTGGTAGTCGTCATGCGAAGAGAAAAAACGTCGATTACTTTCGGCGTAAGCGGCTTTGCAGCGATCGTCAGACGCGGCCTTCTCGCCGAGCGCCTTACAGCGCTCGAGCTCCTTCGCCAGCGGATCGGTGCCGGCGGATTCACCCGAACCCTGTGCCGACTGTTGACCAACGACGCGGACGGAATCGACCGCGGCGATGCCGAGCAGTGCGATCACGAACAATTGCGCTTTCCTCATAGTGACCTCCATTCATGGAAGCTCAATGGAACATCACCACCGGTATCGGGGAATAGCCCCCGGGTGATGCACCTAGGAAACGCTGATATTGCTCGTGCGCTTCCTCTTCCGCTTCCGCCCGGCGCGCCTGCTCGATGGCCTGGGCTCGTCCTTGCGTGGCGAGCAGCGTCTGGGCGGCAAGCAGCTGTTTCGCGAGGAGTGCCGTCAGCTGATTGCCGGCTTGAGCCGCCTGTAGGATTCCGACCGCGCCCTGGCTCTGTGCGAGCACGGCGTCGAGCTGCGCCTGATCGGCCGGCATGCCCTGCACGATTTGGGACTGGAGTTCCATCGTATGCTGGAAGCTCTGCAGCGAATATTGCCAGCGCGTTTGCGCATCGGCGACGATCTGGCTGTCAGTGGAACCCGGACTGATCGTCTGCGGATAAAACTGGGAGAATTGAGATTCGACGTTCGTGACGTTGTAGAGAATGCCGGTTGCCGCATTCATCAGGGTCGTGATCTGCGAGACCGCGCTATCGAGCGCGGAGATGATCGAGGACGGCAGCGACGTCAGATTCCGGGCCTCGTTCTCGAGCATCTGCACGAACTGCTCGATCTGGACGATCTGATTGTTGATCTCCTGTAGCGTACGGGCGGCGGTCAGGATGTTCTGGGCCAGATTGGACGTGTCGATCACCGGCAGATCGGCATGTACGGGCGTTGGTCCGGCTGCGATGCCGATGCAGACGGTTGCCAGCAGGAACCGGCGGACGTTTCGCCGATCAACGAGACTCATCACGATGCATCTCCAAGAGCTGGATGGTTGTCGTTCGCCGGTTCGCACGGAGGCCGCGAGGAGAGCGCGCCCGCCGACGCCTGAAGCAACAGCTCAGCCGCCCACAGCAATCCCTTCGCATCGAGCCAGGCCTCGACGAACGGGACGTTGCCCCGCGTCGCGAGGACTCGATCAATCAGCGCCTGATCCGCCGGTGAGGACGAGCCACAGAAGGCGAGCTGGAGCGGACCCAGGCCAAGCTCGAACATCCGGTTGCCTAGCCGCGATTGCAGGTAATAGTCGCGCTTGGGCATGGCGCGGGCGATGAGCTCGATCTGCCGATCATTGAGCCCGAAGCGCTCATAAGCGCGGCGGGACTCGGGCTCGATGGCGCGGTCGTTAGGCAGGAATATGCGCTGCGGGCAGCTTTCGATGATCGCCGGCGCGATGGTGCTGCCGGTCACGTCAGCCAGCGATTGGGTCGAAAAGACCACCGCGACATTCTTCTTCCTGAGCGTCTTCAGCCATTCGCGGATGCGCGCCGCGAAGAGCGGGTCGTCCAGAAAGACCCAAGCCTCGTCCAGGATGAGCAAGGTCGGCGATCCGTCGAAGCGGGCCTCCAGCCGATGGAAGAGATAAGTCAGCACCGGCGGGACCGCGCCCGCGGCATCCCGCATCAGGATCTCGGTCTCGAAGCATTCGACGTCGCCGAACTCGAGCCTGTCCTCGGCCGCGTCGAGCAGATGGCCGAACGGTCCCTCCAAGGTATAGGGGGTCAGCGCCGCCTTGAGCTCGCCGGATTGGAGCAACATGGAGAGTCCGGTGAGCGTCCGCTCCGGGGCGGGCGCCGAGGCCAAGCTGCCGAGCGCTGACCAGACAGCTTCCTTGACCTCGGGCCCGATTTGGACGTGCTCATGCGCGAGGAGGCCCAAGACCCATTCGGCGGCCCAGCTCCGCTCGGCCAGATCGTCGATCGCAGCCAGCGGCTGGAACGCCAGCTCGTCGGCCTCGGCGGCGAGCCGATGGTGCCGCCCGCCCATGGCCAGGATCGAAGCGCGCGCCGAACCGCCCTTGTCGAACATGTAGATCTGGGAGGCCGGATAGCGTCGGAACTGCATCGCGATCAATGCCAGGAGCGCACTCTTGCCGGCGCCGGTCGGGCCGACGATCAGCATGTGCCCGACATCGCCGACATGGGTAGACAGCCGGAACGGCGTCGAGCCCGAGGTCTCGGCCACCAGCAGCGGCGGACCGTCCAGATGGGCGTTCCGCGCGAGTCCGGCCCAGACGGCGGACAGCGGAACCAGATGCGCCAGATTGAGCGTATGGACGAGCGGCTGTCGGACATTGGCGTAGACGTGACCCGGCAGAGACGACAGCCAGGCTTCGACCGCGTTGAGGCTCTCGCGGATGGTCGCGAACCCACGGCTGTTGATCGCCCGCTCGACCGCGCGCTGCTTTTCCTGGACTCCCGACCGCGTGTCGTCCCAGACCGTGACGGTCATCGTGAGGTAACCGAAGGCGACGTGATCAGACCCTAGCGCCTGGAGCGCCGCGTCGGCGTCTAAGGATTTGTTGGCGGCATCGCTGTCGAGCAGCGGGACGGGCTCGTTGTAGAGGACCTCCCGCAGCAGCGCCGTGATCGACTTGCGCTTGGCGAACCATTGCCGGCGGATACGGGTCAGCTCCTTGAGCGCGTCGGTCTTGTCGAGCGCGATCCAGCGGGCCATCCAGCGATATTCGATGCCGAGATGGTTGAGCTCGTCGAGGAGCCCCGGCCGCGTCGTTGCTGGGAATCCGGTGATCGTTACGGTCCGCAGATGCCGCTCACCCAATATCGGCTCGAGCCCGCCCGACAGCGGCGTGTCGGCGAGCACGGCGTCGAGATGCATCGGCGTCTCCGGCACTGCAATCGGATGCGGCCGAGACGAGACGGTCGCGTGCAAATAAGTCAGGGTCTCGGAATCGTCGAGCGGGCGGATCTCGGGCAGGAAGCCCTGCATCAGGTCGAAGGCACGGTCGGTCTCGGCGACGAATGCTGCCAGCTCGTCCCGCCAATTGCGAACGGCTTCCCGGTCGTCCTGCGGCGCGTCGATCAGCGCCCGGTCGGCCCGGCTCACCCCGTCCGGCGGCGGCATGTAAAGGAATGTGAGCCGGTAAACGCTCTCGAACCGATCCCGTCGGTTCTCTTCCTGTTCGAATGCCGCGCGCCGCTCCTGGTCGACGAGCCAGGATGCCGGCTCCGGGAACTGCGATTCCGGATAGCCGGGCGCGACGCTGCGGGTGGCGTCGAAGAACAGCGCCCAGCCTGAGCCGAAGCGTTTCAGCACATTGTTGAGCCGCGCCGAGGCGCCGACGAGCTCGGCCTCGGTGGCGCTTTCGAGATCCGGGCCCCGAAACGCGAAGCCCCGCTGGAAGCTGCCGTCCTTGTTCAGCACGGTGCCGGGCGCCACCAAAGCTGCCCAAGGCAAGCGGTCCGACAGCAGCTCGGCCCGACGGCGATATTCGGCGAGGTTCAGCATGCGAGCCACGCCTTCTGCCGGAGATGCCGGGCCAGCACCGTCGCGAATTGCGGATCGCGCTTCGCCGCGAATACCGCGACGGCATGGCCAAGCACCCACACCACGATCCCGGCGATCCAAAGCTGCAGCCCGATCCCGAGCGCGGCCGCAATCGTGCCATTGACGATGGCAACGGCCCTGGGCGCGCCGCCGAGCAGGATCGGCTCGGTCAGGGCGCGGTGCAGCGGGATCTCGAATCCCTCGATGGGCTGAGTGCTCATGTCACCAGCGCTCCGCCGCCGAAGGAGAAGAAGGACAGGAAGAAGCTCGAGGCCGCGAAGGCGATCGAGATGCCGAACACGATCTGGACCAGCCGGCGGAACCCGCCCGACGTGTCGCCGAAGGCGAGGGTCAGGCCGGTGGTGATAATGATGATCACCGCGATGATCTTGGCGACCGGCCCCTGGACCGAATCCAGGATCTGGGAGAGCGGCGTCTCCCATGGCATGCCCGATCCGGCGGCAAACGCCGAGACCGGGAAGAGAAGCGCCGCGGCGGCGCATGCGAGACCTGCGCGGGCAAGGGTTCGAGCAGACGAAGCGATCATGATGGGCTCCTGGGTCAGGGTGGTGGGTTGCGGTCGAATGCGGGGGCGAAGCGGTAGGCGCCGTTGTCGTCGAGGCCGGTGAGCACCTGGATCTGCTCGACCTTGCGGCAGCCGTTCCGAACAGCGATCAGCACGACGATATCGACGGTCTCGGCGATCAGCTCGCGAGGCGGGTTGACGATGGTGCGCAGACAGAGCTGCTCGAACCGGTACAGGGCGCCGACCGGCGACTTGGCATGGATCGTCGCAACGCCGCCCGAATGTCCGGTGCTCCAGGCGTCCAGCAAATCGATCGCCTCCTTGCCCCTCACCTCCCCCACCGGAATCCGATCCGGCGACAGGCGCAGCGCGGATTTGACGAGATCGGAGAGCGAGGCGACGCCGTCTTTGGCCAGAAGCGGCACGATATTGCCCTGCGGCAGCAGGATCTCCCGCCGGTCCTCGAGCAGGATCAGCCGATCGCCCATGGCGGCCGCGATCTTGAGCAGCGTGCGGGCGAGCGTCGTCTTGCCGGTCTTCGCGTCGCCGGCGATTACGATGTTGAGGCGCTTCAGCATCGCCTGTTCCAGGAACTCCGCTTCACGCTCGGTGAGGACGCCCGCCGTGACATAGTCCGGTAGGGCCAGATCGGGCGCCGCCTGGCGGCGGATCGCGAACATCGGTGCCAAGGCCACGGGCGGCAGGAGGCCCTCGAACCGCTCGCCGGTCTCGGGCAGCTCGGCGCTCACGATCGGCGATCGTCCGTGCGCCTCGGCGCCGACGTGATCGGCCACCAGGCGGATGATGCGCTCGGCATCGGCGGCGGACAGGCTCTCCCCGGTTGGCATGCGCTCCTCGCCCAGACGCTCGACCCAGAGCGATCCGTCGGGATTGAGCAGCACGTCGACGACGCGCGGCTCCTCGAGCCACCCGGAGATCATCGGGCCCAACGCTGTCCGGAGCATCGCCCGCCGCCGCTCCAGGCTGACGGGATGGACTGGGTGGCTCATTGGGCTCCCTCCCCTTCGATCGCTTCGCCATCTTCGAGCCGCTGGCGCAGATCGCCGCTGAGCCCACGGCCGCTCGCGATGCGCCGCCCGAGCTGGTCGACAAAGGATTGGAACCTGGCCTCGCCGGAAGCCCGGGCTGCCGCTTGCTCGGATTCCGCAAGCGGCGCGGTTACTGTGAGCTCCCAGCGAATGAAGAGCGCTAAGGTCTCGAGCAGGATCTCCTGGTTTCGTTCGAGCCGGCCGATCGCGCGCGCGAACCGATCGAGCCTGGTCTTGAGAACGGTATCCGCTTCTTTGGCGGCGCCACGCGTGAGATAGGCGCGGAGCGCGTCCGCGACGATGCCGGACTTCGATGAACCTGGCTTCTGGGCGAGCCGATCGAGCTCCTCGGAGAGAGCGTCGTCGAGATAGAGGTGATGCCGCGGTTTCATGCGGGTTGCCTCAGAACGCCGGCATCAAATCTTGGTCAGGACCGTGACCGGAGTCCTCGCCGGCGGTGATCCCATAAGCCCGCCGGATCGCGGAGGATGGCCGCATCGGATCGATGCCGCGGACATTGCTCTGGGCGGGATTGTCGAGATCGTCGTCCAAAACGCCGCCGAGATTGTTCTCATGCTCCGGAAGATCGCGAGGGATTCCCTCTTCTCCCGGCAAGCCGGGATGACGCTTCAGACCGCCATCATCCTCCTCGTCGGCCTCAGTCGCCGTTCGCTCGATCGCCTGCTCGAGCCGAACATCACGGTACCGGACCCGACCGGACCAATCGTTAGGGCGCGCCGACGGCCGATCGGTATAGCCGGAGTCCAGCAGCATGGGTGCCGGCAGGATTCGGGTCGTGAAGTTCCGGTCCTCGTAATAGCGGAGCTTCTTGGCCCGGATCGGCGGCAGGCCCGAGACCAGCACCAGCTCGTCGGAAGATGGCAGCTGCATGACCTCGCCGGGCGTCAGCAGCGGCCGCGCGGTTTCCTGGCGGCTGACCATGACATGCGACAGCCAGGGCGCCAGCCGGTGGCCGGCATAATTGCGCTGTGCCCTGAGCTCCGTTGCGGTGCCGAGCGCATCGGAGATCCGCTTGGCGGTCCGTTCGTCGTTCGACGAGAACGCGATCCGCACATGGCAATTGTCGAGGATGGAATTGTTCTCGCCATAAGCCTTCGAGACCTGATTGAGGCTCTGCGCGATCAGGTAGGCCCGGATCCCATAGCCGGCCATGAAGGCGAGCGCGGTCTCGAAGAAATCCAGCCGTCCCAATGCCGGGAACTCGTCCAGCATCATCAGCAGCTGATGACGGCGCCGCTTGCCGGGATCGCCCTCCAGCCGTTCCGTTAGCCTCCGGCCGATCTGGTTCAGCACCAGGCGCACCAGCGGCTTCGTGCGCGAGATGTCCGACGGTGGGATGACGAGGTAGAGCGAGACCGGCCGTTCGGTGTCGACCAGGTCCGCGATCCGCCAGTCGCAAGCCGCGGTGGTCGCGGCGACGACCGGGTCACGGTAGAGGCCCAGGAACGACATTGCCGTCGACAACACGCCCGACCGCTCATTGTCGGACTTGTTGAGTACCTCGCGCGCCGCTGACGCGACCACAGGATGCACGATCGGCTGATCGGGCGTGCCCAGATGGTTGGTCGACATCATGGCACGCAGCGTGTGCTCGAACGACCGCTGCGGATCGGAGAGGAAAGTTGCGACCCGCGCGAGCGTCTTCTCCTCCTCTGCATAGAGGACATGGAGGATCGCACCGACCAGCAGCGAGTGGTCGGTCTTCTCCCAATGGTTCCGCCGTTCGAGAGCGCCTTCAGGGTCGACCAGGATGTCCGCGATGTTCTGGACGTCGCGAACTTCGTCCGGTCCCTTGCGCACCTCGAGCAGCGGGTTGTAGCGGGCGCCGCGGGTGTCGGTCGGATTGAAGAGCAGGCAATGCGAGAAGCGTGCGCGCCAGCCGGCGGTCAGCTGCCAGTTCTCGCCCTTGATGTCGTGGACGACGACGGATTCGGTCCAAGACAGCAGGGTCGGGACGACGAGACCGACGCCTTTTCCGCTTCGCGTCGGCGCGAATGCCATGACGTGCTCGGGGCCGTCATGGCGAAGATAGTTCGGACCAAAGCGGCCAAGGAATACGCCGGCGGCATCGAACAAACCGGCCTGAAGGATCTCTTTCGAGACGGCCCACCGCGAGGAGCCGTAGGTTGTGACGAGCCGGTTTTGCCGCGCGCGCCAGAGCGAGCCCATAACGGCTACGACAATGCCGAGCATTCCACCGCCGGCCGCCATCGCGCCAGCCTGGTTGAACAGCCTCGGCGCATAAGCGTCGAAGGCGTACCACCATTCGAACAGACGCCAAGGATAATAGGTCGGGTACGTCGCAACGCGGAACCAGGGCACCCCTAGCTCTGGCTGGTATCCCAGCCGTGCCGCCGCCCACTGTGTCGCGAACCACAGGGTCGCGATGACGATTGCGGAGACGAGCAGCGCCTGGCCGACGAGCAACTTTGTCGGGGTCATTCCATGGCTCCGTGGTCCGATAACGGTGCGTCCTCAACGGATGCTGCCGAATGGAGCTTATAGAATTACCAAATCAACAAATCTGCAATCATCGTTATTTACTCTCTCTTACTATTGATTTAACCAGTAGTACGTGAGAGATATTATATAGTAGTTGGGACGAGGCCAGGATTATCCAACTCAGCGCCAATCCATTCTTTCGGCACTTTCATCGTGCCAACGCGCATGCTCCTCGTAATCTTTGGCAATCCGTTCTAGCCCCGCTGAGGTATGTGGCCATTCCAGAGCTGTTGCTCGTGCGAATTCGCGATACTTTTCGGCCTCCGCTCTTTCGAGCGTGCCACCACTTCCCGGTAGTCGCGACGTGACACCCCGGCGATTCTGACGACCGATCACAAATCCTGTTTCAATATGCCTGCTGCGAACGATTTCGATAGCTTCGCGCACTGGGATTGCAGGCCAGATGCCATCGGCCTCAGGAGGTGACGCCGAGAGCATTTCGCCAATCTTCTGATCGGCAATATCCTTTCGGCCCTTCCTGTCCGCAAGAATCCTCGCCTCCTTGATCCACGCCTCTAGTATAGCGCCATCAATCGTTCCATCTTGCTTTGTACCTGGGATACGGTTCCACATTCCCAAAAGATCGTAGGCCTGGGTGGCAATAGCTTGGGCTTGCTCCATATCGGCCGGCGGGTCTTCGACAATTCCGCTATCTTCGCTGGGCTTGAACACCGCGGACAACACGTCAATGAAGAAACCAGGATTCTCTGATAGCGCTTTCAGCAATACTTTGACGGGACGCCTGGAATGAGCCAGTACAGGCAGGTACGCCCATTCCAATTTCAACATCGCGTCCTCAGGCACATCCGATGCTTGATCGAGCTTGTTAAGAATCTCACTGACGTAATGCTGAAACATCACCGGTTCATTGTGGTCGGAACTCTTCTCCCAGGGCTCGCGGACGGCCGCCATCAGAACTGTGACCAACAGCTCATTTGGGAGCACTTCTTTTAGCTTGTGGCCAACGAGGTGGATTGCGTGTCGCGCCCGCCCAACCTCTACCAGCTTCATCACCGCGAAAGTAATGTCAGCAACTTCACCCTCGATCCAAAGAGTGGCGGCTCGCTTCCAGTAGAGAGTCTCGATCCCTTCACCGGCAGCGTGAGCTTGGTCCCAGGTCCATCGCCGTGACGGTAGTGCTCCCAGGATCGTAAGCACGGCCTCTGCGCCCCAGTTCTCCCGCATCGCACGTGCAAGAATTTCGGCCGCCCACGGCTCTTTAGCCTGCTGAAACTTCGTAAATACCATGCCGTGGGCGAGATTGCGGTCCCGTGGATTTTCGCTGCGGAGCGCGCGAGTAAGGATTAGGTTTCGAAGAAACGGATCGAGTTCGATCTCAGCAAGCGCCGCGCCAATGAAACCGCCCATTTCGACGATGCGCGCGAGTTCGAATATCCCTTCGACGCCTCGCCCGTCCAACAAGGCCTTGACCGCAAGGCGACGTTCCTCGGCCACTTTCGCTTGATCGGATTCCCAGCCGCCAATTGGAGGCCGGGGAAGGGAGACGGACGGCGAAAAAAGCCAAGCCACACGTTGGACCAGGTCTGCCGGAGCAAGCGCCTCATAGACTTGCTCGAGTTGGGAAAGCTCCGCTTCTGGCAGAGCCCATCCAGCGTCCGGAATGTACCGATGGTGATGTAGGAGTCTGCGCAAACCATCCCACAGGGCTAGGCGGTCGTCTGGATCCCGAATGTCGGGCGCGACCCTAACCAATTTGTCGATAGCCGCCGTGCGATCGGGCGCAAGGTTACTGAGACGATCAAGCAATTGATTCCAGCGAGCTGCGCTTACGCCGACATCGTCCAAGAGACGTTGCGTAATGGCCTCCGCGCCTTTGCCAATCAGTCCGTAGGTCACGACTTCGGGATTGTCGGCCGTGAAATCACGCCACCGCGTGAGCGGCGATGGCGAAAACGAGTCATGACCACTTGGCAGAATACCGAGCAGAAGTTTCCAAGCCGGCGCTGGCTGAGACCTCCGCAGCCGATCCAACACACGCATGCGCTGGTCAAGTGTGGCGTTTGTCTGCGGTGCCCAAAGCAAGAAGATTTGCCGCAAACTGTTGGCTGGACGATTCGTGTAGCGTCCACCGGGATCGACGGCATCGAGCGCCGCCAATATCTCAGACACGCGAGCTAGATGTTCGGGTGCTTGCGCAAGCGATTCCAAAGCCCAAAGGAGGTTGGAGAGGTGTTCGCTGCCGAACATTGGGTCGCTATCGTGACCGAAGAGAGCCGCGATAGGCGGGTCATTCTTTGCGAGACTCTGGTCGATCGCGTTGAGGAACGCATCCGGTGAGGCTTCGGCTAGAAGCTGAAAATCCCGTGACAACGACCACCAGCGTTGACGATCCGCGTTGTGAAGCAATTGCTGCACGACATACTCCGCCCGGGGACGACCGGCGGTAATATTGGGCGCGCGATCCGGAAACAGAGCCAATAGGATCAGGATCTCGCCCAGACCATGCCGCAAATAAGCGGAGTATTCTGGAGAGACTCCCCTCGTTGGTGCCAGCCAACGCTCGTCGGGATCCATGTTGAAACGCGGATCAGCCGATCCGAGAACGTCGAGGATGGCGGCCTCGAACCGCTCAATGTCGCCTGACGTTAGATAGCGCGCGAGCAGGAACCATGCGTCTTGTGGCGAGGCAACCTTCCAGGCTGTTCCGACCTTGCGGAGCGGACTATCGAAGGTGCCGACGAAAGGCGCCAGCTCTGTTATCAGATTGTCGTAGGGAGTATTTCCAAGCCGCGTCAGAATCGCTCTATCGGACTCAGAGCGCTCGTCCCATGCGCCAGCCAATAGAGCAGCGAGAAGCGCATGGGGCGGAGGCTGCTGCGCCCACTCTGGCAAGCGACCAGGCGCCGTCGGGATAAGACGCCGGAGAACGGCAAGGCTTCGCGACGACTCGCGCGCCAAGCTTCTCGCTCGGGCCGTCGCGATACCGCTGTCGACAAGCGCGACTTCAATACCCTCTCGTGAGGGACGCGAGAGCTTGCGAAAGTCACCGCGCAAATCGGCATTGCCACCATACGCAAGCAATACGTGATGACCGCGTTGGGCGATGAGCTGCGCCAGTCCCGGCTCCGGGTCGAGGAGAACAATGATCAGTGGTGTGACGCTGTCCGCAAGGGTGCGGGCCATATCGGGCGTGGTCGCAACAAGGCAACGCGCCTCATAATGAGCAGCAATCTCCGGGGGAAGTTGATTGATTGCGGCATAGAAGAATGCGGCCACTTCATCCGCTGTTTCCCCCTGGAGAGAAAACGCCGATGACGCGGACCGCAGCCACTGCAAGACCGCCGCTGCATCCGCATCGCGATCGCTGAGCACAAGTTCCGGCGTCAGGGGCCATTGGGTCGCGAGCGACCATTCCAACCAGACTTCTTCAAGTTGACGTGCGCCGGGTGGTCTCTTGCCCAATGTCGTTGCAAGCCACTGACCTACCGCGGGGTAGAGTTCGATCCAGTGGACGAGATCATCGCCATCGTAAGCGCGGACCTCTCGCCATTTGCCTTCAACGCTCTTTTGACGAACCCACTCGCCCTTCTTGGGCCAATGGCGTGGCGTAACAAAAACAAAGGCCGAGTCCGCTGGAATGAGTTCGCTTGGATCTGCAGTACGCTTGACGTAATCGTCCGTTGCTTTGCGGGCGATCGCTTCCCGTTGGGTGCCAAATTCCCAGCCTGCGGGCCCCAGTGGCACGTAGTCGGTTTCACGTTCCGATCGCGTCGTGCCGTCCCAACCCGCATGCTGAACGCCCTCATCAGAGGGAAAGCGCAGCTCGGTCGCGGAGCCGTTGGCGGCACGAATGAGTTTTGCGATCAAGGTCGGCAAAGTGCTTTGTCCGTCACGACGCTCGGCCCATTGCGCCAAGTCGGTCGCGTTTACCCAGCGAATGGGTGCGCCGGATTTGCTCAAAGCCGCGAGGGAGGGCAAGGGCGGGCCAACAACCGCGCCGCCGGGCAGGAAAGTCACGCCAGCGCGGGTCAGAGCTGTCCGTATAGCTTCGGCGTTGTTTGGAACCGGAGTTCGTTGACCGCGCTCAAAATCGGCGACCGTCGATGCCGCGACTCCAGCTGTTTTCGCAAGCTCTTGCTGGGACCAAGCCAAGAGGGCTCGGGCTGCCCGCACTTGTTTTGCCGTGAATTCCGGTGATTTGTCGGCTGGGGCTTGATTCCGCATGGTCATAGTATTTATATGACCTGCGGGCTTTTTCAAGAACCCAGCGAACGCTGTTACCTATCGTAGGTATTTATATATAGATACCTACGATTTATAACAAACCATGCCACTGAAACTCGATACTCCATCTGAGCGCGCAATCGCGCTAGCCACGGAGCGCGGGATTGCACGCGCCCGGGATTTCCGCGCGGCCGGAATCCCGCTGGTCTATCTTAAACGGCTCTGCGACGAAGGCCACCTGGTCCAGCTCGGACGTGGACTCTACCAGATTCCCGAAATCGCGGGCTCAGATGCGGAGCACAATCTCGCTGAAGCCGCGCGTTTCGTTCCCAATGCCATCATATGCCTTCTTTCGGCGCTCCGCCATCACGGTCTGACCACCCAGCTTCCACAAGCCGTGTGGCTGACGATCCCGCACAAGGCCCGCAAGCCCAAGGCTCCCTCATTTCTGATGGAAATCGTCTATGCGACCGAGCCGATGTTCTCGGCTGGGCTTGAACATATTCAGATCGAAGGCGTGGATGTCCCGATCTACGGCGCCGCGAAAACGGTGGCCGACTGCTTCAAATATCGTCGGCGCGTCGGCCTCGACGTCGCGGTCGAAGCTCTCCGTGATGCGATCCGCCTCCGCAAATCAACCCCGGCAGAACTCATGCACTACGGGTCTATCAATCGCGTCGCCAACCTGATGCGCCCCTATCTTGAGGCCCTGGCATGATGGCCGGCAAGAATGTCGCGATCTCTATCAGACAAAAGCTGTTGAACCTGGCAAAAAAGCAAGGAGCGGATTTCCAACGCACACTCGTCAGATACGCAATCGAGCGACTCCTCTATCGCCTATCGCAGCATCCCGCTCGCGACCATTTCATCCTCAAGGGCGCCATGTTGTTCATCACATGGCCGGAACGCACATTTCGTCCTACCGGTGATCTCGACCTTCTTGCCTTCGGCCCACCCGATCCCGATTCCATGCGACGCCTCTTCCTGGATATATGCGGCAACGATGGGGACAATGACGGAATCATCTTCGATCCCGCGTCCATCGTCGTGGAGGTAGTCCGCGAAGATCAGGAATACCAGGGAGTCCGCATTGTCGGAAATGCCCTCCTCGACAGAACCGTCATCAGAATGCAGGTAGACGTCGGCTTCGGGGACACAACCCATCCAGCACCCCAACGCATCAGCTTCCCCTGCCTCCTGCCTGATATGCGCCGGCCCGAGGTCCTCGCTTACCCACCCGAGACGGTGATCGCAGAAAAATTCGAAGCGATGGTGAGATACGGCGAAGCAACCAGTCGCCTAAAAGACTTCTACGATATCTGGACGATTTCGAAGACCTTCCCCTTTGAGAAGGCCGAGCTTGCCCAGGCCATCCAAGGCACGCTTCAGCAACGCGGCACTGATCTAGCGTCCGGGATGCCGTTCGCACTCACGTCGGAATTTACCAACCTACCGGAAAAAAGGAGAATGTGGGAAGGCTTTTTGCGACGCAATTCTGTTGCCGTTATGCCGCCACCTCTCGAAGAACTTGTGAGCGAAATCCGACAATTCCTTGGTCCCGTTCTCGACTCGCTCGAACTTCCTGAAGGAGCTGTGGGCTTGTGGGATCCAAGCAGCGGTTGGACCGCCTAACGCACGAGGAAATCAAAATGAAATGGAGGGAGCGCACACTCGACGAGATAGCCCAGCTTATCTGCGGCAACGGCGATCCAGCAAAGATTTTCTTTCCCTACCGCAGCAGCTCCTACATCACGCGATTCTTTCAGGAGGCGGACACAGACTACGCGCATGACGGCTCCAACCGAGATCGATGGGTCTCGCGGACGCTAGCCGAAATATTGTCAGAGCCTCATGCGGATGCACAAACTCCGCCAGACACATTTTGTCGGATTATCCGCACGCTCATGGATCCTGCGGACGCCAGAAATGAGCGGCCCGAACGCGAGAATGCGTTGAAGGTGCTGAACACAGCATTGGCCCGGGAGGGATTCGAGGCATTTTACGCGTCGGACAAACAGTGCTACCTGCGGCACATCGGCACGAATAAGATCGTTGGCCAAAATTCCAATCCCCATCGGCCGTTGTCAAAGGGCGAGCAAGAGAAGTGGGAGCTCCTGGCATCCTATCTGGATAGAATTTCAGAAGACCAGCTAACCGAAGAGGTGCTTCTGCCTCTGTTCCGTCAGCTGGGGTTTCATCGAATCACCGCAGCCGGCCACAAAGACAAGGCGTTGGAATACGGCAAGGACGTGTGGATGAAGTTCACGCTACCGACCTTGCACGTCCTGTATTTCGGCATCCAGGTGAAGCGTGGCAAGCTTGATGCCGCCGGGACGAGCAAACCAGGCGCGACGAACATCGCCGAAATCCATAATCAAGTCCTGATGATGCTCGGGCATGAGATATTTGATCCGGAACTTAACCGTCGTGTTCTAGTCGACCACGCGTTCATCGTCGCAGGCGGAGAGATCACGAAGGCTGCGAAACAATGGCTCGGAGAAAAACTTGACCAATCCAAACGGAGCCAAATTCTTTTCATGGACAGAGACGACATTTTGAATTTGTACGTTGTCACGAACTTACCGCCGCCTGCCAACGCATTACCGACACCAGCGAGATTCCCGACCCTGGACGATGAGGTTCCGTTCTAGAAGGCGCAACGGCACCTTCGGGCAGGCTTTAGGCTCGAAGAAAGCCTTTCCTACTATCTTGCAAACGCTTACTGGCAATGAACTGCGGCAGTCCCTTGCCCAGCCGCTTATCGACAAATCGAAGCTGCTTATCATCGTCTCCATAAACAAAATCACAGGCCTGTCTGCTCACCCTATCATTCAAAAGGATCATGAATTTCTCAACTGACAGACCTTGCAAATGTCTCTCCATCTCGATCGTGTTAACAGCGACGAATGCCTGCGTCGGGCCTATCGGGACTATGATGAATGAATCCCAGCGATTAACGCCATCAGTCATTACGACAGGCCTATCCGACGTTAAGAATGTATGGATCGGGTTAGTCACGGTCAGCACGTTCCAGCGCATTCCAAGAATATGATTGCCTACATTCTCACTGTCGATAATTGCCGCTAGCAGCTTTGCTAAGGAAGCGTCGATAATTTACCGCTTCATTTTGACGTTCTTGGGTTGATTGAGTAGTTCCATTCGCCATGGAAGGGGTCTGGGAGGATATCGAGCTCAGCCATTTCGGCGTCGGAGACTTTGATGCCGGTGGGGTAGAGATTTTGATCGAGGTCACATCGGATGGTCAGGCCTGTTGTCGATGTGGTCGCGCCGATGAGTTCGACGATGGTGCGATAGTCGATGAGCGGTCGTCCCCTCCAGTTGCGCGAGATGAACGAGAAGAGACGGTGTTCGATCTTGTTCCATTTGCTCGTGCCGGGCGGCAGATGGAGGACGGCGATCGTCAGCCCCAGCTCGTCGGCGAGCTTCTGAAGCTCGACCTTCCAGAGGCGGACGCGTGAGCCGTTGCTTCCGCCGCCATCGGCGGTGATCGTCAGACTATGGGCGTCGGCGTAGCGGTCGCGTCCCATGTTCGTCCACCACGAACGGATCGCATTGACGGCGAAGGCGGCGGTGTCGTGGTCGATCCCGACACTCACCCAACCCTTGTCGTCGGCGATGTCGTAAACGCCCCCCGGGTCAAGCCCGCGGGCAGGCTACGGGCGCGGCGCGACCGAGTTTGGGATCGATGAAGTCGTGGACGCGGACCTGCTCGGGCAATCCGGCCGGCCGATATTCTCGTCCGCCATTCTTGAAGTCGCCGACGAGTTCCTTTTTCTTCGTATCGACGGAGATCGCCGGCTGGCCGGCGGTGATGGCGTTCTCGACCGTCTTGGCGATATGCCGGAACTGCGCATCGCGATCGACATGGGACGAGCCCTCGAGTGTTTTTCGATTGGCCTGGAGAGAGTAGCCGAGTTTCTTCAGCAGTGTTCCGACAACATCGTGCCCGACGCGATGACCCATGGCGCGAAGCGCGGACGCCAGATTCCGCAAACTTTTCGAGGTCCATTTCAGCGGTGACATGGGATCGCCGCGCGTGGCGGGATCGACGAGAGCTTTCAGATCAGACAGAAGCGTCGGATCGGTTTGCGTCAACGGCTTGCGTCCAGCCCCCTTGCGCCGGACGCCGCGAAGCGCCGAATCCGGTGCCGTGCGGCGCAGTTCCCGCAACCCATAGCCGATGGTGCTGCGCGCGATCCCCGTTGCCGCACAAACCGCCGCGATCCCGCCCCGGCCCGCCGTCAGCGCTTCCGCCGCCGCAAAGCGACGACGCCCGCGCTCGTCCAATACAGGGCTGAGCGCATCATAGCGAAGCTTGATGGCGGCAACATCGATCACGAATCACGTCTACAAAGGATTGCCGCAAAAAGGAATCCCCCATAGACCATCTTTCCGATTCACAAAATTATCGACAGCACCTAAGGTCACATCAGCAGATTGGCCGATCAGCCCGGCGACAAGCTCAACCGCATTCTCCAAATGAGCGTACTTTTGGAGGAGCTCTTGTCCGCGTTCGCTTTTGTAAATCGTGGCATACATACCGTCGTAGACATGCTTCCGAAGAGCATCGACTTTTTCGGGATGCCTATGGACCAGAGAAATAATAAACCTTGCCCAACCACTCCTATCGTTTGGGCTGAGGCTCGTTATGTCGCTCGCTCGGAGTAATTTCAGAGCGTTAGGGAAACTCTGAATAAGCCATCGACTTGGTTCTGTGGTTGTGATTCTTGTTTAGAGCGGTGTGGGAAGCTTGGGGATTGCAGGGATGAAGCAGATGACGTTTGCGACGAGCGGTTTTGAGCGCT
>Ga0209062_1002033_pt1 | contig 29649 bp, 22 predicted proteins | sample Coa_R2_2_FD_187158 | JGI IMG/M metagenome (GOLD analysis project Ga0209062, IMG submission 187158) | Surface soil microbial communities from Centralia Pennsylvania, which are recovering from an underground coalmine fire - Coalmine... | ecosystem: Environmental > Terrestrial > Soil > Unclassified... | reverse complement strand
CCGTCGTGGTGGTTGTGCTGGTGTTGGTCCACAAATCGTCGACCACCCGGCCGAAACGATCCAAACCAACGTACTGATCGCCAGCGTCGCCCGTTCCACCTGTGATGAGTGTCTGGTTTACGCTGGTCTGCGGATGATCCCGCTCCACCACCGTGCCCAGACCCAGATACTTGTAGGCTTCCAGCGTTCCCGTCGAATCGCTCAGAGACGACAGTCGACTGATAGTACTATTCAACCCTGACGAGTAGTTGAATGTCAACACATATCCGTCTGGGTACGTAATGTCCGTCAGTCGGGAGTTGTCCACCCCGCCGCTCATTTCGGAATAGCTGTACTGAACGCTTGGTGTCGTCGAGGTGTTCACGGCACCGGAGTGCGACTGGTACTCCGCCGTCAACTGACCCAGGCCGTTGAACGTGCGCTCGACTTGGTTGACGATGCTCCCGCCACTCGTGGCGTTGTAGCTCGTAATCAGGTATGCGTTGCCCTGGCTGTCATAGGCCGTGTCAATACGCCGCACCGAGCCATCCACGCCGGTCCCCAGCGTCGTCACCGCATCGCTCACCACCCGACCCAGCACGTCATATGTCAGCGTGTGAACACTGCCGTTGCGATCCGTCAGCGTCAGCGTCTGTCCCAACGCATTGACCGTGCTTGTCTCTTCCTGCGAACTGCTTGGAGCACCCGTTGTCGGGTCGGGATACTCAGTCGCACTCACGATGTCGTTGGAGTTGATCCCGCTGCCTGTCCCGGTCGTGACCCCATACACATACGCCGTCGTCTGCACGCCCCCGTTGGTGAGGTATGCGGTTAGGCTCGTCATCCCCACCGAGTTGTAGGTGTAGCCCGTCGTCGCGTTCGACGAGTTCGTCACTACACCATCCGTGAAGTCCTGAATTGTCCGAACTGTGCGGCCGAGTGCATCAGTGTAGGTTCGCGTCACGCGGCCCGCTGGATCCGTCACTTGCGTTGCATTGCCCGCGTCACCGCCATACGAGATCGTCGCCACCGACACACCCGGCGAAGTCCCACCGGTCAGCCCGCTGCCGTTGCCTGTGATCGCCACTTGGTAAGTGTTCGCCAGTGTGCCCGTGAAGCGCACTTCCCAGCCGCTGCCACCCGGAGCGGCAATCACGGCCACATTCCCCGAACCAATCGACGTCAACGCCGCCAGAGCCGACTGCACCGTGGAGGCCGAGGCGTTGTACGCAATGGCACTGGTCGTGTAACCCCCGAAGCTCAGAGTGAACGTTCCGCCCGTGGGGCTGCCTGTCAGCGTCACATCCTGCACCGCATCGGTGCTGTAACTGGTGCTGGTGACCAGAGCGGTGCTGGAACTGCTCGGCGGGGTGCTGGGCATGGTCCAGGCCGTGCCGCCATTGGTCCCCACATCCACACTGGCAGTCTCACGACCCGCCAGGTCGTAGTAGTAACCCATGTAACTGACGCGCGCCCCGATACCACTGGTCGGGCTGCCCAACACACCGGTGCCTGTCGCGTTGTCGAACCGCTGCCGCGTCACCGTCTCGGTCACGTTGCTGTTACCGTCGTAGGTGTATTCCTTCTGCTCCAGCACCGTGTCACTGGACACACTGCTGGCCGCGGCGTAGCTCGTTCCTCCGCCGCCATCGGTCGTGTACTCCACCGTCACGCGACCCGCGCCGTCGTAGCTATCCTTGGTCACCAGACCGCCCGGCGAGAGCGTTTCAATCACGTTGCCGCGTGCGTCGTACCACTTCTCCGAATACAGCGTGTTCGAACCCACCGAACCGGTCGTCGGGTTCACATCGTAGGTATCAGTGCGATACACCTGACCCAGTTCGTCGTAGCTGGTTGTCGTTTGTGCCCGCAGGTCGGAAGATGTGCCGGTGGGCAGGCTCAGCACCCCGCCGACAATGCTCGGCGTCACGCCATCGCCCACGTACACTTGCGTTTCCGTCACTTCGTTCAGGTTGTCGTAGGTGGTCACCGTCAGCGGCCGATTCACGCCGTCGGTCTCGCTGCTCTCCACGCCATCTTTCTCCGCCACCTGCCGGTCACGCCAGTCATACCAGTAATCCGTCACACGATTGGCTGCTCCACCGCCGGGATACTGCGTCACCTGCGTCAGGTTGCCATCGCCCACGCCGCCGTTGTCGTAGACGTAGCTGGCCACCTCCACCATGTTGCTGGTGCCGGTGTTATTCGTCGGACTCCACTCCCCGCTCGTCGGCGTGTCGTTGGTCCCCACCCACTTACTCACAATTCGCCCCTGACCGTCGTAGACCGTCCGGTAAATCGTCCCCTGCTCGTTCTGCGTGCGGCACAGGTTACCGTTGTCGTCGTAGGCAAACTGCGTGCGATAGAAGTTCACTCCTTCCGTGCCCAAACTCGTGGACGTGGAGTACGTCAGACCCGACAGGTTGAAGTAGTCATCGGTGTAAATCACCTGTCCGGCATCGTTGGTGTAACTGCGAGTGAGCGATTGAATGTCCGAGATGGCTTCGGTCCCCGTCGGCACTCCACCGCTGACGGCCGGCGGCGCACTCATGGTGATCGTTTCGGTGTAGCCGTTGGCGCGGTCCACGCGAGTCACCGTTGTCGGACCCGTCGGCATGTCGGTGGTGCTGTTCCAGCCAGCATAGGTCCGCACTTCATGGTCCACATCGTCGTAAACCGTGTAGGTCACCTCGCCGTTGGGGTCAGTCTCTTTCGTCACGCGACCCAGGCTGTCCACCTGATAGGTGGTAATCAGGTTTAGCCCGCCGCCAGTTGGTGTACTCCACCCGCTGGGCAGATTCACAAACTCACTGGTCAGCGACGTGTTGACATCAGTGATGCTCGTGGTGATCGCGCCGGTGAGTGTGTCGTAGGCCGTGTAGTTGATGAATCCGCTTTGATCCTTGGTCCAGATTACGCGGCCGAACGTGTCGTACACCGTCTCGGTGGTGTTGGCGGTGCCAGAGCCGTTTTCGCCGGTGGTGATGGCGGGCAGAGTGGTGGTCAGCGTTTGGACTTGATTGGTGCCGGTGTAGAAGGTGTAAGCGTAGCTGGTGGTCTCTCCACCGGTGCCGTTGGTGTTGCGGTACTTCGTGTCCGAGGCGATGTTGAAGAAGTTCACACTGCCGACGGTGTTCTCGATGTAGCTGAGCGTCTCCTGTGGCACCAGCGTGCCAGTCTGACCCTGCTGAATGTCCACTTCCTTCAGGTAGCCCGTCGCGTCGCCCGCTGTCGTGGTCGTAGCGGTGGTCGAGCCGGCGTAGGTGTAATCGGTAATCAGACCCGATGTGCTGTTAAGCAGCGATCCACTGCCGCCGCTGAAATTGACCAGATCGGCGTAGCTGTCGTTGTAACTGCTGACCGCGGAAGGGTTGGCCGTGAGAATCAACCGGCCCTCGTTGTCGTAGCGGTTACAGGTGATCCACTGGTTGCTGGAGGCATCCGTGTACACCTTCAGCATCACCTGACCAAAGGCATTCGTGTAAACCGTGTTCGTCGTTCCGTCCGGTAGCGTCTCCACCGTCTTGGTTTGCCACGTGTTGTAATCGAGAGAATTGGCCGACGAGTTGGTAGTGTACGTGTAGCTGAATGTGCCCTGGCCACCACTGCACACCGAACAGCCCTGTCCGGCGTTGGTGATGCTCGACACCTGGCCGTTCGAGTTGTACTGGATGTAGGTGTCGGCGTAGGGGGCGATTTGGGCATTGGTCAGCGAGTCCACACCCGTGCCCAGCGCCGCCACGAGCCGGGCATAGGCATCCGCTCCGAGCGCATACTCCAACAGCCCTGCCGATCCACTGCCGCTCCCGCTTCCGGACCCACTTCCACTGCCCGAACCTGAGCCGCTCCCGGAACCCGAGCCAGAACCCGAGCCGCTCCCACTCCCTGACCCTGATCCACTTCCGCTTCCGGAACCCGATCCCGACCCGCTGCTGCCACTGCCGTAGTAGCGATAGTAGGATTCATCGAGCACGTTGCCGGACGCATCTTTCACTTGCGCAAATTCCAGTTCCCCCGCCAGCCCATTGACACTCGTTCCATCGTAGTAGGTGTAGGCCGTCGTCCGGACCGTCGTCCACGAGCCGCCGCCCACCTGCGTCCGCTGCGTCACACTCGCCAACAGTCCCGCGTTCACTCCGCTGGAGACGTAGCTGTACACAAACGATTCGGTGACCGCGCTGGAACCCGATCCACTGGTCCTTTGCACCTCAGACACCTGCCCCGAACTGGTCCAGCTTGTTACGCTCGTCACGTTTCCATCGGCGTCGGTCATGCTGAAGAGTTTGCCGGCCCGGCCCGTCGGAGTCGAAGTCGAGAAGTCGTAGAAGGTAAACGTCTGGCCCGTGCCATCGGTCAGCACGAACCACCCGTCCGTCGTGTCGTGGACCAGTGTTCCCGCACCCCCAAAGCGTTGATTGTAGACGCCACCGTAGAGGTCGAAGAAATACGCCGAGGTCGCGTTTGCCACCACCGCAATGCTGTTGTTGCCGTTGGTCTGGACCAAGTGCGGAGCCTGGGTTGCAGTGGCCCCAGTGCCGGAAGTGCCGTCCGAGTACCCGCTGCCATTACTCCAGTCCCAAACCTGCCCAAAGATCATGCCAAACCCGCTCGATGATAGATCCGGGCGGACCACGCCCACCATCCCTGTTCCGTATCCCACGCCCGAAACCGACAAGCCACCCCGGTTCGCCTGCCCCGATCCTGCCGGCGTGACTATCGGGCCGGCACAGACACAACAGGAAGAGATCGACGCCAGGTAACTCGACACCCCACTGGGGTTGGACACAGTGATACCGCCGAGTGGGGATGTACCAGAGGAGAACTCGGAATCACCCGAATAGTCGTAATACAGTGCGTAATTCCCGACCGCGAGCTTATCCGTTATCTTCAGAGAAGCGCCTGCTTGCCCCGTCGTGATCGTGCTCAGTGCCGCCGTTCCCAGCGTGGTGATCTGATACGTGGCATAGTTGAAGAGCTTAAAGGTCACACTTCCGGTTGGCGTGTGGATCGCTGGCACCTCGGGTGTCTGCACCAATGCGGAGACGACGAACTCCTGCCCAACCACCAGATACGGACTAGGGTCCACGGTCGGAGTGGATAAGCCCGGTGTCAGTGGGTCGTTTGTCGCAGCCACGAAAGCGCCATGTCGCTCGTCCCCAAACGGTTCGTATTGTCCTAACGGGGCGGCGAGTTGCTGCCCACTCGTGCCTGAGAATACTTTCACTTGCGTCTGAGTGCCCGGCCCACTGCTCACCACAATGTCCGGCACGGTGGGATGTGTGGGGTTGGAAATATACGCCAGCGCCACCCTCACTCCGCCCTCGAAGTCATCCCCGAATGGATGAATGTCGTCCAGAACGGCGCCTGTGGACCCGCTGAAGACTTTCACCTCTCCCGTTGACCCGCGTCCGCTCCCCACGGCCAGTTCTGAAATCCCGCCCGAGTTCACGTAACCGGCAAGTGGATCGGCCGCCACGGACACCACGCCGCTCGTGTACCCCGATCCAAATGCCTGGAAACTGCCTATCGGTCCGCTGATGGTGTTGCCGGTCAGCGGGTCATATGTCCGCACCCAGCCGTTGATCCCGCCCACCACGACATCCGCCTTGCCCGCACCTGTGAAATCACCGGCAGCGAGCGTGATCCCATGTTGGAAAGCGGCACCCGAGACGAAGAAATCCGCTATCGTGCTGCCATCCTTGCCGCTGAATACCTTCACTTCCGCACCGGCTGTTGTCTCCGCGGCCGCGATAACGTCAATCGTGCCACTGCCTTGCACGTCGGCCGCTGCGACAGCCACTCCACCGTCGCGCACGGAGGAGAACGCCGTGAAACTGCCCAGCGGTCCGGAGATTTGCGCACCGGTCTTGCCGTCCAGAACCTCGATCTGGCCATTCCGCCCGGATGCTGCCGCGACAATGGCATCTGGTGTCCCATCGCCGTTCAGGTCGCCCGCCGCGACGCGAACGCCACCATCATGAAACGAGTCGGATACGGATGCGCTGAACCGCAGCGTGCCGGTATCCGCGCTATAGGCATTCACGGTAGTCGTCGACCCAACTCCCGATCCCACAAAGATTTCGGGGTTAGGCAATGGTCGGCTGTCCGGCATCAGCCGTTCTTCCATTGTTTCGAGCGTCAGTTGTGTCCGCGCTTTCTCGGACAAGCGGCGTGTTCGGGCGAGTGCTGCGATGCGTTCGGGCAGCGTGAGCACGCGACCGAAGAGCGTATAGGCCGTCGGTAGAAGGGGCAACGAGCGACGCATGGTGACATCCTCGACGGTGTAAAGAACTTGGCCAGGGCAACTCAGTGAACTTGAAACTGAGGACAATGGCTCGCCAAAAGCGTTGGCCGATAATTAACTACCAAGCCGCGCCGCAGCAATTCACGCCACGCGACCGGATTGCAAGAGGGTGTTACAAGACAAGGGAAAAGTGCGGAGAACGACTCAGGAACGACAAATGTGACTTGGAATGGGCAGACCGAAGCATGAGAACGTCCTGTTGGGAGAGGGCATCAACTACAGAACTACTGCATGATGAAGGAACTGAATTATTCCGTCAAGGAGTAAATTAATTATTCCTCATGATTCATCCAACCCACACAAACAGACGCTCTTGGAAGCGAATTTTGCGAACTCACACTGGATAGCCACAATGATCCCCACAAATGCCAGCGCCTCACGGAAACAAACGCATCGATCGCCAACGTCAGCCGACATTGCATCGGCGAGCTCGCACCAACTATGATTCTATAGTTGGGGTTCTCGACCTAATATCGTTCGGGCTGCGCACCCTCGCAACTGATCCGATACCGGGATGTCCATCCTGTGTCTTGCGCTGCTTGCACGGAGAAGTGTTCGCGGTCGAGGGTAAAGGCGAGTGGAGCAACTGAAGAAATGTAACATAATCGGGCCGTGGACGAAGGACCGACGCAGGGGGGGGTCCCGCAGCCCAAGGCCCGCGAGTACGTCGGGCCGGCAAGGTGGCCGACTTCGTGCCGTTATGACGCGGGCCTTCGGCGGTGGCGAGTTGACCGGCCACAGACCCGCAGGCCGTGGGAACGCTCGAAAACCGGAAACCGAGGGAAACCAGGGGAAAAACGGCTCGAAAACATGACACCGGACGAACCAGGAAAAAGGCTCGAAAACACGACACCGAGCGCAACCGGACGACACAGAGTGAAAAAAGGCCCAAATACTCGACATCACACAAAACCGGAGGACCAGGGAAACGCTCAAAAACCGGAAACCAGAGGAAAATAGCGGAAAACAGGGAGAAAAAAGGCTCAAAAACCGGAAACCAGAGGAAACAGGAGACAAAAAGGCTCGACGCACTTTGACGGATCGGAACGCGCTGGCGGTTTGTCATCTGCTTCCGAATCTCGCCGGACGACACCACGACCAATGATTGTTTTCTATATTATATAATCAATTATATATTATATTTATCAGCCTAACGGAGTCGAAGCAGAGGACGCATCTCGAGGCCGGATTTGCCAGAATCATGGGAGGGGGGAAACCGCAAACTCCGGAAAACCAGTGCAATACCCACATTCGCCAACGGACAAAATACGGATACGCTCGACGACTCTGGCATGATAAACTTGAGTCCCTGCCTCCGTCACTCCTGCCGGAATTCGCCATGAAGTCCCATCCACATCGGGCACTTGGCCGTCGACAGCTCTTGCAACTCGGCGGTATTAGCGTGCTGGGTCTCGGCCTACCGGAGTTCCTCCGTGCTTCACCCAATAGCGGCAGTCTCGCGCAGCGGGGATCGCCGAAATCGTGCATTTTCATCGTGCAGTACGGCGGGTGTAGTCACATCGATAGCTTCGATATGAAGCCGGAAGCACCAGCGGAACTGCGCGGGCCGTTCAAGCCGATTCACACAAGCGTCCCAGGCATGCGCATCTGCGAACACATGCCGCGCCTCGCACGAATCGCAGATCGGTATTGCCTCGTTCGGTCGATGACACACGGCAACCCTGGCCACGATGGCGGCATGCATGTCTGCATGACAGGCCACTCGCAACCAGCGGAGAACACGCCCTACTTCGGTTCGGTGGTCGCAAAGCTCTGCTCGCCGACAGCCAATGTTCCGCCGTATGTCTGGTTGCAGAACCTTGCTGGGGACGTGCAACCGCGCTACCTCACAGGCGGGTTCCTCGGCGCGGCCTACGCGCCTTTGCGCGTCGGAACCGATCTCGATAATCCGTCCGCACCGGGCTTCAAGGTGAGAGCTTTCGATACACCGGCCGAGGTGCCGACGCACAGACTGCTCGAGCGGCAACGGCTACTGGAGCGCGTCGACACCGCTGGACCAACACCGCACGGCCGCGAAGCTGGGAATATGAGCCAGTATCGTGAGAAAGCCATCGATTTGCTGACAGGGCCCGAAGCGCGAACGGCGTTCGATCTCGACCGCGAGCCGGCGCGCATCCGTGACCGCTATGGCCGGCATCCACTGGGGCAGAATCTGCTCATGGCCAGGCGGTTGATTGAAGCCGGGACGCGGCTTGTCAGTGTCACGGCGTGGACGGGAGTTCCGCCGGGAGAGAAGTTTCGTAACGTGCAAACCTGGGATATGCACGGCAACGGACCCGGGCTTGGCAGCATCTTCGGCCGTGGGGCATTTGGGTTGGGATGGGCACTTCCCCGAGTCGATGAAGCCGTCTCGGCTCTCCTGGATGACCTCGAAGATCGCGGCCTGCTGGAAAGCACGCTCGTGGTGATGGTTGGCGAGTTCGGTCGCACCCCACGAATTAGCGGGGAAGGACGCGACCACTGGCCGGCGTGTTATTCCGCGCTTCTTGCCGGGGCGGGCATCCGGGGCGGGCTGATCTACGGCTCTTCCGACAAGACTGGTGCGTACGTGAAGGACTCTCCCGTGCGGCCGGAAGACTTTGGCGCCACACTGTTCCACGCGCTTGGCGTGGCTGCGGAAACAAAGCTTGGCGCTGACGGTTTTACACGACCCGTCAGCGCCGGAAAGCCTGTACTCGAGTTATTTGAGTAATCGTCTTGCGCTGGCGAGCAGCAGTGTCGGTTGTCACTTCACAAGCACACAGAAATCGATTTGATACGGACCCAACTCGGGCCGTCGGCTGATGTCCCCCACGAGTTTCTGTGCTTCCCCCGCCGTGCGGACTTCGAAGCATACCTGCAACTTCTTCGTCCCAGTCCAGCGAACCTCGACACCATCGGCGCGGCCCTGGCAAAGTTGCGTGATGAGCGTGACGATCGGGTCAGGGGTTTTGTCGCCCATCTGCCCCCGCGCGATCACCGGGTGCACTTTCAGGGCCCCGGTCTTCTCAATCGAGGGTGGGACCGGTTGTGTTGGCAGTGGGGTCAGCCCCTCGGCGGGGGTCCAGGTGCCAGGTGGCGGAGTCGCGGGCTTGGTCGCCGGCTGCCACCGTTGCTCCATCGGCAGTGGGTCGGTCCTCACCGAGGTCGGGAGTGGTTTCGGCACCACATTCGTCGGTTTCGGTTCGATTGTGGGCAACGCGATCTTGGACGGCTCAACGTCCGGGAGCGTTTTCGGCGTCTCAATCGCAGGGAGCGTCTTCGGTGGGGCGACAGCAGGGACAGTCAAAGGCGGCTCAATCGCGGGAAGCGGTTTAGGTGCCTCGATTGCCGGGATCGACGGAATCGGGACTGGTGGAGGAACTATGTCGGGTTGCGGTTTAGGAAGCGCCGGCAATGGCGCTGGTTCCTTCACTGCAACGGCTTCTGGTTTTACTGGCGGAACGGGAGGGACAGGCGGCACGTCGAAAACGGGCTTGGGTATGGGCGGCGGTGTAATTGTCGGCACGCTGACCGGTGGCGGAGGCGGCAGATCCGCGGGCGGAATGGGGCCTGCAGCCAGGGTGGGACCGGGCATGAACTTCGACCCAACCGCTGGGCTGGGCTTTGGAGGCTCCGGGCGCGTGGGAGTCGGCTGCAAGTCGGGCTGGGGCTGGGGGTGCGTTTGCGGTGCGGTGACTGTCTGTACGCTTGGGCCCACGGAGATCATCGATTGCGGTGCGGGGCCAGTGCGAGCCAGACCATACGTCGGTGGTTCCGTACCCGGTACGATTCGCGCCGGGTTCGACACTGGCACCGGGAACGCGCCGGGTGTCGCGCCTGTGAGCGCATACCAATTCGCGGACGCCTTTGGGTATTGACCCGCTGGGGCGAGAGGATTAGCACCGGGGGTTACAGTTCCCCATCCATACCACCGATACGCAGGCGGACCAGCGTACACCGGTGCGCCATTCGCTCCGGTACCGCGAAATGGTGTTTCGGCGGTCGGCACTTCGGTCTGTCGTTGTGTAAACTGGCGCGTCTGCGGTCGGGGGGCGGCTTGTTTCTCCGTGTTGGCGGTGCCCCTCAACCGATCGATGATTTTTTGTGTTGTGGTTCTGTCGTCGGTGACCGGTTCTGTTGAAGGCGGAGTGAGCGGGGACACCGCGCCATTTTTTGAGACGGTTCCCCCCGCGGGCAGGACATTCGGATCGACGCCGCTGAGCCAGGCGGGGCTTGAAGAACCGGGGTATCGCGGCGGTGGCGTTGGCCGCACCACCGGTGTACTCGGTAGTGTGGAGGGGAGCGGTAAATCATCCCCCGATCCACGCGCAATCGGCGGGAGTTCGTCTGGCGAGAGTATCTGCGGTGGCTTGAGCATGGCGGCGCGTTGCACGGGTGGTTGCGCCACCGCGACTGTCACGGCCAGACTCAGTAACACAATCGCGCCGACGATGACCCGCATGGCCTCATCCCTGAGAGTGCTTGGTCCGGGCGGTGGGGCATGTTTCCTTGCCCCACCGATTAAGTTACTCTGGCAATACTGATGGGTCGGGGTCGCATTTAAGTTACTTCGAAGCGGTTTTACCCAGATCGCGACAACCTCAACCACGGTTTTGCCAGAGCCTGTTATCTGAAATGAGAACGCGGCTTGCCGAGTTCTCGTTTACCAAACAGCAAATCGCGTTAGCGCTTGGCCGGCGGCGGTGTCGAGGTCCCACCAGGACGGCCGAAACCACCGTAGCCGCCACCACCACCAAAACCACCGTAGCCCCTTCGATTCCCAAACGGCGAGGGGAAGAATCCCATCGTATTGTTGAAGAAAACCGGGTGCCCAGCTGGTGGAAGCACATGGGTGGAATCCGCTTCGCGAGGCTCTAACGGCTCTGGCGCGTTCGCCAACTCTGGGAAGAAGAGTGGCCGGTTCCCACCAAACGCCATGAACGGTGCGCCATAGCCAAAACCCATCCCCCCCATCGTTCCCGGTCGGACGCCGTAGTAGTAATTCACTCCCGCATTACCACCGCGCAGCAGGTTCAAGTACGGGCTGAGCGGCTGATTTTGCGGGTTGTAGATATTTGGCATGAACGCCGATGGCGGATACCCTCCTGCTCCCATCCCCCCGTAATACGGTTGCTGAAACTGCGCTGAGGCGACCCCCGCCATTGCGAGGGTTGCTGCGGTAACCAGAGCGTAGCGCGTCATGTGGATATCCTCAGAGTGACACGGAGGCGGTTCGAAGCTTCATGCTGAATCTCGAACCGCCTCAGTGATTCGTCACGGAGTCGTTCCGTTCGTGTTCGTGCCTTTGAGCTGGTTCACGGTACTCGATCCGAGCAGTGTTATGCCGAACAGGCGCTCGACTGGTGAGAGGGCGCGAGCCAGCACGCGGTCGATGGTCACGATGCGTTGCGCCTTCACATAGATTCGGTCGCCAGGCATGACTTGATAGTTCGTGTAAGTGATCCCGTGTTGGGTAATACCGATCCAGTCGACCGGCAGAATCTGCCACGGTTGTCCTGGGTGCGGTGTTCGCCGGGCGACCCAGATGTTCCGCTTACTGGCGATATCAGGCAAACCGTAAATGTTTCCCAGCGCGTCCAGCACGGTCTCGCTGCCGGTGATGGGGAAGGGGAACACTTGCTCGCCGTATCCGCCGCCATCAAAGATAACGTAATATTTCTTGCTGTTGTAAGCGAGAACATCCACGATCACCGTAATGCTCTCCAGCTTCGTCCCTAGATCCTTGAGAGTCGGCTGCTGGCGCAAGTGCGCCTTGATTGCCTCTTGGGCTTGATCCAGAGTCAACCCCGCAACGGGAACCGATCCCCAGAATCCGATACCAACGGTACCATCGAGTCGCACCATGAACGGCCCGGAAATGGGCTGAACCGGGAGCCGGTCCGTAACAGTCTTCTCCTTGCCGTTTTCGTCGGTGACCTTGCTGCGTTGGAGTACCTCAATGAGCAGCTGATCCGGTGCTTCAATCACGTAGGGCGGCAGGGTGATCTTCTGGAGTTCTCGGGGTACCGCTTCCGGAGGGGGAACGGCAATGTGCGACATCGAGTTGGCCGGGATCGGGGCGTGTCCAAACCTTTCGTGTTGCGGATGAAAGCAACCCACTAACGCCAGAAGCGCGGCCGCAAATAGCAGTTCCTTCCAGCGGCGTGCGCTTGCCATGGTTCCTCCCCCGCGACGACAATTCGCCCGGCAAATACCGGTATCGCAGGTTTTATCGGCGCCACCGGAACCCTTCCTGAACGAAACCGGAGGAAAAGGCGCGGTTTCACTCAAGTTCTGGAAAATAGGTCAAGTGAGGAACCGGGCGAGGTTGAAGTACGCCAGTAACGCAATCACATCTGCACAAGTCAGGGCAATTGGCCCCGCCGCGACTTGGGGATCGCGTTTCAAGAGCCGAAGTACGTGCGGCACAGTAACTCCGCCAAGAGCGGCTCCCGTCACCCCACACGCGATTCCGCCCCCCACAATGACGAAGAGTATCGCAACTTGCTGCCAGACTGCCGCGATGGTCGCGACCAGAACACCGGTCCCCAAACCAAGCAGCAAGCCCGTTGCCGCCTCCGGCCGCAACCGACGGAAGAGTTCGCCCCACGATGTTCCGGTGTCGCGGAATGCATCGAGAGACAGGGTCACCGACTGTATCGCCACACTCTCTGCCAGAGCCAACACGACCGGGATGAACAGCGCGAGTACCGCATGCTGCCAGTTCAGTTCGTCCTGATAAATGCCGGAAAGAATCGCAGCGATAGTCCCTCCTGCGACGTTGCACAATAACCACGGGAATCGCCCACGAAACGCAACCAGGGGACGAGCCTGTTGTGCTTGAGTCAGGCGCACGCCGATGAGTTGGAACACCTCGTCTGTTCCCCCTCGTACGGACTTCCCCTCCTCGCCTGTTTCGGCGAGTTCCTCCGCATACGCTTCAATATCGATCACCCCCAGAATGCGTCGGGCTTCGTCCACCACCGGGAATGCGAGGAGGCGGTGGAAGGTGAAAAATTCGCATGCATCCAGAAGGGTTGCCGAAGCGGGGATGGCGATAACCGACTTGATCATGATGTCTTGCACGCAGGCATCCAGCGATGCAAGAAGAAGACGCCGCGTGGGTACTACCCCCACAAGCCGCATAGCGTCATCGATCACGTAAAAATAAATGATGCGGCCTGGAGGTGGATGGTTGCGCATGTGCGCCAGCGCCTCATTGACGGTCCACCGCGGGTCGAGAATGGTGAAGTCGGCACGTGTATAGTTCGTGACCGGCTCGTTGAGTTGCGCTTCGGTGAGGTGGAGTGGCATCCGCTCTTCCTGGGGCGGGACGCGCTCAGCGTCCAACACTCATTCTACCCGAAGGAGAAGACCTACTCTTATCCTGATAAGAAACAACCGTGAAAACTCGTCCTTACAGCCCGCGAAACCGGAATCCACAGTCGCGAGCGACGTCTTCACTCGTATCCTGACTCCATCGGCTCGCACTCCGGGAACCGCTCCATGCCATCTGATGTGGCGACGATCGCCAATCGCATTGTCGCGAATATCGAAAAAGTCATTATCGGAAAACGCCAGCAACTCATTCTTGCTCTGGCGGCGTATTTCTCGGAAGGTCATATCCTGCTCGAAGATGTGCCAGGTGTGGCGAAAACAATGTTTGCCCGTGCGCTGGCCCGCAGCGTTGGCTGCACCTTCAAGCGGTTGCAATGCACGCCAGACTTGCTTCCCAGCGATGTCACGGGAGTGAGTATTTTCAATCAGAAGACAGCCGACTTCGAGTTCCGCCCCGGACCGGTCTTTGCCCAAACGCTCTTGGCCGATGAAATCAACCGTGCCACCCCACGGACGCAAGCTGCACTACTCGAAGCAATGGCCGAGCGCCGGGTGAGTGTGGATGGCCAAACTTACGTTCTCAAACCTCCATTCCTTGTCATCGCGACGCAGAACCCCGTCGATCAGGAGGGCACATTCTCGCTGCCCGAAGCCCAGCTCGACCGCTTTCTCGTGCGGCTCAGTCTTGGCTATCCGAGTATGGACGAAGAATCTAAGATGCTGACGCGACTCCAGCACGGCCACCCCATCGAGGATCTCAAACCCGTGGTCACGGCGGAGGATGTGATTGCCTGCCAGGAAGCGATTCGCGACGTGCACGTCGATGACAAGGTGAAGCAATACATCCTCGAAGTCGTCCATGCGAGCCGCGAGAATGAAGACGTCTTACTCGGCGGCAGCCCCCGAGCGTCGATCGCACTCTTCCGCACGGCACAAGCACTCGCGGCTGTCCTGGGACGCGATTTCGCAATGCCCGACGATGTGAAGAAGATGGCACAGCCGGTGCTTGCACATCGGCTCATACTCAAGCCGGAAAGCCGACTTCGGAAACGCACTCCCGCCGCAGTGGTGAAAGATTTGATCGACGACGCACGGGTGCCGATCACCGACAAGATGAAGGCAGCACAAGAAGACTACTTCTCGTGAGTCACGAGTTTCAGATATGTGGTGGTTGCTCGTTCTCTTTCTGCTCATCGGCGTCGCGATCGCGCTCAAGGCCGGGCTCGTCGCGTTCGCCGGGTACGTACTTCTCGGCGTGTATCTTCTCTCACGTTACCTCGCGCGCCAGTGGGTGCATAACCTCAGCGCGACACGACAGTGTGACGCGACCCCGCGCGAAATCGGGGAGAGCACGGATGTCACCGTTACAATCAAGAACGCGGGTTTCATTCCCGTTGCGTGGGTTTTGGTCGAAGACCTTGTGCCCAACCTCGCATTCAAGTTTCGCACGCCGCCGTTTACTGTGAAGGGGAAGCGGATTCATGTGGTGATGCTGCGCGGGAAGCAAACCAAGACGATCAAGTACAAAGTCACCTTCGCAATGCGCGGATATTATCCACTTGGTCCGACATTACTCGAAACCGGCGATGTGTTCGGCCTGCATCGCAGACACCGCGTTATTGGCAAGCCGGTGTATGTGATGGTCTATCCCAAAGTCGTTCCCCTCCCGAAGTACGACTTCGCTTCGGAACGGCCCATCGGAGAGATTCGTCTCCAGAACCGGCTCTTTGAAGACCCGACCCGAACCGCCGGCGTTCGGCAATATGTTCTCGGCGATCCTCTCCAACGCGTTCACTGGAAGATCACCGCCCGAACCGGTCAGCTTCACTGCCGCATCTATGAACCAACCACGCTGGCCGGAGCCACCGTCCTCGTGGACTTTCACGAGGATGGCTATCCCAAGCGCAGCGAACCACACCGCTCGGAACTCGTGATTACAACAGCCGTGAGTGTGGCGTATGCTGTCTCGATGCTGAATCAGCAGATCGGTCTGGCGAGTAACGGCCGCGACGGCGCCGACCGCATCCGCGAGGAATCGCTGGCTGCGGAGTCGCCCGAAGCGCAGAGCGAAGGTCATGCGACCCGCGAAGATGCCCGTGCGCGCTTCGCATTAAAGGCTGACAGCGACCGATTGCGACCGGTGGTGGTTGACACGCAGCGCGGATTCGATCAATTCCAGAAGATTCGCGAAGCACTCGCTCGACTCGAACTGTCCGACGGTATGAACTTCGCGCAACTGTGCCTGGAGATGGCGTCGCGCATGCCCCGCGACGCTACCGTGATCGCCGTGTTGCCGCAAGTGTCCGTGGAAACAGCGATCGCGCTGGGAACGCTTCGGCGACAGGGCTTCGCAGTGAGCGCCATCCTGATCGGTCTGGACGACGGCGACAAACTCCTTGCACATGGTCGATTGCTGGCAGAAATGGTTCGTGACATCCGTTATGCAAATACCGTGGAAGAACTCGCTCATCTTGGTGGGAATACTGCCGCTCCCGGTGCAGCGGCCTACGCGGTCGACATTCCCCTGGCCTGAGCGGACGCTCGGTGGATTCGACGTAACGAGTCGCAATAGTCCCAATGTGAGAGTTCACCCATGATCTTGTTGTGTCTGCTTCGAACAAGAATTATGCCAGCACCAATAATTAATACCCGCGTTTTCATCAGCCTTATCTTGTGATCGGTGCGCGACCTTAATACGCTGAATCTCGCCAGTCGGCAATTGCCCATCTTCGCCTATCTGTCAGTCCTCGTCCAGACAGTGTGAGTGGGCTTCTCATGTCCGAAACGATATTGGGCACGTTTGTTCTCGTGGTGGCGATTGCCGTGGTGGTGATTCTTGTTCACACCCTTTCACGTCGCTCCGCTCCAATTGCGGATGGTTCCTCGGCCTCGGTTACTCGTCAATCAGAGCCTGAGGTCGCCTGTGGGTCGAGAGAGATGACTCCTCTCGCTGACCCAAAGCGCTGGCAATCGGTCATCGTGTCTGACCTGTCCGCTGCTGAGGAACTTCTCGACCGAGCAGAACTGGAGGGCTACCAGGAGCGGGAGTTGATCGTGCTTGGGAACGCGACATTTCTCGTCCGGTGGCGTAGTCGGGTCTGATATTGCATTTCAAGACTGGGTTTCCTGACCACGGCTTCATGGTCTGGTGGGAAGTCCTGTTTCAACCGCGAAGCACAAGAAAAGCAGTCTCGCTTACGCGGATTCCCGATATACCACTCGCATGAACCGTGACCGCATTCTTGCTTTCGCTCAACTCCTGCGCATTCCCAACGTCTTCACTGCGTTCGCGGATATAGCGCTTGGTAGCTGTGTTGCTGCGACCGCTCTGCCGGAAATGTCGGCGGGCTATTGGGCAGCTTACACTATTCTCGCGCTCGCATCGGGTTGTCTGTATCTGGCGGGGATGGTGTGGAACGATATCTTCGATCTCGCGGAGGACAAGAAAGCGCGCGCCTTCCGACCACTCCCCTCCGGCCGGCTAGCGCGAGGTACTGCGGTCATACTCGGTGTGCTGCTGTTCGCTGCCGGAATCGCGTTTGCGGGCGCTGCGGGGGCGATCTCTCAATCGCAGTGGACCCACGAGCCTCTCGTGTATTCGCTTGGGATTGTCGTCGCGGTGCTCATTTACGATGGCGGAGTGAAGCGAACACCCGTTGGTCCGGTGGCGATGGCCGCCTGTCGCTTCCTGAATGTGCTGCTGGGTCTTTCGCTGATTCCCGACTCGGCTCTCGATATCGACTATCGCCTGCATCTCGCCGCAGTGGTCGGATTCTACATCGTCGGTGTGACGTGGTTTGCTCGCACGGAGGAGGGGAAGAGCCGGAAACGCGATCTTGCTCTCTCTGCGAGTGTCATTGGACTTGCTCTTCTGCTGGCGCTTCTCCTGCGTGCAAAACTCTTTGCCGCTTCGAGTGCGGAGAAACCGCTCATCGCCCCTAGTACGTTCGCGTTTCCGTATCTCCTAGTCGGTTTTGGTTTTCTTGTGGGGATACCGATCTCGCGTGCAATCGCCGATCCCTCTCCGAAGAGGGTTCAGGCTGCTGTGAAACGGTGTGTGCTTGGGCTTATCGCTCTCGACGCGGTACTCGCCACCGCATTCATCGGTCTGCCCGGGTTACTCGTGCTTTTGTTGTTGCCCCCCGCGCTTCTGCTCGGAAAGTGGGTCTACTCCACGTGAGTGGGCTGCACATCGAACGGGTGGTTCTCGCAATTCGCATCTCGTAATCCGCTTCCGCTCGCTGTGGCGTGCCGGTACACTTCACCTTCTGTGTGCTTACTTTTCTTGCGGCGGTTTGCTGATGTTCAGCCTGCTGTGGCGTCTGTGGGAGCGGTATTTCGGCGAACCCCTTCGCAAGGTGGAAGCGGAGTCGCTGGCCTATCGGCTTTCCGATGCCGGGCGGCATATCGACTGGAAGACTCCCGCGGTACTGGTGACGGCTGCGGCGTGTCTCATCCTGCAGCAATACACTTCACACCCCAACGCCGTAATGGGGCCGGTTCGATCCATGATCTCTCCGGTTGCGGGGGCTGATACCGCCGAGAAGGCCACGGCGACTCTGCGGAAGTGGGGTGGTGACTCGCTCTCCAGCCGTGTGTGGTGGGCCGCGATTTCGGTACTGACGTACGCGGTCATTCCCATCCTCATGCTGAAGTTGCTGTTCAGCGCGCCGCTCAAGGATCATGGGCTGAAACTGCACGGCATTCTCAACGCCTGGCCGCTGTACATTCTCTTCACGCTCGTAATGGTACCGCTCGTGTGGGTCTGTTCGGGTGAGCAACGGTTTCAGCAGACGTATCCATTTATCCGCTTTGTATCTGCCGAGCAAGTGCACGCGGAATTATGGAAGTGGGAACTCGCTTACGCGGCGCAGTTCATTGGGCTGGAGTTCTTCTTTCGCGGATTCATCATCCACGGCACCAAGCACCGATTTGGCGTTTACGCAGTGTTTATCTCGATGGTGCCGTACGTGCAGATTCACTTCGGCAAACCGATGCCGGAAGCGACAGCATCGCTCATTGCGGGCGTTGTGTTGGGTTTCATGAGCCTCGTCACACGCTCGGTCTGGCTCGGGGCAGCACTGCACATCGGCGTGGCGTGGGGGATGGACTGCGCCTGTCTTTATCGTCGCGGATTGCTGTGAGCCAGAAGGTGGTCACTTTCATAATCTGTACGCATGAACCCTGCTATTCGCGTTCGCGGGCTTGTGAAAACCTACCCGGGTCGGCCGCCGGTGGAAGCCGTATGCGGACTCGATCTGGATGTCAAAACCGGCGAGTGCTTTGGGCTTCTTGGCCCCAATGGAGCCGGGAAAACCACCACTCTCGAAATCATCGAGGGGCTGCTTGACCCCACAGCGGGCGAAGTGGAAGTCCTCGGCATGAAGTGGGGCGAAAACGATAACGAGATTCGCCGGAAGATCGGCATTTCCCTGCAAGAGACCCGGCTCTCGGACAAACTCACGGTGTACGAAACGGTGGCGTTGTTTCGCTCGTTCTATCCGAGCGGGCTTACGCCAGACGAAGCCATCGCGCGCGTCAGCCTGGAAGAAAAGGCCGGCTCATACGTTGAAAAACTCTCCGGCGGGCAGCGGCAACGGCTGGCGGTGGCCACCGCACTTGTTGGCGAACCCGAGTTGCTGTTCCTCGATGAACCCACCACAGGTCTCGACCCGCAATCGCGGCGGCAACTCTGGGATGTGATCCGTTCGCTCAAGGATCGCGGACGGACGGTGGTCATCACCACGCACTACATGGACGAAGCGGAGCGCCTTTGCGAGCGAGTGGCGGTGGTCGATCAAGGGAAGGTAATTGCGCTCGGTACGCCCGCCGAACTCATCGCTCGGGTGGGCGGCGAACATGTCATTGACTTCGACTACGACCCCGCAACGCCGGTTCGCTTCAGCGCGAATGACCTCACTTCTCTGCCCACTGTGAAATCAACACGCGAGGAGGGCGATCGCGTCACGCTCACGGCAGGCGAACCGCACCGTGCCCTGCCGGCTCTGTTGGAAGCGGCCCGCACAGTTGGCGTCAAGCTCGCGGGGCTCACCACGCGCACCGCCACCCTCGAAGATGTGTTCGTCACACTGACGGGCCGGCATCTGAGGGATGAGGAATAGTTTCAAGTTCCACTTTGAAACGTGGAAGCTGCGATGCTGTGAACTTGCAACTTGGAACTTTGCAAATAACTCTGGAACTCGAGAATATGCATCCTCTCTGGCATCTAACGTTAGCCCGATTCCGCGAGTTCTATCGCGAGCCGGCGGCGCTATTCTGGGTGTACGGTTTCCCGCTCATCCTCGCGTTTGCGCTGGGTTTGGCGTTCAGCGAAAAGCCCGTGCCAGCGGCGAGCGTCGATGTTGTGCAGAATCCATCGGATCCCGGAGCGAGCGAAAAGCTCGTTGCTATGCTTGCGTGTGATCCGGGCCTGAAGGTCGAGGGTCACGACGAAGCAACTTGTCGGCAACGGCTGCGCACGTCGAAAACCGATTTGGTGATCGTACCGCTGCCTGGCAGTAGTGCAGGCTATGAATACTTGTTTGATACAACGCGGTCCGAAAGCGTGCTCGCACGCAATGCGGCGGACCGTGCTATTCTCCGCGCTGCCAACCCCGCCGCCCCGCGACCCGAAGAGAAGGCAGTAACCGAGCCGGGCAGCCGTTACATCGACTTTCTCATTCCCGGTTTGTTGGGCATCAATCTTCTTGGCGGTGGGCTTTTTGGAGTGGGGTTCGCAGTCGCCGATATGCGCGTGCGGAAGCTCTTGAAGCGGTTCCAGGCCACGCCGATGCGACGATCGGATTTCCTCCTGAGCCTCATGCTCAGCCGGCTCTTCTTTACGCTGGTGGATATTGCCCTTCTGCTGGGGGTCGCTTACCTTGCCTTCGACATCCGCGTGCGCGGGAATCCGCTAGTATTTGTGACGCTCATTGCTTTGGGTGGAGCAAGCTTCGCGGGGTTAGGGTTGCTGCTGGGTAGCCGCGCCCGGACAATGGAGACGACCGCGGGTTTGGTGAATGCCGTGATGCTGCCGATGTATGTCCTTTCAGGCGTGTTCTTCTCAGCGTCGCGCTTTCCTCAGGTGATACAGCCATTTATTCAGGCACTTCCTCTGACGGCGTTGAATGAAGGCTTGCGTGCGGTGATGAACGACGGAGCGGGCTGGGAAGCACTTCCGCAGCCGTTACTCATCCTGGGAATCTGGGGAGCAATTTGTTTCACGGTGGCTCTGCGCATTTTCCGCTGGCGTTGAGTAGCGGGATGGGCTGGGGAATGGTCCGCTCGCGGACCACTCCCCAGAACTTTCTCCTTACGCGACGTCGCGTTCTTTGAAAAGTGTCGTACCGAGAACCTTGAACCCGACGCGTCGGCCATCCGGCAACACTTCGGCCTCGGAGAAGATGATTCGTAACTGGCCGGCAGGCACTTCAACACACACCTCCGTGGGCACACTGGCTTGCAGTGGAACCGCCGCCACTTCTGTATTGCCGCGAAATATACGTAGTACCGAATCGCGTGCCGGCACACCCGTCAGTTGGATGGGGCCGCCCGGATGTGAGAACTTCAGATCCGCGGCGATCCACAAGTCTGGTTCAAACTGAAGTGGCAGTGGGGCCCATCGAAACCATGTTCGCGGATTCAGAGCACGAATCGCCCGACGGGTCACATCTTCCAGACGCGGAGCTTCTTCACTCACGATGGTGAACGCCGCCCCCAAATGACCCAGACCACCGCGGCAACGGAGGTGATACCACCGCTTGCATACCCGCACAATGAACTCCTCGTACCGCCGCGTCCACGGGTGTGGGTTGAAGAGGCGATTGTTCAGCCAGGCGTGAACGTAACGCGGACTGATGCACCCCGCGTGTTGGATACTGACTGGAAATAACTCGCGAAAGTACCGGCGTTGATGCACGCTCGCATCGCCGCTGCCGCTCGACTTTGCCTGACGGTGAATGCGGGTGTGTGCTAAAACGTCGGGGATGTGTTCGAAGAGCACGCCGGCCCGGCCAGCACGGAGCCAATAATCGTAGTCCAGCACCAGATGCAGGGATTCGTTGAATGCGCCGATGCGATCCGCCACGCGTTTGCGCCAGAACGCGGCTGGCTGGCTGATGCAGCAGCAATCCACCAGCCGCTCGAACGAATAGTCCTCGGTGGGGTACATGCCGATGTACTGCCCCTCTGCGTCGATGAGTGCATCACGTCCATAGACGAAATCGCACGCAGGTCGTTCCTGGAAGTGTTGCGCTACTCGCGAAACCGCCCCGGGTCGCAGCAAGTCGTCGGAATTGAGGTAGGTGCGAATCTCGCCGCGTGCCTGCGCCATTCCCTTGTTGATGGCGTGCGCCTGTCCGCGATCCTTCTCCGATACCCACTGCACACGGTCTTCGTAGCTCTTGAGAATCGCCACAGTCTCGTCGGTTGATCCACCGTCGATGACGCGATAGTCGATGTGCGGGTAATCCTGCTGAAGGACGCTCTCGATCGTTTGGTGGATGAACGCGCCCTGGTTGAACGACGGGGTGACAATCGACACCACCGGCGGCGTGGAGACTCGGATCGGAATTACGTGACGCTCGGCCCGCTCGTTTACGCGAACAAATGCTGTGGCAAGGGCCGCCACCGCAAGAGCCCAGGAGGGGGATTCTTCGCTCTCCCTCACCGGCATGATGAATACGTCGTTGATCAAGGTCCACGGATCGGCAAGTAACTGTTGGCGCACGGTTTCATCCGGCACCGCGATCGCGCCTCCACGAGTTTGGTAAGCGTTGAATGCAGTCCGAATAGCGCGAAGCTGCTCGGGAGCGAACGACTGCGGCGAAGTCTCGTGCTGCCAGTCGGGAATGCACACAATCTGCCGTTCGAGCGGGAAGCGGTCGAGGACGCCAACTGGATATACGCGAAGGAGCAAGTCGAAGTCGCCTTCGTATGTCAGCTTGTCTTGCAGTTCGTGGGCATACAGCTTCGTCGAGAGTGTGTGGCGAATAACGTTGGTCGGCAGGTCCGAGAAGAAGTGGTAATTAAAAGGCGTGTGGAAAAGGACGTAGGTGTGTGCTTCAGCGCGGGCGAAGAGGGCTGAGAGCGCTCCGTGCAGCCACCGACTTAGACTATCGGACTCTCCACACGCGATTCGCCGTAAGTCGATGCCGATCTTCATACGCGCTTCCGGGACTGTCTTAGTGGAAGCGCAAAAACTACTGGCGTGATGCGAAAGCGGTCAAGTGCAAGTCGGTATGGCGCGAATGGGGAGGGTATGGCGAACGGCGAGGCGTAAGCCCCGTTCGCCAGCCCCGCGCCTTACAACTGCACTTGCGGGAGCGCCCCGGCATTGGGGCGGTTTGCGGCATCAGCCACGACCTGAGCGAGCGTCATATACGCCCTGGCCACTGGCGAATCGGGGTACTTCCGCACAATTGGTTCGCCACCATCGCCACACTCGGCTACGCGTGGATCGATCGGCAGTTCGCCCAGGAACGGCACGCCGCTTTCGGTCGCGAGCTTCTGCCCGCCACCAACGCCGAAGATCGGCGTCTTGTTTCCGGCCGTATCCACAAAGTAGCTCATGTTCTCCACAATGCCGAGAATCGGCACGCGAACCTCGCCAAACATCTTCACGCCCTTGCGGGCATCGATCAGGCTCACTTCGCCGGGAGTGGTGACGATGACCGCTCCCGTGAGCGGCGCACTCTGGCTGAGAGTGAGTTGTGCGTCTCCAGTGCCGGGCGGCAAATCAATGATGAGGTAATCGAGCTGGCCCCAATCAATCTGTGCGAGGAACGATTGCACCGCCTGCGCGACCTTTGGCCCACGCCAGATCACAGCTTGCTCCGGACTGACGAGGAAACCCATACTCATGAGCCGAATGCCGAATTTCTCAATAGGAAACGGTGTTGTTTGTGGATTCACCGCTCCCAGCCCAAACATAATGGGCACTGACGGACCGTAAATGTCCGCATCCATGAGCCCAACGCTGTGGCCGGACATGCGCAGCGCCATCGCCAGGTTCGCGGCGACTGTGGACTTGCCCACGCCGCCCTTTCCGCTGGCGACTGCGATCACTTGCTTCACGCCGGGCAAGGAGAGTTTCGGCGGCATTTGCGGGTTCATACGTCAGTTCCTTCACCAAGTTTGCGCAACAGTTCCAGTGGATAAATGCCGGTGTCGTGGCCGTCGTTCCACTTAATCTGGTAGGCGTAATAGCCCACCGGGGCCATCGCTACCGGCGCAGGCGCCCCAGCGGCCACTTCCTGGGGTGTCAGAATGCGAAACGGATCGGCTGGTTTGGAGCGTTCTTCGAGACACGACGCGCAAGGACAGTTCGCGCGAAGTTTTCGCCACGCCACGGTGGTGACAACACCATCGCTCCACTCGATTTTCAACCCATCACCCTCGCGTTTGAGAGAGACGGGACGCAATTCAGCCGACATTGGTTCTGCTCCCGGCACAATCGCTCATTCAGCTTGATTATAGGTAGAGATGCAAAGAGCCACACCCTCAAGGGTGTGGCTCAGCGGCGTTAAGTCGGAAGTCAGCCATTCAATCCACGGATGGGCGCATAGTCCGCCATTGCCAGAAGTTCGCGGCTGATGCCGCGCGTGATGCGGAGTTTACCCACGTCAAAGAGCGTGTGCATCACTGTGCCGATGAGATTCGAGACGCGGATTGGATCGGAATTCGGTTCGCCGCCATTGGCAGAGGACTTGCCGATTACCACACCTTCGGGCAATCCGCCACCAGCAAGCAACAGCGGTCCGAGGTTGCCCCAGTGGTCGCGTCCGCCCTTGGTGTTGATGCGTGGAGTGCGGCCCATCTCACCACACACCACGAGAAGCACTTTGTCCGAGAGGCCGCGGTCGCGAAGATCGTCGAGGAATGTACTCACCGCGTGGTCGAGCGGCGGCGCCATATAACCCATTCCTTCGGTCATGTGGGCGTTGTTGCTGTCGGCGTGCATGTCCCAGACGAAGTTCGTCGTCACTGTGACGAACCCCGCCCCGCGTTCCACCAGACGGCGCGCCAGCAGCATGAGCTTGCCGAGTGTGCGAGCGTTGTCGGTGTAGTGCTTGTGGTTGTTCCACTTCTTGTCGATTTTCGACACATCGAACAACTTTGCCGTGTCGTACTTTTCGACCGTCTTGGCGTCTTCCTTGTTGATGTCGAATGCATCGCTGGCGTTGCCGAGCAGAATGGAGAACGCCCGCTGCCGGGCGGCGTCCATGCTCTCGAAGTTGGCGTCAAAGGCGGTCTTGGCGGTATCGAATGCGTTCAGCATCGCCCGGCGGTCGTCGAGTCGGTCCAGCGGCAGGTTCAACTTCATGTCCTTTTTGAGTGAACCGTTGCCGTCTGGTTGGAATGGAGAGGTCGAGGCGGGGAAAGGACCATTGGCCGTGAATTTGCCGAAGCCAGTTTGCTCTGACCCGGCGCTGGAGTCAACAGCACGCGGAAACAGCACGCAGTTGAGCGGTAATCCGCTGTCGTTGTTGCTCCCCGCGGCACTGGCGTATGCGCTGCCAAGATTCGCACCGAAGGAATCCTTGCCGACGATGGTCTTGATGTCGTGGTTGGCATCCCCAGGTACGAAGGATCGCACAATGCAGAGCCGATCGGCTCTCTTCGCCAGCTTCGGGAATGTCCCGCCAAACGTGATGCCGGGAATCGCGGTCTGGATCTCACCCGTTGCGGAGCGAATTTCCTTCGGTGCGGTCATCTTGGGGTCGAATGTCTCGAACTGACTCGGCCCACCGTGGAGGAAGAGAAACACCACCGACTTGTCCGTGACGGGCTTGCCGGTTTCGGACAGCTTCGCGCCGGCTTGTGCTTGCGGAATGATCCACGGCAGCGACAAGCCGCCAAGTGCGAGCGACCCGACGCGAAGGAAATCACGCCGGCCCAGCCGGGCCGAATCGCCAATGTGCAGCATGTGCATTCCTCTGAGGCGAACCCTGCCCGCAAGGGCGGGGGTCTGATCTCCCGGATCGCGGCCGGCCCGCGGTCCCAGGAAACCATCCACCGCCCTTGCGGGCGGCGTTCGCCGAACTACTTCATCACCCCACGGATGGGTTTTCCGCCGTGGGAGATGTGGGTGGGTCGGTTGGTGTGGTCGGGGACGGTGCTTTCCGGGTCGACGCCCACCAGTTCGTAGACGGTGGCGACGAGGTCGCCGGCCGAGACCGGGTGATCCACCGGGAAGGCAGCGATTTTGTCCGTGGTTCCGTGTACGACGCCCGGCTTCGTTCCGCCGCCGGCGAACAGACAGAATCCGCATTGCGGCCAGTGATCGCGGCCCGCTTTGCCATTCACGCGCGGCGTGCGACCCATGTCGCCGGTCGTCACAACCAGGGTCTCCTGAAGCATTCCGCGTTCGCTCAAGTCATCGAGCAACGCCGAGAGTGCGCGGTCGAGGAACGGCAACAGCAGGTGTTGCAGCATCTCGAAGTTGTTTTCGTGCGTGTCCCAGTGGCCGTTGGGCTTCGCTTCGGTGTGGATGGTAACGAACGTGACACCCGCCTCTACCAGTCGACGCGCCAGCAGGACGCTCTGGCCAAAGATGTCGCGGCCGTAGCGTTCGCGGAGTTTGAGTGGCTCCTGCCCAAGATCGAACGCGGTCTTGGCCTTTGGTGAAAGCAAGAGATCGAACGCGGCGTCACGGCGCACGGTGTGGTTCCTGGCGTCGAGGTTCGACGCGTGCGCGTCAAGCTGCTGCACGAGCGATCGGCGGTCGTTGAGCGCATCGAGGGTGATGTTGCCTTCGAGCTTCGGGAGGCGCGGTTCGCCGGTGATTGGCACGTGGGGGTTATAGAAGTCCTTGTCGGACGATGTGTCCTTGCCGGAATACTTGTCGGCGGTGCTGAACACGGGATCCCACTTCGGGCCCAGATAGCCGCCGTAAGGACCGGCTCGGCGCAACCCCTGACTGTAACCGGGAAACGCCGGGAGCATCACATAGCCGGGCAGGTCGTGTCCGCGGCCGACGCCAAAATACTGGCATATGCTCGGCACGCTCGGGTGATTTGTGGGACGTGCGAAGTAATCCGTCTGGTCGTGGCCGCCATCGAAGCCGGTCATCACGCCATATGGGTTGTGGGAGTTGTACTTGTGCGAAACACTCCGCACCACGGCCAGCTTGTCGAGCCGCGTCGCGAGCAGAGGCAGATGTTCGCAAATGCGAATACCCGGCAATGCTGTTGCGATGCCCTTGAACGGTCCACGAATCTCCGGCGGGGCGTTCGGCTTGAGGTCGAAGGTATCGATGTGGCTCGGGCCGCCAAAGAGGTCGAGCAGAATGACCGCCTTTGCGTGGGCTTTTTTCTCCGCAGCTTTGGCCGCTGCGTTGGCGAGAGGGGAGCGGAAGCCGCTTGTTCCGGCTATTCCGGTGAGCGCCGCGAGTGAGCCAGCGCGCAACAGTTCGCGGCGGGTGATTCCGTCGCAAGCAGCAGAGGGGTAGCCAAGAACCCGGAGCATGGGAGTGACTTTCCGGGGAACACGTCGAGTCAGGCGGGTAAAATCCGGCAGGTGATTGGAGCGTATCCGCAGTTGACGCGCACTTCAAGCAGAAATGTGAAGATCGAAGATCGCGCCGTCGTGCTCTGTTACAACCTCGGGTTGGTTATCGCGACCACAGCTTGATACAATATTACACTATTAAGATTGTTACCGATTCTGTTACACCTCTGCAGTTGCCCCGCTTCGATATCACCTCGCCCTCCTCACAAGCAGCGTGAAGGGGCGTGTGTCAACACCCCTTCAAATGTATACTGAACAAAATATACCCTATCTTGGCACAGAAAGATAAGACGGAAACCGCGGTGTGGCGGGCCCGTGTCGCTTGCTTTCTCGGCGTATCTCGTCTGGTAGACCGAGTGGCAGAATTTGTCTGCAAATTGTCAGGGGTTCCGGGGAGTAGACTCAAACACCCTGCGCATCTTCCTCTGGTTTCTGCTATTTTCCGTTATTTTCCGCTGGTTTCCGGTTTTCGAGCCTTTTTCCTGGTTCATCTGGTTGCCCGAAGCGTCGTGTTTCGAGCCTTTTTCCAGGCTGTGTCGTCCGGTGTCGTCTGATGTCGTGTTTCGAGTCTTTTTCCCGCGGTTTGTGGGTTTGGGGCTGGTCGGTTGTCGCGGTGCTCTGCACCGAAGCAGTTTCTCTGCGCTCGCGACAACCTCCCCGAGGATCTCTAAACAGCCAGTTCAGTTCCCGGCCCTCTCAGCGCAGTTTCGCGGGCCTTTGAGTCGCTCTATGAAACAGTATACATGATATCATCTACTTGTCAATCCGTTCTTCGTGAAGGACAAGGGTTGGACGCCGCTGAATCAGATGAAGTCGGGCGATGCAATCTGGACGGAGGTGAGTGGTTGGGTTACGGTGGAAGGAGTGGAGGATACGGGTGAGTGGGAGAGGGTCTACAACTTCCGCATCGCCGAGTTCCACACCTACTTCGTTGGGGATGTCGAGTGAGGCTTCAGTGTCTGGGCGCATAACACCTCTGCCTGCGCGAACATCACTGAATTCCGAACTCGTTATGCAGCGGAACTGGCGTCGATGACCGAGCAGCAGACTCGCCGCCTCTGGCTCTGGTATAACAAAGGAGCAACAGGGAAAATTCCAACGATCGGCAAATTCCCTGACACAGTTAACTTCACGGGGGGGGGGGGGGGGGGCGAGCCACGACTTCAACAAATCAGATCCTCAATTTCGGAGATAAGCTTTGGCATATAACTATTAATAAGTTTTGGCTAAAAGGAGCAACAGACAGTGGAAGAGACATTCAGGTTGTCAGCAACCCTCGACTACAAAAGAATCTAATAAAGATTACAGACCCAATCAAAGGGACCACTGGACCAACTATCTTTTCAGATGAACTAGGGTGGTTACGAAAAGCAGGCTACACACTGCCCAAGAATATGTTTACGGATGGGGGCCAGAATTTCTTTAAGTTAAAACGAAAATAAGTACTGAGATTACGAGCAGATCAAATGGATAATGTTCGCGAGAATATTGTTAAACACCTCGCATTGCTGACTAAGGCTACCGACGGAACAAGACTCAGGGATCAGGATCGGCAGCAAGCTTGCGCTCACTATTGCGACATCGCTCGACTGATAATTGACAACAATAAGCAGCTTGCTCCAGTGATACTGAATATCGTGAGAGAAGCCGCCATCAACGGTGTATTTGATTGTTGGGCTGTTGGGATGGCATCTTTAGCGCGGGAGAATGTCGAGCAGAAATATCTAGAATATGGGATCGTGGCGCTCGCCTTGTCTAATTGCCGAGGTGATTTTCGTGAGGAATTTACAAGCATGTGTCTGTTATACCATTCGTCTGTTTATATAGGTGTTAATTTTGATCATATGTTATTGCGTTTGCGATCTCTCTTTCCCAAAAAATTTGCACGAATTGCTCATCGCTTTATTGATCTTGATCCGTCGGAGAAATCACTTGCCGCGATAGGCTATCATGAGGTCAAAACATCAAAAGGCATAGCGTACGTGGTAATAAATTAACGTCCATCTCATCCGAGGCGTCCTGTTCGAAAGTCGAAAGTTGCTCGATTCGACTGGGAGCCAAGAGGATGAACGATTTTGCTACTCAAGTGGCCGCATTAATTCGGCGGATCAAACAGGTTACCGCGGATTCTGGTAAAGATGAGTTACAGGCTCGGCTCCGTGCTATCACGGAATTGGTTGATCTCTACACCGGTGCAAGTCCAGACATCCCAATGGTACTTGTTTAGCGTGCTGTGAGGAGCGTGGGGGTTGGTAGCAGTCGGTTGCCCCAGGCGCGGAGGTTGGCACTGACGAAGTCGAGTACCGACCGGGTGTGCCGACGACAGGTCTCGAAGACCGACATGAGCACCTGCTGAGCACCGGCTCCCGCACCCGTCCGGTTGCCACCCCACACCTTCCGATTCACCACCGCCGGACGAATCGCCTGCTCCGCTTTCCAGTTCGTCGGTTCCACCGAAGGATCGAACACAAACGTGAACCACTGCTCCAAGTGACGACGCAGGTGCTTGGACAAGGTCGCGTACGCCTTCACCACAC
>Ga0209062_1002032_pt1 | contig 29665 bp, 25 predicted proteins | sample Coa_R2_2_FD_187158 | JGI IMG/M metagenome (GOLD analysis project Ga0209062, IMG submission 187158) | Surface soil microbial communities from Centralia Pennsylvania, which are recovering from an underground coalmine fire - Coalmine... | ecosystem: Environmental > Terrestrial > Soil > Unclassified... | reverse complement strand
CGGCCGGGCGGGCGTTTCCATCGCCGCGGACTGAAGGTCCGCCGCGGGTGATTCGCTCTGCCCTTCGAAATAGATCACCACGGCCGCCGCCTCTCGCGAAATCTGATAGGGCGTGGCGGCCGTTAAATCGATGACGACGCGGGCCACATCCGGTCGGAACTGCCCCATGCGCACTCCGCGCACGGGCGCCGAAACGCCGGGAATCGTCGTCTTCTGCACAGCCAGCCGAGCTCCCGCAAAATCCAAGACCAGGCGGTCCGGGTTCTGCATGCGAGCCGCTCTCACGTCCAGATAGCCTTCCCCCTCGACGCGAACCGCCGCCCGCTGCGGAGCCTGCGTAATGGCCACGCTCGAAATTACCGCCGCCGTAGTGGTCGCGCTCATGGGTTCCTGCGCCTGCGCGGCCAGCGGCGAACCTGCCGCCACAACGCTCGCAAGGATCAGGCAACCACGCCGAAAGGCCGGCCAGTTCGTCTTCATTGCTGTTCTCCTGCACTGGAGTAAATTCTCTTGTTTACCTGGCGTTCCACGGGCTTGCCGAACGCGTCCTTGCCTTCCTCGTGGAAACTCACGCCGTCCATCGCAATCTTTTCCACTTGTCCGTCGTACAGCTTGTCGCCTTCACGAAGGAAGTACGTACGCGCCTGCGGATTGGAAACCACCGCGATCATTCCCCGTGGCGACTTCACGATCCCATCCAGCCGCAATGTGCTCACCTGGAGCCCAGCAATGCCCGGAGGCAACGCGGCTTGATTACGGGCCGCGGCTTGCTGCCTGCTGATGAGCGACTCGAATGGATCACGCCTCGCAACTTTCGCCTCGCTCTCTGGCGCCGGCGAAGCCGCCGTCTCGACGGGCTTCGAAGCGGGCCGCTTGGCGACGGCGGATTTGGCGGCGGACTTCGCCGCTGGCTTCGCGGCAGGCGTGGCCGCGACTTGCTTCTTTGCCGCTGTTGCGGATGCCGCGCCAGATGGCGATCCAGCGGCCTTGGCCTGCGGTTTTGCTGCGGCCGAGGTTGCCGTCTTTGGCGACTGCGCCGCCACCGTCGTCGGCGCGCTCGTCGCGGGTTTCGCTGACGTGTTCGCCGCCGACTTCGCCTGAGCAGGCTTGGCTTGGGCAAGCAGTGCCGGAGCCGCCGCCGCAAGTTGCATCCCTAACGTGAGAACTATGACTGAACGCATAAGTTCGCTCGTTCCCGTTTATCGTCTTCCAGCCGCCGCGCCGGTCTTCGCCCCCGTTGTCGCGGGCGCGCCGGTATCAGCAGGCTTGGTGAAAAAGGTAGTCGCCGTAAACACGCCGGAAACCGTCGTGCCCGGCCGCACCGGATACTTGGTGCCTTTGGATTTCTCGGGATCCGCGAAATCCAGATCGCCAACGTTGATGATTCGCGAAAGCCGGCTCAAGCGTCCGAAGAAATCCAGAATGTTGAAGTACGGCCCGTCGGCTTGCACTTCGAAGGGCATCTCGAAGTGGTATTCCTTGGGCACAATCGCTTGGGCGGTCAGCCGCCGCAGTTGGACGTTCGACGCGCTGGCCGCGCCTTGCACGAGCCGGATAAACTCGTCAACTTCCTTTTCTTCGGGGACGATGGTCTTCAGGGTATCGAGCTGCTTATTGAGCGCGTCCATTTGCTGTTTCAATTCGCCGTAACGCTGCTGATAGACCTGAAGCTGCGTGACTTCCTGATTCAGCTTCGTGCGGCGTTGCACCGCCTGGTCGACTTCGTCACGTTCCCGCGCAACGGGTGAAACGGGGACGTAGACGCCGATCAACACCAGCACGACGGCAATCGCCACCGCCAGCAGCGCCTGCATGATCACTGACATATCTCGAAACGGGTTGGCCATGGCGCTCCCTTACCCTTTCTTCGCCGGAGCGGCGGAATTGCCCGGCGCACTGGCCGGTTTGGCTGCCGCTGGCGAAGCCGTCTGAGGCGGCGCGATATCCGCGCTAATCTGGAATGTAAACGTCTGCACGCCCTGGGCTTTATCGTCCTGCTTGGTTTCCTTAATCTCAACCTTCTGGAAATACCCGGAGCGCTTTAGCGCCGTGATGAAATTGGCCACGGAATTGATGGAAGCGGAGGCGCCCTCCATCTGCAGGCTCGTTCCCTTTTTTGTCATGGTGGTCAGCCAGAGGTTCTCGGTGCGCGAAACGGTGTTCGCCACCATGTCGAGCAATTCCTGGCCGCCGGTACGATCGCGTTGCAACTGTTCAATGGTTTGCACGCGCTGCTGCAAAACCGTTTTTTGCCTGTCGAAGGCTTCCACTTGGAGCTTGATTTGTTCCAGTTGGGTCTTCTCCGCGGTCAACCGCTTGATCTGCGCGTTTTCCGCGTTCAATTGCTTTTGCCAGGAAAAGTACATGTAGGACAGGAAAAGCAGTCCGAGGCCCGCTCCTGCCGCGATGAAGACCAACGGGAGGGCAGCTCCCGTGTCCACGGGGCGGCGGGCCGCCTTCGGTCTGACTTGTCCGAGTAGATTTATGCGGATCATGGCTAGTCGAAGCTCCTCAGGGCCAGGCCTACGGCGATGGCCAGCCGCGGCGCCATCTCGCGGATTTGGTCATCGGTATGCCGGCTCGGATTCACCAGCACACGCCGGAACGGATTTAATTCCTCCACCGGCATCGCAAACTCCTCGCGCAACAGGTCCACAAGGCCCGGCACTCGCGCCGTTCCGCCAGCCACGACGATGCGCTGAATGTTTTCGCCGCTCGCCGTGGCGCGGAAGAAGTCAAAAGTTTTCTGTATCTCGAGCGTCAGGATGTCGGAGACACTGCGCAGAATCTGCTGTTTTTGCTCGTCCGTCACGCTCGGCAGGGTGTCGCCCTTTTTCAGCCGCTCCGCATCCTCGAAGCTCAGGTCCAATTCCTTCTGCAGCGCATCCGTGTACTGATTGCCGCCAACGCTCACATCGCGGGTGAAGAGCGGCACACCGCCGCGCACAATATTGATATTCATTACGCTGGCACCGATGTTCAGCAGGGCGACGGTTTGGCCTGCGTCTGGCTCGTAATTGACTTCGAAGCAGTTCTGCAAGCCGAACGCATCAATATCCACAACCACTGGCGTCTTCCCGGCCTGGGCGAGCACGTTGGTGTGGTTTAGAATCTTGTCCTTCTTCACCGCCACCAGCAGCACGTCCATCTGCGAGTCCATGGCTTCGAGGAGCTGATAGCTCAAATTCACATCGGCAATATCAAAGGGAATGTGCTGGCTCGCTTCGGAGGGAATCCGGTCATACAACTCATCCTCGGTCATCAAAGGCAGCGGCACCCGCTTCACAATTACGGAGTGCCCGGAAACCGAAGTGGCCACGTTCTTCGTCTTCACACGTTGCGCGTCGAAAATCTTGGTGATCGCGTTCGCGACCTGCGGGGCGTCCATGATCGCGCCATCCACCACAGTATCCGGCGCCAGCGATTCCATGCCGAAGCTCACCAGTTCGTATCCGGCCTTCGTCGCCTTCAACTCGACTGCCTTGATCGAGCTTGACCCGATGTCAAGCCCGACCAACTGCCTCGTCTTTTTGCCCAGTCCCAACATATCGTGGCCTCTTTCCCTAGCCGCTCAGGGCACACCCTACCGGCGCCGCCCGTGCGATTGCGTCATCTTGCGTTCCATCCAGCGGTCCAGGATCGTCTTCCGAAGTTTCCAACGATTTCCGAGCTTGAATGCGGGAATCTCGCCTTCGGTGATGTAACGGTACAGGGTATCCGGGGAAATACCCAGATACGCGGACGCCTGCCGTACATTCATCACTTCGCGTGATTCACTCACGAGGAACGCCACCATACGCCCGAACAAACGCCAAGCTACCGAACAGCGTGGGCACCCCGTTTTGCGCTGCGGACTTCAGCGAGGTGCCGCCTGTGGCAAGGGTTATCCCATCTTGGGGTTAAGAGCGTCAAGGGCTTCGCTCGGGCAGTTGTCCTAAGAATACGGGTAGTTCTAGGGTTGATTTAGGCAGTTTTAGGTGAATTGTCGGCAAGCTCCACAATAACTAGTGGCAGGACATGGACGACCCACAATTACCATTCGCCGTGTTGCCGGGGTCCCTGTCCACAGGACCGGTTATCTTTTCCCCGCACGACGTCGCGCTCTTTCTCCGGCGGCTGTTTCTTGTACCGCCACCGCAAAGCTCTCGGATGCAAGAGCTTCGCGGCTTATAATCCTTGCGGCCGCAAATCCTGGATTTCATTCCCTTGGAGCTTTCGATGACCGGTTCTCGCTTTTTTCTGTGTTGCGCTCTTCTCCTGCCCGCCGGCTTGGCCGACCATGGGCGGGCTGCCTCGAGCTCCGGTTTCCTGGTTGTGGCGAATCAGGGCGACCACACCGCCCTGATCGTGGATATCACGCGGAGCCGCACCATCGGCAGCGTCACCGTCGGCGTGAACGGCCACGAACTGGCCGTCTCGCCGGACGGCCGATTCGCTTACGTTCCGATCTACGGCAACTCCGGCGTCGGAAGGCCCGGCACCGACGGCAGGACTATTGATATCGTTGATCTCCGCGAGCACAAACTTGCCGGCACGATTGACCTCGGCAAGCCGGTGCGGCCCCACTGCGCGAGATTCGGCCCCAACGGCCTGCTCTACGTCACCGCCGAACTGAGCGATGCCGTTTACGCCGTCGACGTCAAGACACGAAACGTGGTTGCCGAAATTCCGACCGGGGCTCGCGAATCCCACATGATGGTGCTCTCTCCCGACGGCCGGCGCGCCTATACCGCCAACGTCGGTGCCGGGAGTGTCAGCGTTCTGGATCTAGAGAAGCATTCGCTTGTCACCGTCCTCGGCATCGGGCCCACGATACAGCGCATCTCGATCTCTCCCGATGGCCGCTACGTCTTTACACACGACCAAACGGCTCCGCACATCGCCGTGATTGATACGCGGTCCAACGAAGTCGTTCGCTGGATTCCTGTGCCGGCTATCGTTTATTCCTCGGCGGTCGCGCCGGATAACCGCACGCTCGTCGCGAATTCGCCCTCTGGCAAACTGTTTGTCGTCGACATTGTCACCGGGAACGTGGAGGAGTCGATTGACATCCCTAAAGCTATCGGCGAAATTGCGCTCACGCCGGATGGGCGAATGGCTTACGTAAGTTGCCCGCAAGCGGGCACGATTGAGAGCATCAATCTCGAGACCGGAAAGCACACCGGCACGATCGCGCTGACCAAAGGGGCTGACGGCCTTGCCTGGGTGCCCTCTCTTCCGTCGTTCTAAGGGGTTGCCGGTCGCAGGGAAGCGCTGGCGTCTCGCCGGCGCGTGAGCATGGTTCATCGGTCACGGCGAAGAAGGGGCGGGACATTCTTCGCGTCGCGGTTCGCGCGTTTTGCTACTCAATCCCCAAAGTGTTCCACATCTCCGCAACTTTTGCTTTTGTCGCTTCGTCCATGCGAATTTCATCCGGCCACGGCCGCGCAAAGCCTTCGCTCGCCCATTTCCGTGTCGCGTCAATTCCCATTTTCGACCCGTAATCCTGCATCCGCGCGGCGTGGTCCAGCGTATCCACGGGACCCAGGGAAAACTGCACATCGCGCTCCGGATCGAGAGCACAGAGCGTCTTCCAAACCACTTCGCTGTAGTTGTGGACATCCACATCGTGATCCACCACGACAATCACTTTCGTGAACATCGCCTGGCCCAGCGACCAAATTGCATTCATGATTTTTCGCGCGTGCCCCGGGTAGGACTTGCGAATCGCCACGATCATTAGATTATGAAAAATTCCCTCCGCGGGCATCGCCACATCCACAATCTCCGGGTACTGCATCCTCATGACCGGCAAAAACACGCGCTCCACCGCATGGCCCATATAGAAGTCCTCCTGCGGCGGCGGCCCCACTACCGTGGCCAGATAAATCGGCTCTTTGCGGCATGTCACGCACTCCACATGAAAGACGGGAAACTCCCCTTCGAGCGAATAAAAACCGGTGTGATCGCCAAATGGTCCTTCGGCGCGTGTTTCGTCCAAGTTCACGAAGCCCTCGAGCACGATTTCCGCGTTCGCCGGGACCTCCAGGTCGTTGGTCTCGCAGGGAACCATTTCCACAGGCTCGCGCCTCAGAAATCCAGCGAACATCATTTCGTCAAGATCGGGCGGGACTGGCAGCATTCCCGCCAACGCCGTCGCCGGGTCCGCCCCAATGGCCACGCTCACCGGAATCCGCCCTGCGGGATTCTTCGCTCGCGCGCGGCGAAAATGCTCTGCTCCGTGCTTCTGCGTTTGCCAGTGCATACCCGTGGTCCGCTCGTCATACACCTGCATGCGATACATTCCAACGTTTCGCTTGCCCGTCTCGGGATTCTTCGTAAACACCAGCGGGAACGTGATAAAGCGCCCTCCATCCTGCGGCCATGTCTTCAAAATCGGAAAATCAAACAGATTGACGTCGGCTCCCTTTCGAACGACTTCCTTGCACGCGCCATCCTTGACGCTCTTGGGGAAAAACGACCCCAGTTCCGCCAGCTTTGGCAGCATCTTGATTTTGTCAAAGAGCCCTTGTGGCGACTCCACCTTGAGAAAGCCCTGAATCCGCTCCGCCACCTCGTCCAGCTTCCCCACCTCGAAGGCCAACTCCATACGTCGCACGCTGCCGAATGCATTGATCAGCACGGGCACGCGCGAGCCTTTCGGGTTCTCAAACAGCAGCGCCACATTCGGCAGAACCTGCCGCCTTGCCTCTGGCGGTCTCCCTGGAGTGAAGCCGCTTGCGCGCGTCTCCGGACGGCACACCCGCTGCACGACTTCCGAAATCTCCAGCACCGGGTCCACTTCCGCGCGAACGCGCCGCAACTCCCCTTCCTTCTCGAGCTTCCGCACAAACTCCCGCAAATCCCGATACGCCACTTCTCCCTCCGCTTCGAGCGCAACCCGCGCGCCTCGACTCTAGCACGAACTCCCGCGCATTCCTTGGATGCGCTGGGGATTCGAGGCCATACGACATCGGTTTGCTGGGCTCTGCTTTCTTGTTCGTCTCGAAAATCTCGCGCCGCCACGACCTGTTACGCCGGGTTTGCCCTTCTCGGTTTTCGACTGATCCCCTGTCGCCCCCCCAAGACTCTTACCTTCTCGCTACCCCGGGCGTAATATTCTAATCGGCGGTTTTCCATGCGCATCTATCTCGATCACAACGCCACCACTCCCGTGGACCCGGCCGTCCGCGATGCCATGCTGCCCTTTCTGTCCGCCGATTTCGGCAATGCCTCTTCTATCCACACGCCCGGCCAGCAGGCCCGCGCCGCCGTCGAAACCGCGCGTGAGCAAGTCGCCGCGCTCATCGGAGCCAAGCCCCAGGAGATCGTCTTCACCAGCGGCGGCACCGAATCGGATAACCACGCTATCTTCGGTTGTCTTTTTACGTCTGCCCCCTTGATCTCATCCATCCCGTTGGCGTCCCTCGCCCGCGAGTCCAAACCCCATGTCATCACGACGGCCATCGAACACGAGGCTGTCCTCAACTCCTGCCAGGAACTCGAGCGCCGCGGCGTCGCTGTCACCTATCTGCGCGTCCATCGCGATGGCGTCGTGAATCTCGAGGAACTTCGCGCCGCCATTCGCCCAGAGACCGCGCTCATCACCGTCATGCAGGCCAACAACGAGCTCGGCGCCATTCAGCCGCTCGCCGAAATTGGCAAAATCGCGCGCGAAAAGGGGATTCCCTTTCATACCGACGCCGTGCAAGCCGCCGCGAAAATTCCTATTGACGTCAACGCGCTCGCGGTGGATCTGCTCGCTCTTTCCGCGCATAAATTTTACGGACCGAAGGGTGTCGGCGCTCTTTTCGTGCGCGGCGGAACGAGGATTGGCCCATTCCTTTTCGGCGGCCACCATCAGCGCGGCTTCCGCCCCGGCACGGAGAATGTTCCCGGAATCGTTGGCATGGGCAAAGCCGCCGAACTCGCCCGGCTCGCGCTGGACGCGGACTCTCGGCGCATCGGCGTGCTCCGGGATCGTCTCGAGCGCGGCCTCCTCTCGCAAATTCCCGATTCGCGCGTGAATGCCGCCCATGCTCCGCGCACACCCAACACCACGAACATTTCCTTCGCTGGAATCGAAGGCGAGGCTCTCGTCATCGCTCTCGACCTCAGAGGCATCGCCGTCTCGACCGGCGCGGCTTGCTCTTCCGGGGCGGTGGAACCGTCTCACGTCCTCACCGCCATCGGCCTCTCCGCCGCCGAAGCGCGGTCCTGCATCCGCTTCAGCCTCGGCCGGCACACCACGGATGCCGAAATCGATTTCGCTTTGCGGACCGTTCCCGAAGCCGTTTCCCAGCTTCGCGAGATTTCCCCCGCCTATCGCAAACCGGCCTTGGCTCGCTAGAATGGAATCAGGATGCTGTCCGCAACTCAATTCGACGTCTTGCCCGAGCGCGCCGAAACGCAGCGCGGCCTCGTCGCGGTCGCCATGTCCGGCGGCGTCGATTCCTCCACCGTCGCCGCTCTTCTTCTCGAACAGGGCCATCCTGTCGTTGGCTTGACGATGCAGCTCTGGAACCAGCGGCGCTTGCCCGAACTGCAAGGACCCGGGCCCGCCCAACACCGTTGCTGCTCGCTGGACGACGTGTACGACGCCAGGCGCGTGGCGCAGCATCTGCGCTTTCCGCATTATGTCGTGAACTTCGAGGCGCAATTCGAGCAGAGCGTCGTGCGTCCTTTCGTCGAGCAGTATCTTTCCGGCCGCACGCCCATCGCTTGCACGAATTGCAATAACGAGGTGAAGTTTGAACCGCTGCTGCGCATGGCGCGCCAGATCGGCGCGGAGCGCCTCGCCACCGGACACTACGCGCGCATCCGCCGTCATCTCCGAACCGGCCGCTGCGAATTGCTGCGCGCCCGCGACGATACGAAAGACCAGTCCTACTTTCTCTGGGGACTCACGCAGGAGCAGCTTTCGCGCAGCGATTTCCCGCTCGGCGAACTCACCAAGGAAGAAGTCCGCGAGATCGCCCGGCGCGCAGAGCTTCCCGTCGCTGAGAAGCCGGAAAGCATGGAGCTGTGCTTCGTTCCGAACGGAAACTACGTCCAATTCATTCAGGCCTACTCGCGCGAGGCTGGAATCTCCCTGACTGAGCAGGAAGGAGAAATCGTAAACGAAGATGGCGCCGTGATCGGCCGCCACTCCGGAGTCCACCATTTCACCATCGGGCAGCGCAAAGGTCTCGGCTTTGCCGCGGGCAAACCGCTCTACGTGCTCGCGATCGATGCCGCGAAAAACCGCGTGGTCGTCGGCGATGACTCCGCGCTGCGCACCACTTCTTTCGTGGTGGAAGATGTCAACTGGGTTTCCATCGAAGGACCGCAGGCGCCGGTCCGTGCCAGCGTGAGAATCCGCCACAAGCACGAACCCGCTCCCGCGACGGTCGAAGCGCTCGAACACCGCCGCGCGCGTGTCACCTTTGATTCGCCGCAGCGTGCCGTCACTCCCGGGCAAGCGGCGGTTTTCTATGACGCTGATGTGGTTCTAGGCGGCGGCTGGATTCGCTAAGCAATTGGCGGACGAAAAAACAACCCAGCAAAGCAGGAACGATTTCCGATTTCCGATTTCCGATTTCCGATTTCCGATTTCCGATTTCCGATTAGATAAAAAGTTCCTCTTCCTGCTCGAGCCCTTCTTCGCCAAGCGGCTCGGCGCGGCGCGAACGCAGCAGGTCGAGTCCCACTTTGATGCCGGTGATCAGCGCCGACGCCTTCTGCACCGGCCTCCAGAAGCCACGCTTGAAAGCGGATCCGGCGGTTTCCACGGCTTCGAGCGTTCCGGTGAGAATGCGGTCCGCATGCACGAGCTGTCCGCGCAGCCGGTCGGCTGCATCGGTAAAAACGCGGTCGACTTTTTGCGCTTGCCCGCGCGCCAAATAGACGATGTGCGCGGCGTCGGAAACCATCTCGGAAATTTTCGGCTGGGTATCGTCCAGAAGAATTTGCAACCGCGTGAGGATCGGCCCCATACGCGCGTGCAAGTCGTTCGCCAGAGAATTGACCCGGTCCATGGTCTTACGCAACTCGAAAAAGAGCGCGGTAAGGATAATGATTTGGACAACGAGAGCAACCGCGGTGATGACGCTGAAAACTTCTACCCAGACCATAGCCTGCCTCCCGTCGTCCGCAGCAAAATTCAAGCCTTGTGGCGCGAAAAAGATCGGCGTGTGCGGCTAAGACTTGGATTCGCGCAGATACGCTTCGCGGCCGGCCTCGACGGCGGCGGAAATGGAATCCTTGCGGCGAGATGCCACATCCTTGCCACGTTCGATCAGCTCATCGGCGCGTTCACGCAGTTCGCGCGCTTTGCGCTGGGCGAATTCCCTGCCTTCATCGGCTTTCTTCGACAGATACTCGCGGGTTTCTTCGCCGGATTTGGGCGCGAACAAAACGCCGACCAGGGCGCCGACGCCCAAGCCTACGAGGAAATAGGTAATCTTGGAACCGACGTTATCGGCCATACGAACCTCCGTCAAAACCGTAGCATAGCGATTGCCCTCGCGCAATACACGCAAGCCGCAATGGCGTTGGACGAGCGGCTATTTCGCCTTTTCCGCCGTTTGAGCGGGTCCGGAACGGAGATGAGCAAGGAGTTTTTCGGCGGAGCGGCGGGGGACCACTTCGGCGATTTTTTCCAGCGGAGCACGTTTTAGGTTGGCGATGCTGCCGAATTCCCGGAGAAGTTTTCGCGCGGTGCTGGGGCCGACGCCGGGAATTTCCGTCAGCGCGGAGGAACGCTGGCGCTTGGCGCGGCGCTCACGATGAAAGGTGACGGCGAAACGGTGCGTTTCGTCGCGAATCTGCTGGATCAGGTGCAGAACAGGAGAGTGGCGGTCGAGCACGAGCGGCTCGTCTTCCTGGCCGTAAACGTAGAGGATTTCCTCCTTTTTGGCGATCGCGGCGAGGGGTTGATTGATGATCTGCAGGGAGTCAAGAGCCTGTGCGGCGGCGTGAAGCTGGCCGATGCCGCCATCAATCAGGACTAGGCTTGGCAGAGGCTTTTGCTCTTCCTGCAAACGCCGATAGCGCCGCATGACGGCTTCGCGCATGCTGGCGAAGTCGTCGTTCTGGCCGAGCACCAGCAGACGGCTCGCCGCGCCGGCATCGCCGGCGGGAGTTTCAGCGAGACCGTTCGGTCCGGCTTCGCCGCGAATGATGAATTTGCGGTAGTCGGATTTTTTCATGCGGCCGTTTTCCCAGACGACCATGGAGGCGACGGTATCCGTCCCCTGAATGTGCGAAACGTCGAAACTCTCGATGCGCTTGGGCTCTTCCGGCAGATTCAGAGCGTTCATCACGGCTTCGGCGATGGCGCGCGAACTCGGATGAAGCACGCGGAAACGCTGCTCGAACGAGTGCTTCGCATTGTTTTCCACGAGGTCGAGCACGGCGCGCTTCTGCCCGCGTTGCGGAGTGAAGATTTCGACTTTGTGGCCCGCCCGTTCGGTGAGCATCTCCTGCAGGATCTCGCGGTCCTCGAAGTCGGCCGGCACGTGGATGAATTTCGGCAGATATTCCGCTTCGAGGTAAAGCTGCGCAAGCAGGGACGCGACAAATTCCTCGGGGTCAAATTCGTCGATATCCTCCCAATAAAACTCGCGGCGATCGACAACGCGGCCTCCGCGCAAGTGGAAGAGGTTGGCGGCAACGAGAGGCGGCTCGGCGTGATAGGCGAGGATGTCCGTATCGTCCCCCTGAGCCGCGGCGATGCGCTGGCGCTCTTCGATATCTTCGAGCGTATGAATCAGGTCGCGATATCCGGCGGCTTGCTCGAAGAGTTCCCGCTCGGCCGCGGCGTTCATGCGCTCCTCAAGGCTTTTCATCAGGTCGTGGCGCCGGCCGTCGAGGAAAAGCTTCACGTCGCGGACCGCCTCGGCGTAGCGCTCTTCCGTGGTGAGTCCGGCGACGCAGGGGCCGAGACAACGGCCGATGTAATACTGCAAACAGGGGCGCGGATGATTGCGAGAAAGGTCGACGGTACAGGAGGGCACGAGGAAGCGCTTGTGGACAAAGTGCAGGATGCGACGCGCTAGGCCGGCGGGAAAGTAGGGACCGAAATAGAGCGAGCCATCTTTTTTGATGCGGCGCGTGAAATAGACGCGGGGATACTTCTCGACCGCGGTGAGTTTGAGGTATGGGTACGTCTTGTCGTCCCGCAGCATGACATTGAATTTGGGGTGGTAGCGCTTGATGAGGTTGTTTTCGAGAGCGAGGGCTTCGCGCTCGTTGGCAAGAACGATGGTCTCGAGATCGGCGATTTCGCGGGCCAGCGAGCCGGTTTTGGCGTCCATCCAGCGGGACTCGAGAAAGTAGGATTTGACGCGACTGCGCAGATTGCCGGCTTTGCCGACATAAAGTACGGCGCCGCCAGCATCGCGGAAGAGATAGACGCCCGGGCTCTCGGGCAGCAGGGCGGCTTTTTCGCGCGGTTCCATGGCGGTTCTGCCTCTATTTTACTCGATTGCGAGAAGTCGCCTACGAGTGGTGAGGGGCAAGGGATACTTTAGGCTGCGCGTTGCGCGAGGCTTGCAGGGATGCAATCAACGGAAGACAGGCACACCGGCACGCGAGCGGGCATGCGTGCAGGGAGGCAAGGAGTGGCAACGACAGCAGGGGTGGCCGCCTTCCAAAGAGGTTGTGCGAGGTCCGGCGTAGAATGAACGTTCGGGGGGAGCGTTGGGCGGGACGCCACGCCGCGCAGGGGACTTTGAGGGCGTGACACCGCACCAATCGGCAGGCCACTACAGGTCGTAGCTGATTGTGCTTGGCGCGTGTTTGCTTCTGCGCCAGGCAAGTAGGGGCGGGAGTAAGAGGATGCGGAAGACAGAGCAAGCCGTTTGGGGGTGCGCGCTGATGCTGGTATGGGCGGCGTGCGCCCCGGCGTCTTTGAGGGCGCACACGTCACCACCGGGGCAGACACCGGCGAATCCGGCGCAAGAGAAGAAGAAAAACGCAGCAACCGACAATGCGACGGTGAATGCGCCGGATCAGCCGAAATGGGATCCCCTGCGCGCGGAGAAGGATCTGGAAGTCGGGCAGTATTACATGAAGAAAGGCGACTACGACGCGGCCATCGACCGCTTCAACGACGCGATTGAAGCGAAGCCCGGATACGCGGTGCCGTTTCGTTTTCTGGGCGAAGCCCAGGAGAAAAAGGGACAAAAGAAGAAGGCTCTGAAATCCTACCGGCGCTATCTCGATCTTGTGCCGCACGCCGACGACGCGGATAAAGTGCGGAAGAAGATCGAGAAATTGGAAAAGGAAGCAGAAAGGGGCGAACGGAAGGAAGCAGAGCGGTGAGCTTCCCGGCTAGCGGGCCAGGCGGTCGAGGATGCGGCGGGCGCGGGCGAAGTGCTCGAAGCGCCTTTCTTCGTCGCGAAATTCGCGCGAGTGCGAGACGAGGGTGCAGCCGGAGCGGCGCGTGGGATGCTTCACGTGCAGCATTTCGTGAAACAGCACGTATTCGACGGCGCAGCGCGGAACCCGCGCGCGGTCCATCAGCGGATTGAGCAGAATCTGATTCGGCCCGGGATCGTAACAGCCGAACTGGCGACGCCACGCTCGCGTGCTCCACCCAATTTCCGGACGCGCCAGCGAGCCGGCAAAGTACCGGGCGTTCAAGTCATCGAACATCTGCTGGAGATCGAAGTGCTGCCCGCGCGGGCCTGCATGTGATGGTCGCACGCGCGAATTCCTCATGCGGTGAATGCGGCTGCGTGTGCGCGTCGAACGGGCATACGCGAGATACGGCTCGACGAGAACCTTGGGCGCCCGGCGGCGATAGACACGAGCGAGTAGCAGCGCGGTGGCCCCTTCGATTACGGCGAGAGGCGCGCGGCGCAGCAAATCCGAAAGGCGAACGCAGACGGCGTCCTCGCGGCGGCGAATGGTCAGCACGAGGCTCGCGTAGGGATAAAATTCCACGCGAAAGCGCGGCGGGCGGCCTTCGCAACCAAGCCGCGTGTAGAGCCTCTGGCAGAGAGCTGCACCACCGGGCACTGGCAAAGGAACGGGACGCATCGGCAAAAACAGTTTATCGCGAGCCGGAAGCCGCGAAACTCGCGGTTCGCAGCGCTGATGCCTGGGGCGCAACGCTTGCAGCTCTCGCGAAAAACAAAGCTAGTGCTTGCGCCGGACCGGCGGCGGCGCGACCTTCTTCTTCGCGTTTTCCGCGTCATTCATGGCGTCGCGTGTTCCTTCCATCGCGTCGTCCAGATTGTCCTTGAACGCTTCTACTTCCGCGCTGGAATAAAACTTCTGCAGCGTTGTGAGAAACTCCTTGGCTTTCGAGGCCATCAGCTCAATTCCTTGCCGGATGTTTTCCTGCTTTTCGATGCCGAGCTGAATCAGGTCGGCCGCATCATCGACGCACCCGATATAGGAGTTCATTAGATAGTTGAGCATATCGGTGTGGCGATTTTCGGAAGGATGATCGAGCTCATACTGAAATTTCTTGAGGCGGTCGTCGGCGAAGGTCAAGAACAGCTTGATGCGCTCGTTGCTGGTTTCGGCATCGCGGATTTTGTCGGCTTCCACGGCCGTGAGATAGTCCTTCTCCTGCGCGCCGCTGGCTGCACCCCGCGCTGGAACAGCGAAAGCGAAAAACGCAAGCATGGCGGCGAGCATGGTGCGGCCTAACAGGTTTTCGCAAGCGAAGCGCGCGGCCGGTTCGCCCCGGGAACGAAGCGCGCGGGTCATTGCGGATTCTCCTTTGCCGGCTCGGCGGGTTGATCCAACACGCGCCGCGGAAAGAGCAGCTTCAACATTTCATCATCCATTGCAACCAAGTCCTTGTGGACAAGGGTCAAGGGCGGCTTGTAGGGGTCCGGCACCTCGATGATGGTTTGGTCCAGCTCGCGGATGCCGAGGCGCGTGGTGATCTCAAGCTGCCGATAGCCATTGGATTGCTTCTCGGCGTTGGGATGTTGCTTCTTGAGCGCGGCGAGGACGGCGCGCACGTTGTTGCGAAACTTTTCCCAGATGAAACCGACGGCGCTGAAGTCGCTGGCTTTCTGAGCGACGCGCGCATCGCGAATTTGCGCGTCCGCGAGTTTCTCGAAGGCCTTGGCTTTGTGCACGGAATTCGATTCGCTGTCGAAATGCGCCTGTAATTGCGCGGTGGTGTCGCTTGCGCCGCGCGCCAAGCCCCAATGCACCAGCGAACCAAACGCGAGGGCGACGGCGGAAAGCCACTGGATGGAGAACCTGGGAACCATTTATCGTTTTTGGCCGAGCTCGCGTTTGAGGACCTTGCTGCGCTGCTGCGCTTGCCAGACCTGGTCGGGGTTCTTGGTTCCGTCCAAGTCCAGAAATTTTTGATAGGCCTCGAAGGCGGGTTTCACCTGTTTAAGGTTGTCGTAGCAGAGCGCGCGAATGAACCAACTGCCCGGGCCTGGCGGCTCGACGCGGTCGATTTGATCGAGCACGGCTAGAGTAGCGGCATAGTTTTTCGAGAGATAGTATGTTGTGCCAAGGTCCTTCCAATAGAGCATATTCTTCCCGTCGAGGCGAATGGCGGTTTTGATCTCGGCTTCGGCATTCGGGAAATCGCGCGTTTCGAGGTAGATGCGGCCAAGGCCGGCGTGCAACTGAGGGTCATTCGGGGCGAGAGCGATCGCGCGGCGAAGCACCGCGATGGAATTGGGCCAGTTCTTCTGGGCAATCAGGATGTCGGCGCGGAGTTTCAGCGATTCCAGCGAAGGTTGGCGCGCGGCGTCGCGCCGGTCGAGTTCCGCGAGGGCGGCGTCATACTGCTTTTGATCCATCAGCAGGTGAATGGAGCGGTCCTGCACGCCGGGATCATCGGGCCGCAGCGCCGAGTATTTCGCGTAAATTTCGGCGGCTCCCGGCTTTTTCTGCGCGTCGAGGCTCCTGGCCAGGCCAAGAAGCGCCGCGGGGTCATTCGGCTTGACTTCCAGAAGGGCACGGAATTTCTGTTCGGCATCGGCCGGGCGACTCATGGAGAGATACAGGCTGGCGAGGCGCGTGAGCGCTTCTTCGTCCCGGGAATCGAGGCGGAGGGCTTCTTGGTAGGATTCAGCGGCTGATTTTGCGTCGCCGGAGCGCTCCTGTGCCAGCCCGAGAAAAAAACGCGGACGGCTCTGGGAAGGGAGCAACTCGACCGCTTTCCGCAGCGAGGCGACGGCGGCGGCGGGGTCCTTGGCAAGGAGCAGAATGCCGAGATTCAAGTGCGCTTCGGCCATTTTCGGATCGAGGGCGATGGTGCGCTGGTACTCCGCGCGGGCTTCGTCGTCCTTTTTCAGAGCGGTATAAACGTAGGCGAGTTGAAAGTGCGCGTAGGCGAAATCGGGCTGCTCGGCGATGACTTTTTGGAGGGGCGCAACGGCAGCTTCGAAGCGATTCGCGTCAATATCGCGGCGCGCTTCATCGAGCAGGTCATTCAGGGGATTGGCGAGCTTTTGCGGCTTCGGGGCCTGGGCGAGCGCGGCGCCCGCGGCAATCGTCAGCATGGAGCCGGCAACGCCGATGGCAATACCTAGCGCAACGACGTTCCTCGCGCCCGGCGGAACACGGAAAAGCTTCATGACTCGGCAGGAGGAACCCTCACTCCGTTTCTTATTGTAGCCGAAGGCTCGCTGGGTTTGGAGTTGTGATTCGAACGCTTGGGTTGCCCGTTCGCGCCGAGCACGCGCGAGAGGAAGCGGCCGGTGTGCGATTGCGTGTTGCGGGCGACCTGTTCGGGCGTGCCGGTAGCGATGATTTTGCCACCCCGGTCGCCGCCTTCCGGGCCGAGGTCGACCAGCCAATCGGCGGACTTGATCACGTCCAGATTGTGTTCGATAACGAGCAAGGAAGCGCCGGATTCCAGCAGCTTGCGGAACGCGGCGAGCAGCTTGGCGATATCGTCGAAGTGCAAGCCGGTGGTGGGTTCATCGAGAATGTAGAGAACGCCGAGATTATCGCTGCGGCCGAGATGCGCGGCCAGTTTGAGGCGCTGGGCTTCGCCGCCGGAGAGCGTGGTGCCGGATTGGCCGAGCCGCAGATAGCCGAGCCCGATTTCGTTCAAGATGCGCAGCCTGGAAGTCACTTTGGGTACATTCACGAAGAAGGCGAGCGCCTCGCGCACCGTCATTTGCAGGACGTCGTGAATGCTCTTGCCGTGATAGTGGACATCCAGGACGCTCGACTTAAAGCGCGTGCCACGGCATTCCTCACAGACCAGTTCCACATCGGCGAGAAACTGCATCTCGACGGTGACCGTGCCGTCGCCCTGGCAGGTTTCGCAGCGCCCGCCGGGAACATTGAAGGAAAAATGGCCGGCGGTATAGCCGCGGCGCTTGGCATCGGGCGTCTCGGCGAAAACCTCGCGGATGGCGTCAAAGGCTTTCAGATAGGTTGCGGGATTCGAGCGCGGGGTGCGGCCAATCGGCGACTGGTCCACGATGACGGCTTCCGTGATGTATTCATCGCCTTCCAGGCGGTCGCAAAATTCGCTGATGCTTTGATTATTGCGCCGCGCGGTCAGCGCTTTATACAGCACGTCATGAATCAGCGTGGACTTGCCGGAGCCGCTGACGCCCGTGACTACTGTGAGCGTGCCGAGCGGAATCATCAGGTCCACGTTTTGGAGATTGTGCAATCTGGCCCCGTAAAGCCGGAGAAACTTGCCCGCCGGGCGATGGCGATTGTTCGGCACGGGAATGCGCATCTCGCCCGTGAGGTAGCGGCCGGTAAGCGAATTGTGGTCGGCCAGCATGCCTTCATAAGAGCCGGCAAAAAGCAGTTTGCCGCCCAGTTCGCCCGCGCCGGGGCCGAGGTCCACGACATAGTCAGCGGAGCGAATCGCGTCGGGGTCGTGCTCGACGACTAGAACGGTATTGCCGAGGTCGCGCAGGGATTTGAGGATATCGATAAGGCGCTGCGTATCGCGGGGATGCAAGCCAATGGACGGCTCATCGAGCACATACAGCGCGCCGACCAGATGCGAGCCGAGGGAAGTAGCAAGCTGAATCCGCTGCGACTCACCGCCGGAGAGCGTGGAGGTGAGACGGTCGAGCGAAAGGTAGTCGAGACCGACTTCGTCCAGGAATTGCAGACGCGTGCGAATTTCCTCGAGAATGCGGTCCGCGATTTTGGTTTGCTCATAGCTCAACTCGAGCGCGGAGAAGAACGCCCGCGCTTCCTTGACGCTAAGCTTGCAGATTTCGGTGATGGGCTTGCCGGCGATGCGAACGGCACGGGCATCAGGACGGAGCCGGGTACCGCCGCAGTCCGGGCAGGTCGCGTAGCCGCGAAAACGGCTCAGAAAGACGCGCACATGCAGCCTGTACTTCTTGCGCTCGAGCCACTGAAAAAATCCCTTCACACCCTCGTACCCGTTTGCTGGATCTCCTTCGAGGACAAGCCGGCGCTGCTCGGCGCTAAGCTGGCGCCATGGCACGTTCGCCGGAATGCCCCGCGAGCGAGCCCAGCGCTTCATTTCCGCCTGGAGCGAGCGATAGCGCGGTTTGGTCCAAGGTTCGACCGCGCCCTCGTCGAGTGATTTTCCCGGATCCGGCACGACCAGGTTCAGATCAAAATCAATCGTGTTGCCGAAGCCCTGGCAGCGCGGGCACGCGCCATACGGATTGTTGAAGGAAAACAGCCGCGGTTCCGGCTCCTGGTAAACCGTGCCATCCTTTTTGCATTCGAACCGCTCGTTAAAGCGCAGGGTCTCGGCGGCATTTCCGGAGCCATCCGCCACGAATTCGAGAATGGCCTCGCCTTGCCCTTCGCGATAGCAGATTTCAATGGAATCGATGAGCCGCGACTTCGATTCGGGATTCACGGCGAGCCGGTCGACCATCACAAACACCGGGCGGGAGAAATCCACGTCGAGCAGCGTTTCCGGAGATGAAAATTCGTGGATTCGCGCTTCTTGATACAGGCGGTTGAAGCCACGCTTCTGCAATTCGGTCAGCGTCTGCCGGATCAGATCTTGCTGAGCTGCAGCGGGCAGCTTCCCCTTGGCCCGCGCCGTCCCGGCGGCGGTCTTCAGCCTGGACGCCGGGCGCTCGTTGCCAGCCGCATTCTCGGAGGGTCGCTTCGCAGGATACGCCGTCCCCAACCGCAATTGGTAAAGCACATAAAAGCGCCTGCCCGGTGTCATCGCCAGGACGCGCGCGGCAATGCTGTCGGGCGTGTCGCGCTTCACCTCGGCGCCGCACTTAATGCAAAACGTCTGTCCGCAGCGTGCGTAAAGCAGGCGCAAGTAGTCGTAGATCTCCGTGGCGGTTGCGACGGTTGAGCGCGGATTGCGGGTTGAATTCTTCTGCCGTATGGCGACCGCCGGCGCAATTCCGGATATTTCCTCTACTTCAGGCTTCTCCATGCGCTCGAGGAATTGGCGCGCGTAGGCGGAAAGCGATTCTACGTAGCGGCGCTGTCCTTCGGCGTAAATCGTGTCGAACGCGAGCGAGGACTTACCCGAACCGCTGACGCCGGTGACTACGGTGATGGCGTTGTGCGGAATTTCTAGCGTGACGTTCTTCAGGTTGTGAACGCGGGCTCCGCGAACCAGCAGAACATCTCGCTCGGGATTCGCGGTAATCGTCTTGTTCGTTGCCAAGGGAAAGCACACACAGCGCGTCCGACGCGCTGACTCCAAACTTCAAATTATACAGGTGAGCGGAAAAGCGGAGCAACGTGCCCGGCAACCAGCGGCCCCCTCCGGAACCGGACTGACTATCGCCAACGTGCCAGGTGCAGGCCCAATCGAGGCCCAAAATCGTGGCAACTTTTCGCGATTTTATTCGTCTCTACCTCTAACGCGCTCCAGCAAGGGGGATATTTGATCCATGTCCATTTTCGCGCCGCTGGAAACTGGATTCCGGGACTTGAAATATGCCTTGCGCGCCCTGCGCCGAAGTCCCGGGTTCACGCTGATTGCCGTGCTGACTCTGGCCCTCGGCATTGGGGCCAACACGGCGATTTTCACGCTGCTTGACCAAGTCCTGCTGCGGCTCCTGCCGGTGAAGAATCCCCAGCAGCTTGTGCTGCTGACGATGCGCGGGCGGCACTACGGCAGCAACTGGGGCGGCAACGCCATCTCGTATCCGATGTACCGCGATTTTCGGGATCACAATGAAGTCTTTTCGGGCATGTTCTGCCGGTTCCCCATCCCGGTCGCGGTGGCAAGCGGCAACAGCCAGGCTGAGCGGGTGGATTCCGAGTTGGTTTCCGGCGAATACTTCGAGGTGCTCGGCGTGCAAGCCGCCCTTGGGCGGACGTTTACGCCGGACGACAATCGTGTGCGCAGCGGGCATCCGATCGTGGTGCTTAGCTACGAGTACTGGAGAACACGCTTCCGTTCGGACCCGGCAGTAATCGGAAAAAACATCCTGGTGAACAACCACAAGATGACCATTGTTGGCGTGGCACCCGAGGGCTTCCATGGAGTCGAGCTGGGCCATTCGCCGAAACTTTTCATGCCTATCATGATGCAACCCGAAATGATGGCTGCCGGGAACAACGAAATGCTGACGGACCGGCGCAACCGCTGGGTGAATGCCTTCGGCCGTCTGAAGCCGGGAGTTTCCATCAAGCAGGCAAAAGCTTCGCTGCAGCCCTTTATGCACTCGATGCTTGAGATGGAGGTGAAAGAGGCCGCTTTCAGCCATGCCTCGACTTACGATCGCGAGCAATTTCTGAAGTGCTGGATCGATGTGCTTCCGGGCTCGCAAGGGCGCTCTTACATGCGGCAAGCGCTTTCGACTCCGCTATGGGTGCTGATGGCGACGACGGCGATCGTTCTGCTGATTGCATGCGCAAATATCGCCAACCTGCTGCTGGCCCGCGCGACCGGCCGCCAGAAAGAAATCGCTGTCCGGCTCGCGGTGGGCGCCAGCCGCGGGCGCATCATCGGGCAACTGCTGATAGAAACTCTGGCGCTCTCGACGATGGGCGCTGCGGTGGGTCTTGCCCTCGCTTTCTGGGCGGACCACACGCTGATGGCCATGTATCTGCCGTCGGATTCCGGGGGACTCGAAATTTCGAGTGCACCCGACTTGCGCATCTTACTCTTCACGCTCGCCGTGACCGTGCTCACGGGTTTGACGTTTGGGCTGGCGCCCGCATTGCAGACCACAAAGCCGGACGTCGGGAGGACCCTGAAGGACCAGGCCGGGGCGGTGGCCGGCGGCACGCAAGGCAATTTGCGGCGCGCACTCGTCGTGGCGCAGGTGGCGCTCTCGCTGCTGCTGCTCATCGGAGCGGGGCTCTTTCTGCGGACGCTGAACAATTTGAGCAACCTCGGGCCGGGTTTCCCGGTGCAGCGCCTGATCGGCTTCGAGATCGACCCGACGCTCGCGAGCTACACAACCGATCGCATGAAGATTTTCTATCAGCACCTGCAGGAGAGCCTTGGCTCGATTCCCGGCGTCGAATCCGCCGGCCTTGCCTCCATGCGCATTCTCGAAGGCGACGAGTGGGACAGCAGCATGACCGTCGAGGGTTACACGGCCAAAGCCGGGGAAAATCCCGAGCCATTCATGAACCAGGTCAGCCCCGGCTATTTCGCCACCATGGGCATTCCCATCGTCGCGGGACGCGACTTCAACGCGAACGACAATCGCGAAGTGCTGCGGGGGCGCGAGAAAGACGACTGGACCCCAACAGTGGCCATCATTAACGAAACGTTCGCACGCAAATATTTCGCCGGTAGAAACCCGATCGGCTACCACATCGGGTTCGGCTCGGACCCGGGCACGCCGACGCCCATGGAGGTAATCGGCGTAGTGAAAGACGTGAAGTACACGTCGGTGCGCGATGATGTTCCCGAGCAGGCGTTCATACCCTATCTCGGAAGCCATTTCGTCGGCGGCATGACGGTATACGCCCGGACCGCCGCGGACCCCAGCGCCATTATGCCGCTGATTCGCGAGCGCGCGCACGATCTGGATCCGAACCTGCCGATTTACTCGATGCGGACCACGGAAGCGCAACTCGCCAATTCCCTTTCGAACGAGCGGATGATCGCGAGTCTTTCGAGCGTATTCGGTCTCTTGGCCACACTGCTCGCAGTGATCGGACTATACGGCGTGATGGCGTACACGGTGGCACAGCGCACGCGGGAGATCGGGATTCGGATGGCGCTGGGCGCGGAAGCGGGGCGCGTGCTGTGGCTGGTGATGCGCGAGGTAATGACTCTCATCGCCATTGGAATAGCGATTGGCGTTCCAGCGGCGCTGGCGCTGATCCGCGTGGTGAAGAGCCAGCTGTACGGCGTGTCCGCCCACGATGCGACGACGCTGGTCCTGGCGACACTCTGCCTCGTACTGGTCGCTTGCGCGGCGGGATACGTTCCGGCGTTACGCGCGAGCCGAATCGATCCGATGCGCGCGCTCCGCTATGAATAGGGGAAACGCGGCGCGAAGAGCCACGCGGAACCGCGCGACACGAAGCGTGTCCGGTATCTCTCGTGCCGCCGACCGACGGTTCAAGGGTGCAGGTTCAACACGTACATGCGGAAGTCTTCGCCCGTTCCGTACCAGTTCTTGTACGTCTTGCCGAAGCGCGCGCCAAAGCTGCGATTGAGCGCCTGACTAGCGCCGGGCCGCGCGTGGCCGTAGATGCGCTGAAATTCGCCCGAGACGCGCCCGATGAATGCAGCTTTCAGGATGCGGCCATAACCCCGGTTCTTGTAGCGGCGGAGGATCGTCGTCGAGTAGCAGTAAATCGCGCGTGGATCCTTTGGGCAGCCGGGCGGCGCCTCGAAACGGCCGTCGAGAGCAATGCCATAGGTTTCCCCCGCGAGTTGGCCGCGGTCGAACATCCAGAGGACGATGGCGTGCTGGAGCAAGTCGCGCTTTTCGGCGAGCGTCAGACGCAGATTTGGATGGTATTCCTTCTCGAATGCCATGGTTCGAGAGACAGGATATTGGGAGCGAAAGGTGATCAGCACGGGCGACTATTCTGCCAGAAAGAAGCAGAACCCTGGTAACTCGTGATTGGTGACTCCTGTTTGCCGGGCGCAAGCGCTGCTGTGCTTTGAGCCCCTTGTGGCACCTTTCGAGGCAGGCGCCGCGGGTTGACCAACGCAAGCTGGACTACATTTCGTCCGAAGCGTCGGTTTGGACATCGAGCTTGCCTTTGGTTTTCTTGGCCATGAGGTAAGAGCGGATAAAGGGGTCGAGGTCGCCGTCCAGGACGCGGTCCACGTCGCCGACTTCGAATTTGGTACGGTGGTCCTTAATCAGGCGGTAGGGCTGCATGACGTACGAGCGAATCTGGCTGCCAAAGGAGATATCGAGCTTGGTGTCATCGAGCTTATCGGTTTCCGCCTGGCGCTTTTGCAGCTCGAGATCATAGAGACGCGAGCGCAACATCTTCATCGCCATTTCGCGGTTCTTGTGCTGGCTGCGTTCCGCCTGGCAAGCGACGACAACACCCGTAGGGATATGCGTGATGCGCACCGCGGTTTCCACCTTGTTGACGTTCTGCCCACCCTTGCCGCCCGAACGAAACGTGTCCAGCTTGATGTCCTCGGGGCGGATATTGACCTCGATACGGTCATCGACTTCCGGAATGACGAACACCGATGCGAACGAGGTGTGGCGACGCGCTGCCTGGTCAAACGGTGAAATGCGCACAAGGCGATGAACACCGGTTTCGCCGGCGAGCAGGCCGTACGCATTCTCGCCATTAAACTGAATGGTGGCGTTTTTGATGCCAGCCTCCTCCCCCGGCGATTCGTCGAGAACCGTGGCGCGAATAGCCCGCCGCTCCGCCCAGCGGAGATACATGCGCAGCAGGATGGAGGCCCAGTCTTGGGATTCCGTGCCGCCGGCTCCGGGTTTGATGGTCATGATGGCGCCGAGGTGATCGCTCTCACCGGAAAGCAGCGTGCGCGTTTCAAGCTCAGCAACGTAAGTCTCCGCGCCGCCGAGTTCGCGGTCGAGCTCTTTCAGCAGATCGTCACGCTGCTCCGGGTTGGTTTCTTCCTTCGCCAGGGAGATATAGGTCTCAATGTCGCCTGTAAGCGCGCCAAGCCTTTCGTCCGCGGCAATCTGGTCCTCAGCGCGTTTGCGCTCGCGCAGCACTCCTTGCGCGGCGTCCTGATCATTCCAGAAATTAGGTTCGGAGATGCGGGCTTCAAGCGCCTTCAGGCGCTGGCGGTTTTGTGCGGCGTCAAAGATAGCTCCGCACGAGCGTCACGCGCTGCCGCAAACCTTCATAGCGATGCTGCAAATCCTCAAGAATCATGCTCGACCGGGCCGCGCGAGTCAGGCCTCAGACAGCCGGCTGCCGCGCTTCGGCAACCGGAATCGGAAGCTGATCGTGCAGAAGATTTCCTTTCCAGAAAGTAGAGGCAACCAGAATAACGGAAACGATGACGCAGAGCCAAGCGAACCAGTCACCGTATCGCGTGTAGATGGTGAGATCCGTGCGGAAGTCATAGGGCAAATCGGCGGCGGCTCGGACGTCCGGCGGCAAGGGGTGGAAGGTGCGTCCGTAAGGGTCAACCGCAACGGTGAAGCCGTTATTCGTGACGCGCAGCAGCCAGCGCCGATTCTCGACCGCTCGAACGCGTGCCATATGCAGATGCTGCACGGGAGCGGCGGAGCGGCCGAACCATCCGTCATTCGAGATGTTGATCAGCAGTTCTGCGCCGTGTGCGGCAAAGCGGCGAACTTCCCCTCCATAGATGGCTTCGTAGCAAATGAAGACACCAAAGGGATCGCCGTTGGGCAGCTTTCCCACCGCGTAAGTCGGCGCGCCCTTGCTGAAACCGCCCACTTCATCGGAGACGCTGCTGACCACATGATGAATCAACGGAAACGGCTCGTACTCCCCGAAAGGAACGAGGTGAATCTTATCGTAGACGAAGCGGGTTTGGCCGTGCGCATCCAGCAAGATCGCGCTGTTGTACGGAATCGGAACGTTTCGCGGCGCACGGCCGGTTTCGGCGCTGTGCGATTCGGGAGCGCGCCACTCGATGACCCCGGCGAGAAAAGGGTGGCCGAAGCGTTGGGCGATGCTTGAAGCCAGTTTGGCGAATTGCGGATCTTGCGGAGAAAACGGCGCAGGGGCTTCCGGCCAGATAAGCAGATCCGGCGCTTGACTGGGCGCTTGGGTGGTTGCTTGATGCTCCGGTGCAAGACTTAGCGAAGTGATGCTATCAAGCTCCTTGGTGTGCGTTTGAAACCAGTTTGATTCGTAGCTGACCGATTCCGGCAAATTGAGCTGCACGCCGCGAGCGGTGTGATGCGCATCCGCAGCCGGAAGGAACCGCGGCGCGGCAAGCATGACCGCGAGGAGCGCCGCAACGGAGGCGCCGTAGACCAGCAGTCGCCGCCGCGGCGCAGGTTTGGCGGCAACGTCGGTCCAGGCGAGGAGCGAATTGAAGGCGGCAACGAGGAACGACAAACCGTAAATGCCGGTTACTGTAGTGATTTGCAGCAAAGCGGGGTTCGCCGCAGCCGAGTAACCGAGCAGGTTCCAGGGAAAACTAATCTCCGGCAAATGCGCCCGGGCAAACTCGAACGTCACCCAAAGAAACGGCGCTCCGATGCAGGCGAGTTCAAGACGGCGGTGGGACAAACGGTGCACGCACAGAGTGAAGGCGCCGACAAGCACGCCCCAGGCCGCCGCAATCAGGAGCAGCACGCCCCAGCCGCCCGCGAGGGATAGCCCGCCGTGGACGGCCAGAACCGTGGCGATCCAGGGGACGGAGGTGACCACAAAAAATACGGCGTGCACAAAACCGCAGGCGAAGGCAACCGGAGGCCGGGCGTGGAACACCACGACCATCAGCACTCCGACGCAAATGTAAGCATAAATCGCGAGGTAAAATCCGGTGAAGGAAAACGAGAGCGCCGCGCCCGAAACCGCGGCCACCGCCAATCGCAAGACCGCCGGAGTTTCCGTACCCGGATGGGGCCGAAGATAGCTGAGCCAATTCCTTGCAGGCATCAGTGCTTCACGATGGCTTTGAAGCCCGCGACTTCCAGCCCTTTCCTGGCCGCCTCGGCGGATTTTTGATCGGCATACGGGCCGACCTGGACGCGAAAGTACTTGTCGGTCTGCGGCGAGAGAACAAAAGAGGGGAAGCTCTTTTTTCGCAACCGGGCCGCCAGGTCCAGGGCGTCGGCTTCTCGAGTTAGAGCCGCGACCTGCAGGAAGTAGGACCCGGCCGGAATCATGGGAGCATTCGCTGTTTTCGATGAAACCGCAGGACGCGGCGATGCGTTGCTCTTGCTTGCGGCGGACAACGTTCGTGCCGGCGGCTGGCGGGCAGCGGCAGACCCGAGGCGCTCGTCAGCGGGTTTCGATTTGGCTGCGTGGTAAAATTCCCAATCCGAATGTGTTTGCGCGGCGGGATCCGCCGAGGAAGGAGCGGGATTCACGGACTGCGCGGCGGGCGCGGATTTTGCGGCGTGGTTCGCGAACCAGCCGTTCTGCGCGTTCCGCAACTCGCTGCTGGTTGCGTTCGGCGAGCTCGCGGCGCGAACCTGGCTGCTGAAACTATCGCGGCCCATTAAATAACCGAGCGTGAAAAACACTCCGGAGAAAAGCAACATCAGCAAGAAAAGACCGATGACGTGCCGGCCTTCGAGCACACGCTCGCCCGCTCCGCGCTTTCCTCCTGATGCCATTCCTACTTGTCTGCCCCCGTCCCTTTGCCCATTTACTGGGTGGCCGGGACCCGGCGCACCCTATGTACCTGAGTTCACTCTACTTATTCCGGCCGCCGATTGATTCCACCCACCTGTTAATAATATCGATAGGCAGCGGGAAAACAATCGTTGTGTTCTTTTCGACACCTATCTCCGTCAGCGTCTGCAAGTAGCGAAGCTGAATCGCGGAGGGCTGCGTTTCGAGCACCTTGGCGGCGTCGGCAAGCTTCGCGGAGGCTTCGTACTCGCCATCCGCGTGGATAATCTTGGCGCGGCGCTCGCGCTCGGCTTCGGCTTGCTTGGCGATGGCGCGCTGCATCTGCTCGGGAATGTCCACCTGCTTCACTTCGACTTTGCTGACCTTGATCCCCCAGGGTTCCGTGTCCTGATCGAGAATCACCTGCAGTTTGGAGTTCACCTTTTCGCGCTGCGACAGAATCTCATCGAGTTCGAATTGTCCGACGACGCTTCGTAGCGTTGTCTGCGCGAGCTGGGAAGTGGCGTACGTGTAGTTTTGCACCTGCGAAAGGGCGAGATTGGCGTCAACCACGCGGAAATAGCAGACCGCGTTCACTTTCACGGAGACATTGTCGCGCGTAATGATGTCTTGCGCCGGAACGTCCAGAGTTTCAATGCGCAGACTGACGCGATAGAGCGTTTCAATGGGCCAAAATACCAGATTCAGGCCGGCGCCCTTCGCCTGCGGCACCAGGCGGCCTAGCCGAAGGACGACGCCGCGCTCCCATTCCTTGATGATATACAACGAGTTCCAAAACCAGATCAGGCCGAAGACAACAATGATTGCTATACCGACAAAGCCAATCTGATCCATGCTTACCCTCCCTCAAACCTAACGCGTCCGTGTCTTCCCTTCAGCACGCCGCGCTTATGCCGGCACCTGCTCGACCGGCTCGACCGTGAGCTGAAGCCCTTGCACTCCGGTCACGCGGACTGTGCTGCCCTCAGCGAGTGGACGAGACGAAACGGCACGCCACAGCTCGCCGTGAACACGAATCATGCCTTCCGCCCCGGCTTGTATGGCCGACATGACGACACCCTGAGAACCGACGAGCTCCTCCGTTCCCGTGGCCTGCTTCCAGTGCCGCGAGCGCAGTACCAGCCGCATCAGGAACACGCTCAAGGCGGCAAACGGCACAGTGACCGCGAGGGCGACGCCGAGACTCACTCCGCCGCCGGTGATGGGCGAGCGAATCAGGAACGTCGCGCCCAGCAGCATGGAAATGATGCCGCCGGCGAGGAGGACGCCGTGGCTGGTGTACTTCGCCTCCAGGATGAAAAACACCAGGGCCAGGAGAATGAGGAACACTCCGGCGAGATTCACTGGGAGGAAATGCAACGCGTACGCAGCAAGAATGATGCAGATGCCGCCGACGACACCGGGCGCGATGATGCCTGGATGGGTAAATTCGGTGTAGAGGCCGAGAACTCCGATGATTAGCAAAACGAAGACGGCATCCGGCTCGACAATGCGATTCAAAAATTTCTGCCGCGCCGAAAGCTCGAAGCGGACGAGAGTGAAGTTGGATAGATCGAGCTTTGCCTTTGAACCGTCAAAACGCGTGATTTCGCGGCCATTCAGCTTCGCCAGCAAATCTTCCTTTGAGTCCGCGACAAGGTCGACTAAGCCGCCCCGAAGCGCTTCCTGCTCGGTGAACGCTTTGGCTTCTGTCACAGCCGTTTCCGCCAGCTGCGGATTGCGCCCGCGCTTTTCCGTGTAGCTGCGCAGAAAAGCCGTCGCATCCGTATTGATCTTCTTGCGCAGCGTTTCGTCAATCTGCGGCACCCATCCGCCGATGGAAAGGATAGGCGAAGCAGATCCGGTGTGCGTACCGGGAGCCATCGCAGCGACATCGGCGGAAAGCAAAATGTAAAAGCCGGCGGATGCGCCGCGAGCGCCGGTCGGCGAGACGTACACGGCGACGGGGATTTTCGACGCAAGGATGTGCTGGATGATGTCCTTCATCGAATCGCTCAGCCCGCCAGGAGTATCCATCGTGATCAGCACGAGCGAGGCATGACGCTGCCCGGCAGCCTCGATACCCTCGTCAATGTAATTCGCGAGGATCGGGTCCACTTCCCCGTCGATGCGGAGTGCTTCGACGTCAGACCGGCCCGGTTGCGTATCGGTCTTTTCCGAATGCGAGGCGCGAACCGATTGCGCCGGCATTAAGCCAAGCGGAAATGCAAAACACAGAATTGCGACGGACAAGAAGAAAACCGAAGTCCGCGGGGAGCGGGGAAGCTTCATCGCACACCCTCGTCCGGCTTTGTGTCGCCGGACTTCTGCAGATGGTCGAGCAATTGTTTCGCTTCGGCGTAGTTGGGCGCAAGCTTGAGCGCTTTCTCTACTTCGGCGCGGGCCAGATCTGGCTTTTTCTGCTCGAGATACACGCGAGCAAGCATGATCCGCACAGCAGCGGAGTTACGCGCGATCAGCGAAGCTTGCAATTCCTTGACGGCCTCGTCGAGGCGCCCCTGCTTGCGCGCGATTTCGGCCAATCCACGGTGCGCGGAGGAACTGCGCGGATCCGCGGCCAGCGCGGCTTGGAACTCCTTGGTTGCCAGATCGAGCTGATTGGCGGCGAGAGCCTGGCGGCCGCTACGCACGCGAGTAACCACGGAAACTGCCGCGGCTCCCGGAGCAGCCGCGCCATTCGGATTCGGCGCAATCCGAAATTCCGGGCGAAGCTCGGCCGGGTCCAATTCCGTGCGCAGCCGCTCCAGCCGGGCCCAAGACTCCGGATTCTTCGCGTCTACGCGGATCGGCTGCACGCCATTCGGACCGAAGGATTCGGCGGCTTCCGACCGCTCCTCCTCGGCCTCATCCGGTTTGCCGGCCTTCTCGAGAGCGTAGATCAGCAGCGAACGGTCCTCGGGATTGTCCGGCTCGCGCTCAATGGCCTCGCGAAAATCAGCTGCCGCCGCCTTAAAATCATTGGCACGCAAAGCCAGGAGACCAAGGTTAACGGGGTAGTCGTCTTCATCCGGGCCGAGTTCCATCGCGCGACGAAGATCGGTTTCCGCCGCGGCGGCTTTCCCCTGGC
>Ga0209062_1002031_pt1 | contig 29671 bp, 26 predicted proteins | sample Coa_R2_2_FD_187158 | JGI IMG/M metagenome (GOLD analysis project Ga0209062, IMG submission 187158) | Surface soil microbial communities from Centralia Pennsylvania, which are recovering from an underground coalmine fire - Coalmine... | ecosystem: Environmental > Terrestrial > Soil > Unclassified... | reverse complement strand
GTTCTGTGCAATCGAGCATTGCTCCTCCTTCATTGATTGGTAAGCTTTGTGCAAATCATCCAAGCTTTGTCTGGCATCGCTCAAAGAAATTGCTGGATCATCCCATAGACCAAGTTCTAGGAGTTGGGCGAAGTCGTCAGTTGCAGCTATTTGGTCTAGGGCTTTTTGGGCATTGAGAATTAGAGTGTTAAAGTCCATTAGACAGCCTCCTTATGCTTTTGCTGTTCAAGAATGCGATTGACTCGTAATTTGGATTCAGTGAGAAAGTAGAGAGCACTGCCAACAGAATTATCAAGGCTATTTGGTTCCTGAGTCTGGGTGAGTATATGTAGGAAACCACGGCTTTGATAAATGCGGTTCAAGTCGGAGTGAATTCGCTTTAGTGTAATTTGTACGTCTTCTGCGTCCATAAGTTTAAAGATTTTGTATTTTGTAGATTGATTGCTGTGGTTGAGGACAACAAGGTGTAAAAGCTAGTCCTAGTAAAGTGCCGAGAAGTATCGCTAACCCACTGCCCATTAATAGGATTGCAAGCATCTGATTTCTAATTAGCCACTCGTTCATTGTTCTGTTGTTGTGGAAAGCTTATTTGAGGTACTTTCTCAGGATGAATGCAGCGAACTGTAACTACAGCTAAAAAGCTTCCAAGTGTCCCGAAAACTAAGATTTTGTAGAGCAGTTTCATTGGTGGTGGAGGGTTATAAATTCGCTCTAGCTCCTCCCGTTGCTCTTTAACGTCTATGTCTGCCATATAACCAAAGTGCTCCCGCTACTGCTATTCCCGCCAAAGCTGGAGGGCAAATTAGACCAGTCACTACAGCTGAATAGACTCCACCCATTATCAAACCTGCCGAACCTGTTTCACGTGCGATCGCTGCAACCATTGTTTGTTCTCCTTCGAGCTTTTCAAAGTACTTTTGGTAGATAAAAGCAGTTGCATAGATGGAATGAACGACAACCGCCTTAGCTAAAAACTCTCCAAGATCTAGACCTTGCTGATATCCAATTGAGCGAAAAGTGAAGTCATCTTGGTTAGCTGTTCCTGGGTTTTCGTGTGCAACTTTCCCAGTGAGGATGATTCGCTTTGCTGTTGGGCTTTTTGATTAGCTCGAATGCGGTTTAAAGACTGCTCTAGCTCAACTTCCAACCCTGCAAAGGTTGCATTTAAATGTGCCTCCGTACGCGCTAAAAAGCCTGTTTTTAGGGCACTAAATGCAGCGTCTGATAGTTCTACCCCTGCTAAGGTATTTACCTGTTGAGTACCTGCAATTAGCGTATCCTTAACTCCCATTGATACCTGAGGGATAAAGTTAGTGCTAGGAGTAATATTTGAGTCGTTGGGAGGGGTATCAAGGGAAGAGGGAGGAACATCACTTGGTGGTGCCAAGTCTCCTCCAACATCTGTAACATCCTCTGTGATTGGTTGTGAATCAACATTGAATTCATTCACATCCAATTCACTTTCATTCACAGTAGGCTCACTCTGAACATCTTCAGATGCTAGTAGGGCAAGGTTTTCGAGTGGCTTGAGAAAGTCTCTGAGTAAGCCTAAAGACTTTTGAGTAAGTGTGTCGTACTTCTCGGGGTTAGCTAATTCGTCAGGAACCTTCTTCTTTTGTTGTTGCAATGAATCGGCTAATTCTGTAATTTTGGCATTCAGATCTTCAATTGTTGCCAGATTAAGCAGCTGTAGCACTTCTGGTTTTGCGATTTTGATGGTAGACATATGCGTTAAATCCCTTTTCTGAAAATTGTTCTGGTTTTTCAATAAATAGGAGACGAGCTATGGACTTTGAGGTATATCCCTTAGTTTTGAAGTTCCGAACTTGAACCAATAGCCAAATGAGGTATGGGGTTAATTCGACTGCCTCCAATTTTGCTGGATTATCTGAGTAATAGTACTTACCCGCATCTGGCACCCACTGCTTAATGAGAAGTTCATCGTCTCTTAAAGTGTTGTAGTGGCACCCCAGCAATCGAGACAATTCACGGCGGGTAAGCTTGCGGTCTGGGGTTTCATCTAGTTCATAGGTAATCGTGAAGCCCATAATTTAGATGTAGAAAGAGTTTTGAGTGTTGGTTGTGTGTTAACTGTGATTGCTGTGAGTCTAATGTGTCCGTCTTGTGAGTACTTATTGCGCTAAAATCCCCTTAAATCATTACTGGGCAAGCTTTTGGGCGATTCACAGTCTAGATTTTTTGTGAGTGGGAGGTGTTGTCATCTCTTGCTCACAATGCTATACTAGCACGTATACAGCACACGTCAACCCTAATAAATGCCAATTTAAATTTTTCTAGGCACAATTGAGCATACGGAGAGATAATGGAGGCACAAATAATGCTATTTAATATGACAAAAAGACTAGCTGTCTATTTACCTGATGGAATATATGAATTTTTAGAGCGCTGGGCTGGAAATGAACGACGGTCAGTAAGTAATTTAGCTGCTGTCCTTTTAGAGCAGTCTGTGCGAAGTCGAGAAAACTGGGAACTTTCTATACAAAAAGCCAACAAAGATACACCCCATGACCACCAACCAACCTGAGAACAGCGATCGCCATCAATGAATGAAAGTGAAAAGCCAAAACAGGAACCACAGACATCTGGCTATGATTGGCGTGATCCATCAAAGCCTCGCAATCCTGAAGATGATGTAATCGTCGATGGTTGGCGGCGGCGTGATGATGGCACCTTTGAAAAAGTTGGTGAAACCAAACAGGATACTCAACAGGAGGAAAAGCAATGACATCTTTTATATGTGATCAGTTAATAGATTTTGATGCATCTGTTGCCTATGAATCTCAGAATGTTGAGGGGTTAATAAATCAAATACAAGATGCTGTAGCAGAAAACGGCGGCCGAAAAGTGGTTATCTTGCTAAGAAGTGGGCACTACTTAACTACAAAAGCATTCGCTACCTTGTACGATTACATCCGTACCCAATCTACAAACAATATTGTGTTTGTACTGGTTTCTACAGATAAGTCTAAAATCTTTCCACCTTTGCTAAGCCTGCTCCAAAGTGAGCAAGTAGATTTTAATGCTGCATAAAAATGCTCAATAGACAACATAAAAATGGACAAACCCATACCTAAAAAGCCAGTTCAAAAACTAGAACTTGTTGCTCAATATGCTGATTCAGAAAACAATCAGGATAAGCCAATTACTACAAAAGAGGGCGAAAACTGGCGCATTGATATCTTCTCGCATCCCGTTGTTAAGTCCCGCTTTTCCTACAAGTTGACTATCAACAATAGAGTACGGATACACCCAAGCCCCATAAGCGACGAGCAACCTTATCTATTTGGTTGCTTCAGTAGTCCCCAAGAAGCGATCGCGGCAGGATTAGAGGAGGTGGAGGAATAAATATAAACCACTGCACTATGCGTAATTTAGATATTGAGGACAAAAAAGTGACATATACCTACCGATGCTATCCCCAGACCCATGCAAATCTGAACCAGATTGCACAGCAAGTTGGCACAATACGATCACGCCTTATTCGAGACGCGATTGAGATCTATATAAGCCAGATAAAGAAGTAAGGGTGTTGTTCTACTACACTGCACAAGAACTTGCGATCGCCTGCCAGTGGTCAACACCACTATAAAGATAAAATTCTCTTACTTCCAGATTAACACCCGCGACCGCTACAAAACAAGGAAAAAGTACGCATTAGGCGTATTTCCAAGCATTTTAGTTCTTGTGCGTTAGTAGAAAAGCACCTTGAGTCCATTGATTCAAGGATGAAAAAACGTGTACTACAAACACACTACTAGTATATATCATAATTCCGACGTTCCTACCCCACTCCCCTCCCTGTGTCGAATATGCGGCTATGAACGGGGGCTGCCTCTGCCAATCAGCATCAATAGCTGGTATCTAGCTTGCGGTTCGTGCAACACAACGATCAGCCCAGTGTCCAGCAGTGGGGAGGTAGACCCATGAGGACAACTCCTCAAAAAAATCTAGACAGGTATAACAAACATGAGAAGAAATTTTGTAGAAGAGATGCAATCTCTAGACGTAGATCCACACCGCAGGGTACTGGAATCCAAGGCAGTGGATGCATTGGTCAGCAGTGGGATGAAAAGAGGCAAGGCGATCGCCTTTGTCAAAACATTGAAAGACATAGCAATCGATCCACAGACTGGGGAGATATTAATGATTCCTTCCAAATAACCATACATTTACTGGGTGCATGTCAATACGTAATTAAAAACTTTGTAGCTGGTGGTTATGGTAACCGCTGGTCCGTTTGGCGTGACAGAAAAGGAGAAATTTTATTATGACCAGCACTAATAAACTGGAAACATTTGATATTCGAAACTTTTTAGATCGCCTAACCCCAGCTAAAGAGAAAAATAAGTTTATTTGCCCAGTATGTGAAGGTAACGATTTAGGCATTGACCCAAACACAGGCGCTTACCAATGCTTTAACGGTTGCACCTGTAAAGATATTCGAGAGGCGATTCGACCATGGGATGAGGCAATGGAGGATCTGCAGCAGCAGAAGTCACGATCTGTTAGTAGTTCCTATTCGTCTAAACCCAAAAAACAACAAAATACCAAAAATTCAAGTCAAAAACAGAAACTCAAGTCAATCCCATTGCCAGAGGGTAGGTTAGCGATCGCCCGATTGGCTGAAACTCCGACTGATGTCCCTCAGCCAGTTAAGCCACAAATCGTTTCAAAGTCGGTTCGGCAGATATTTGTAAATAAGGGTGCGACACCTGAGGAGATACAAAAAATTAAAGTCATCACCTATGACTATGGAGATCAAAAGTTTGTCCATCGCTACGAGTGCCCCATAGCCGCGATTGACAAGGGTTACGAGAAGACCTTTTTAGTTAGTCGGGTGGATGAATCAGGTAAAACCGCATGGAACAAAGGCGCGTATGCTTGGGCAGGATATCGCCAAGCCGAGGCGATCGCGGCATTAAAGGCTATTGAAGATGACACTATTCCAGTGCTACTTTCACATGAGGGTGAAGGTTGTCTTGAGGCAGCTAGAGGGGAAAGGCTAGCTGGTATCACATTCCAAGGAGGAGCTAAGTTAGATGATTTGATTTGTATCTTAAATGATGTCAAATCCCAAATGGGAGATAGATTATTTATTTTGGCCCATTGCCAAGACAATGACCAAGCAGGACTTAAGAAATCTGAGACTATTGGTGAGGCTTGCGCTCGGTGTGGTATTGCCTTTGTTGCGATAGACTTAAAGCGGATCAAATTAGATCTACCGGAAAAGGGAGACGTCGTAGACATTCTAACAGCTGGTATGACTGGAGATGACTTAGCACAAGAGATACTCAAAGAGATTGAGCGAATTAGAGCAGCAGAAGCAATTGATTCTATAAATGATGATGAAGATGATGAGGAACTAGAAGATGAAGACACTCTTCATCCAGAGGCTTTTTACAAAAGTATTTGCAAATCTCTTGGATTAGATTTCAATAACTGCGTCAGTGCGCAAAGCTTCGATCTGTGGGTATATCATCGGATTTTTACTGGCGCAGAAAACTGGAGAGTTATTGACAGTGCTTTTTATCGTTGGTCAGAAGTACGGCAGATTTGGGAACATCAGAATGACGTAGTAGTTTTGTCTATGATTGCTGATGCTGGAGGGCAAGCATTTAGGTTGTCTCACACCAAAACCTTTGGGTGGCAAGTTACCTACCCCTACGGAACTGATGGACATAAAAAAAGTGCTTTTGGGTATGCAAAAAGTCGTTTAGAACGCCCGGAACCACTACCAGCAAATAACCATCTTTTAGCTTTTAAAAATTGTGTAGTGGATTTAAGAACAGGGGAGCAAATGCCCCACGACAAAAAATATTACCTTACTAATATGGTTCCTCTGGATTACCATGCAAATGCAGAATGCCCAGAAGTATTTCGTCAATTTATTGCCGATTCTTTTGGTGAGGAGATGTTAGAGGTAATCAGAGCGTTTAGTGGAGCATTTCTAGATCCAACTGCCCCCTATGGGAGATTCCCTCATTTAATTGGACAGTCTGGAGGAGGTAAAGGAACTTTAGGACGGTTTTGGGGTAATCTGTTTGGGGAATCCGGATCTGGATCGGCTAGCGGTTTTGGTGATTTATCCTCACCTGAAGGCAGGCATCAATTTTTAACTGGTAAAAGAATTTTCGGATTTCCGGACTTGGGTGGTCATCAGCAGGGAGTCAGAAGTTTTTATGAGTTAATTGATAATGGTCCATTGACTGGACGCGCTCTTTTTAGTCCAGTTGCTTACAGTAAGCAATGGTTCACTAGGTTTTGGGTAGCTAGTGTGGATCACTTGCAGATTGAAAACGCGGGTGATGGGTGGGCTCGCAGGGCTTATCCTATACCTGTCAAAAGCCGGAACGTGGTGCCAGATCCAGATTTAAGGCAAAAACTTGAAGAGGTTAAGGCGGAAGTTATATCTTGGGCATTAGCTATGCCACGAGAGGAGCGCGATCGCATTTTATTGTCGCCTCCCGATAGAGAGCGTGCAATTAATGCCCAACTCGATGCGGCATTGTATGGAGACAGTACAAAAAGCTTTGTTGATTTGTGCTTACGACCCACCAAAGAACAAGTGAGCGTATCACACGATTTACTCCACAGCTGGTATGTATGCTATTGCAAGCAACACGGTTACACTCCATTGGGAATGTCTAAGTTCATTTCACATCTAAAAACAATACTCCCGAGACATTTTGTGGACAGACATTGGACGCCTACTGTTAATGGTAAGCGGCAGCGAATAGCAGCACACTGGGAAAATATTGTGTCACTGCCGGGCGCATTTATGAGTTGGTTGCCTGGGGGTGGCAGTGGGGAAAATTCTGCTCCTCCCGTACAAGAACAATGGGATTGTATCAAGAGAAATTGTAGAGAGGGTGGCTTGGAAGAATTTGAGGATTTTTGGAAGCCATCTAGCGAACAATCAATTGAGCAGATAGTTATTGATTCAACGCCAACAGTTAATGATGCGATACCAACAGTTATTGATTCAACGCCAACAGTTAATGATGCGATACCAACAGTTATTGATTCAACGCCAACAGTTAATGATGCGATACCAACAGTTATTGATTCAACGCCAACAGTTATTGATTCGACGCCAACAGTTATTGATTCGACGCCAACAGTTATTGAGCAATTTGAAGATGTGGAAGGCAATGCCGAGTTATTAAGTGATCCAGATATGGACGTCGAGACTCTTCAAGCCCTAACCGGAGCGTGGTCACCCGAATTTAAAAAAGTGGTTTGGGACAGGTTGACATTAGGGACTCAGCAGCGACTCAAAAAATTAAAATTGCAGTCAGGTTAGTTGACAAGGTTTACATCTTTTGCAGTCTAAAATTAGATTTTTTGTCAAAGAGTTGTCACTTTTTGTAAACTTTGGCGTCTGTGGAGAAAAAAAATCTTAGCTATTGACTACCTAGCTCAGGGGCGATCGCAAACTGAGGTAGGCAAGCTTGTGGATCTAAGGGGAGTTGGGGGAGAGTTCCTGTGGTCACAAAGACGTCTAATATACGCTTTTAGCGAGAAAAGTACGGAGAATGGGGCTATTGCAGTCTTGTCGAGAATTTAGTAAAGAATTGCATCAGAAAGGATCTAGAGGGGGGTAGTTATGTCAGAGAATTCTAGGAGACAAAAGTAGCCTTTTGTCTGTTTGATTTACGCGGTAAATATGACACCAGTAGTAGCAGTTAAGCGGAGGGGAAAGCAACTTAATAAGTTAGCCCCGGTAAATGCCCAGCAGCGATTAATTCAACTGTGGCTGCATGACAAGCCTCAAAGTACACAAAAGTGTTACAGGAGGTATGCTGCGTCCTTTACTGCGTTTTTAGGGGGAGTGTCGAAGGTGATCCTAGACACAACGGTGGAAGATTTGGTGGAGTTTTCCGAGTATCTATATAATAGAAAGCTTGCTGCACCCACAATTAATACCTATATGGCAGCGATCAAAAGCTTACTTTCGTTTGCTTACAAGACTGGTTACATCAAGCAAAATCCCGGTGCTGCTATTAAGTTAAAAAAAGTTGACCAACGGTTACATGAAAAGGTGTTGACCGAAACTGATATCGCTTTGATGATCCGTTTAACTGAACGCGCTGAGTATCGTTATAAATCTCAACAAATTAGAGATGTGTTGATATTAAAGTTGTTGTATGTGGCTGGGTTGCGGGTGTCGGAGTTGGTAGGACTAAGGTGGAGAGATTTTACGCCACGTGAGCGGACAGGACAAATTACTGTGGTGGGGAAGGGGGACAAGTCCCGTCATGTTCTGCTGCCAGAATATCTTTGGCAAGAATTAATCAACTATAGGGGGGAGGCTCTCAAGGATGCTTATGTCTTCCCTAGTCGTAAAGGTAAAGGGATGATGCCGCTGCAACGTCAAAATGTTGACCCAATAATCAAGGATGCAGCAGAACGGGCGGGACTAACAGAAAAAGTTAGCTGCCACTGGCTCAGGCATAGCCATGCCACCCATAACGCTGAAAGAGGAACACCCGTTCCTTTGATTCAGCAAACAATGGGACACGCTGATCTAGCGACAACATCAGCTTACATCCACATTCGACCAGGGGACAGCAGCGCTTTACACTTACCTAAAGTTTGATTCACTTGTGAACAATGGCACAGCCTTAAACTACTTCGGCATCTCGCAATGATGAAAATGCCTCTGTCTCTTTATTTACTAGAACCATTACTGTGCAAGGCTTAATTCCTGATTAACAGTTGAAAATCAGCGAACCGACAGAGACTAAACGAAGAAAGATAATTAATTTTCAGTTAGTATGGCTTCTATCTCCATCAATAGCTTTTCTAAGCGCTTCTGTTTTTTGGGATCATCCCAAGCTTTTGCTTTTTGAAAACGATGGGTTATCTGTTGCATCCGCTGCTTTAACGATTGGTTTTCTTTTGGTTGAGGGCGAGCAGCTTTGATGCGCTCCCGAATTTGAGCAAGAGATAAGTTGTGAGTGATTGCGTCTTCCAGTAATGCTTTCCTCTGTTGCTCATCTTTTAGGCGAGCGAGTGCTTGAGCTTTGGTATAAGCAATTGTGCCACTTTGCAGGGCTTCCAAAATCTCAGTCGGTAAATTGAGTAGTGTTAGTCTAGTTGTAACAAAAGACTCCCAAGAAATAAATGCAAGCTCATCAAATACAGCTTGAATTTGCTTAGCTTCAGAACTAATCAAAACGTTTTGATTAATATTGCCAACTACTTCATTGCGCATTCGGTAAAGAAGGGAAGAAACCTCTGCTACACTGATTTTGAGTTTAAGACTTAATAGCTGAAGAATTCCTTGTGTTTCTTCTACAGGATTGAGATCCTCACGCTGTAGGTTCTCAATCAGTGCTAGCTCAACGGCTTCGTCATCAGTTAATTCTCTGACAGTTACAGGAACTTCTCTAAGACCAGCTTCTTTTGCAGCCTTATAACGTCGTTCTCCTGCGACTAATTCGTACATCCCAAGCTTTTCCTTCGGGCGAACTAGTAACGGTTCTAAGATTCCATGTGTGCTAATTGACGCTTTCAATTGTTGAAGCTTTTGAGGATCAAAATAGCGGCGAGGTTGGTTTGAGGCAAGAGTGATGGAGTCAATAGATACTTCTCGAACATTGGATAATTCAGCGTCAAATTTCCAATCGTCTTTCAAGCTATTACGCCTTGTCATAACTCAAAGCCTCCTCAAAAAGCTGCTGATAATCTCTTGCAGCTTGAAATGCTGCATCACCAGACATATTAAAAACAGTAGTAGACTGCCCTGGTGCATCAGCAATAACTTGCCGCTGATAAATCACCTGCTTTAATAAGGTTAGCCCTTGCGTTTGGGTTAAAGCCTCTTGAGCTTCCCTCAATAACACAGTTCCCTTAGAAGCACGACTTAAAAACATCACTGCTAGCGGTGGCCCTTTGCGGATTTTCTGAGCTTGGTTGACCAAACGAACAATATCTTTAGTTGCCAGGAGATCGAGATTTGATGGCTGCACAGGTACTAAAGCTAGATCAACACTCAGCAATACGGCTTTAGCAGTCTCGCCAAGTACAGCAGGAGAATCGACAATCACAGAATCGTATTGTCCAGCGTACAGCGTGATTTGGTCAAACAGATCATCTGGGTCATTGATAACTATCGAAGGCAAGTTAAGTTTTGCTAGCCACTGACTAGAACTTGTTTGTCCATCCGAGTCAATAACTATCACATTATGCTTTCTGTGTGCTAACCAGTAGGCAAGATGGACTGCTGTCGTTGATTTCCCACATCCACCCTTTCTGTTTAAAATTCCAATAAGCATTGATTAAGCCTGATAATTTCTGAGCCTTTCAAGATGACGGTTGTTGCCCCTACAGTTTACTTAAAACCTTAAAGAATATGGAGGTGTCCATATTGCCTTCAGTTACAAAAAGTAAAATAAACAATAAACCGCCTGAGGTTATCTGTGCTTGCAGTTGGGTAAATCTTGTAGCCGTGAGGTTAGGATGTGGGGATGGGATGTGCGATCGCGACTCTATTAGTCAGCTTCAGAATCTTTCAATAGTTCTCTTAATCTTTTAATATTTTCACGATTGACACTTAACAAAGTAGGCTCTTGTGCGCTATTTTCCAACAACTCTCTCAAATCATCTTCAGCGTTTTTTTTGGCAATGGTTATAGCAGCAAATAAGTATTTGAGAAATTCTGCATTTTTGAAATTACGTTGTAAATTGAGAGCAGGAGAGAAATTTTTACAACCTTTGTCGATTAATTCAACAATTCTATTTCTGATAAGTCCTAAATCACCTTTTATATTGGGTGCTAGTGCAAGCAACTCAAATCCAATACCTGTGGGATGATGTTTAGCATATGAAAAATAGTTAACGCCTTCTTTTTTCTGGATACCGTATGGAGCAATATCTTCAAAAGATAACTGGTCCCAAAAGATTTTTTGATTTAAACCTAATTCTTTTGAAAGTTCTGATAATGTGGTTTCATTTGTTTCAAAGTTTCTCAATTGAGTTTCAGTCTGGAATAAGAATTGAGAGCGTGTGATTAACTTCATCATTTTATATATCGTAGTATCAAAACCCATTGGATGAGCTATTTCTTCACTACCAGACTCTAAAAGACTGATAGCGATTTTATTACCATCACCAAATTTAATAAGTTTTGATTCTGAATAAATTAACGGATTTGTGTAATTTTCACCAATTGATTTTGTATACCATTGGATTAATTCTTGATCACCACCTTGAAAGCTTCGTGCTTTGACAAACGGTTCATTCTCAGCAATATTATATTCATCACCTTCAACTAAAATTGAACCGCTATCAACGCCTTTACAGTAATTACCAGCGTTATTGTTATAAAACTTGGTAAATAAAGGTGTTTCTATAGCGTAACCATTTTGAATTAGATAATTGTCCCAATTGATTCCTAATTCGCTTTTCAATTCTTCAATTTTAGCTAACTCTGTTTCAAAGAAAGCTTTTCCTTTATCAGTTAGAAATTTTTCAGTTTTCAACTCATAATCAAACTGAATTAAGTTGTAATCTGCATTGGCATCTACACCATAAAAGTTGGCAAAATGTTGCATGAGATGGTCATGACACCATGCTAGAAAATTAAATGTAGATGTGACTTCAATTCCTGATTTAATTGAAGTGTCAAAATGTTCTAAGTATCTATTGTTTTTTGCCAATATATCATGAAATGTTTGATTTAACGGTATATGGTCCCACGAAAAGCTAGTACCATCTGTGATAGGTCCAAATCCATTAAGAGCGTTAGTCATTAACCAAGTGCCAGCTCTAGCACCAGCTGTAATTTGATTTGATGCCATTAGATTATTAGTAGATAGGTACAGACAAGCTAAGACACCATACCCACTATTTTGAAAAAGTTTAAATACTTCTTGAATAGGATTTTTTGATTTTTTAAATTCGTTACGCTTTTCCTTTAACTCTATCCAATATTTATTAATAGAAAAAGCTAAACAAGCATTATTTTTATAACGTTGTGTGTCAATAGTTTTGGCACCATTTTTAATATCAAATTTTTCTATTCTGTCGTATTCTGGTAGCGAGTTTGCTATTTTTTCGTAATCACTAATGGTTTCAGCTATTAATTCACCAGGAAAGAAACATACTACATCACATTTAAGATTAAGATATTCTTCATACCAATTGCTAGGCAGTTTTTTTAATGCTTCTATAGTACTTTTTGTGATTAATCCAAATTTGATTTCTTTGGTTAAAATAGTGCTTTGAGCTTGACGTTTACTAGTTTTATAAGCATTAAAATTTTCTATGGACTTGCGATTGTTATTGATTTCGTGTAATGATTGCTGTTTGATATTTTTTGATTCAAATTTTAAATCACTCATTACCAATGTATTAATAGCTTTATCAAGTCTCCCTGTAACTCGTATAAACCAACCATCATGGGGAGCATTTTGATTTTCTATTAACTCTAATGCTTCTTTTAAAGTGATTTTATATTTATCGTACTTACAAGTTAAAGTTATAGGTTCTCCTAGGTAGATATTCATTTTACTCATGTAACTCGCGTAGCATGACTTTAAATCACAGTCAGAAAATCTACCTTTGAAAAATTTGACTTTAGCCATACGGCTATATAACAATCCGCCAACTGTTAAAAATGGTTGACATCCAAAATCATTTAATGGTGACCCTTCAAGATTGTCTAAACTACTTAAATTGAGAATTGACTTGATGATTTTTTCTGATTTTTTATCAGATACACCAAATTCATTTTTTATGCATTCAACAATAAATTTAGAAACATTACTTCCAGTAGTGTCACTTATTTCAAGTGGTTCAAAGCCAAATGATTTAAGGATCACATTATAAAATTCTTGTTGCTTAAGATTTAAATCCCAGGTGGCAAAAATGTCTGTACCGTGATATCTAAGTGCTTTATTAGGTAATTTTGTAAGGAAGTGAGAGAAGTTGGCCATCACTTCGTTTAAATTTTCAACCCCAAGTGCTTTTGCTATTGTCCAAGTTTTCACATTGATTTTTTGAGTAGCTACTTCAAAAATAGTTGTTTGAGCCTCTAGTCCTTTAGCTCTAGGAGGGAACCTGTACATGGTTTCTCGTAAATTGTAACGAAACTCGTACAACATTCCATCAACTAGATTGTATTCGATTATAGGGGTTTCGCGTCCGTGGGAATTTCGGATTTTTAGTGAGCGCTGTTGTACTAAATTTGCATTTAATATTAAGTGTTGATAATTTTTGCCCCAGATTTTAAATAAATCAGCAAATGCATAGAAGAATAGAAATGGTATCTGAATTTTTGGTGGCTTGATTACAACTGTATAGGTATCAGTATTTTTATCTTTTTCTAGGCTCAAACATTCAGGCCCAACATTTAATTCTGCTAAGTGACGGTCAAAGTGTCGTTCAGCAACAATTTGTTTAAAAGCTTTACCAACTTTTCGACTCGACGTAGTACAATCTACCAATTCTTCAAAAGTTTGTTGTATGCTGCCTATAATCTTAATTAAAGTGTCTTCATTTGTTGAGTCAATTTTGTATCCAAAAGCTTTAAGTGTATTTTTTACAGGATGAAAATCAGCAGTTAACTCATCATAAGTAAAAACTACTAGGTACTGTGGGATTAAATCTGGTAAATAAATACCTATACAATCTACTAGTAATTTATTTAAATAACTTGTAAACTCTGTATCAGAAACAAGATATGTTGACTTAAATACTGGTAATTTATCTATAGGATTTTTCTCATAAATATTTAAAATCCTATCTATAAAATAAATCATTGCTCTCATCCCACACTAAATAGGGGAGTGATAACACTCCCCATCAAATATTTAATCCTTGAGTTTTATTGGTTTGATGCTTGTCAGTTTGGGTATTTTTAAACCCTTTTGTTTTTTGGACGTTTCTAATTCAAATTGAACTTTCAAGCCTTCAGCACTATCTATATTAAAATTACTTAGAGTGTCGAGAGCGGTTAATTCTTCATAGGTGATTAATTCTAACTGAAGCATTAAACGAGTTAAACTATTGTAATCAACTACTCCGTTAGGCTTTTTGTATTTTTCATTGTTCAAAGTTTGTCTTGTCCATATGCGGTAAGTTACGCATTTTTGAGTCCCTGCAGCTTCAATTTGAAATTCAAACTGTGGATCAAATCGACGAACTTTTTTGCCTAGATTTTTCAGATCTAGATAATCTTCTTTAGAAATTTGATGTCCTTTAGAATCTTCAAATCTTTCGGGAATTTCTAAAACTTGAATGATAGTTCCCTCAATTAATCCACTGTCAGTGGTTTTTACTTTATTGGCAATTTTGGCTTTGAGAATCATGATTTTTCCTTTGCTTAGCTTTTTACGCTGACGTTATTTTTGCAGTCGCCGTCTGCTATTGCTTTGTGTTTTTTTGGTTCATGGTTTTTATGTAATCCTTTGTTATTTCACAGGATTTACATATTTGTCACTTAGCAAAGGTAGATGCACATTTAACAATTCTGATTTTTCCTGAGGAATTGGAAAAATCAAAATTTTACTAGCAGTAATGTATTATTGCAATCAAAATTTGTTCTGTCTGCTGACAGAATTCTTATGGGAGAAAGTAGTGATATCTAACAATACTACTTGAATTTAGCAGCGCAACTCCGTGCTACTGTCAAAGTTTGCTTTGCCATAGAAATCAAAAAATTAATTCTATTCTATTAGTAGCAAAAAATTTCTGAAAAGGGTAGTGTTTTAATTTTTATTCTCAACTTTGTTTGAATGCTTGATAGGGAACTAGTTTTTATCGCTGGAATTATATTTAGATTAGACTTATGGCTAAAATTTTCTTAGACTTATGGCTAGTATTACAACCAAAAAACTTGAATTAGTTAGTGAAAGTTTAGTATTTTGATCTCCTTTGGATTAAAGTTTTCAGGGTAACGGGTTGTATGTACTGTTTGTTGTGGGGATATAGTTCCGAGTAAGTACGGTTATTTTTAAAGGTGGCTACTAGCTGAATTTGCACTAACTCTATCGCTTCCCAACAGCTACCTATTGGGCTAGCAGACAACTACCTATCGGGAATTTCCAAAATAGCTTGATCAAGCAAAAAAAGCTGCTCTGTTGCCCGATAAGTAGTTAGGTTAAACCTGCGTCTGAGGCCGACTGCTACCTGTGAGGAAATGTACTATACGATACTTATTGGGAAAGAAACATCCCTTAATTTTCGTATGAATTAGGGAGATTCAAAATTGAAGAAGACTGTCGAGTATCACGAAAGATGAGCGCTTGCGTTAGGGCGATCGCAAAGGGCGCATTTTTGCACTGCGCTTGCGCGATCGCTGTTAGTGTTAGAATCATAGGTGAAGTTTGATTCAGTCAATGCGAACTGAATCCTGCTAGGCACAAGCCAAGACATATCATACTGTGCCAGCGAACTAATGTGAGTGCTATTAGACCAACTTTTAAACGGTCTGTTTGGGTAAGACCAGTGTCCATGGAAAGCAGCATTAGTTGCCGAAACGCTATAACCTTTGCCACTGCCAAAAACGAGTTTTCAGGCGGTGTTTTGTCCTATCTAAGCACTTTTTTTAGAGCATTGTTTCTGAAAAATATGAACTTTGGCCAGGGATTTTCGGCTAGGTAAATAACTCAAACTCTTGCTATGTAAGGCTGGCCAGGCTGTCCAAGGCGGTTTTTTTGATTTTTTAGACCCTGGACAGCCTGAAATCCTTGCTGTGTAAAGCTGGCCAGGCTGTCCATTTGTCCAACCTATAGATCTGCTATAAAAAAAGAACAATGGAGAAGTGTCTTTCCAGACGCCAAAAATTTTTCTTTTTTTAGATTGACTATCTAGGGGTGGCCAGGGTGGACAAGGTGGCCAGTTGCTCTAGGAGAAGGTTTGGGGCTGTCCACCCTTCCAAAATGGGCAATGGGTAGGGTGGACAGCCTGGCCAGTTGCTCTAGGAGAAGGTTTGGGGCTGTCCACCCTTCCAAAATGAGTAATGAGTAGGGTGGCCAGCCTTTGTAGACAATAGCTTGGGTCGAGATGTTGTCGATATTGACAACTGTGAGTACAGACAACAGCACAGACAGTGGTACAGATGCAGTGGATATGAGAGTAAAGACATGGATGTAGATTGGAATATGGGATTCAGCAAGATGATTGCGTGCAGCGCAGTGCTCTAACAGGCGATCGCCTATTAGGTCACTCTTCTATGCGGCCTCGAAAAGCAATTGCAGCTGCATGGATTTCCAAAACACATAGACTTTCTTGTACTACAAAAATCATGTGTCATCTACAGCGCATACACAATAAAGATTACAACGTACTACATTTCAAAAAATAAGATTTTTCATTTTGTGTCATCTCCAAAAGTGACACATTTTGACTATATTAGCGGGGGTTATGTCGCAAACGCTCTTAGGGAGATCCAAAAAAAATAAATGAAAGCGCCTGATTACAACTCTTAACCTACAGATCAACAAACTCTTGCTGGACATTTACTTGTAAGTGCCTTAGAGCTTCTGAAGGTAAAGGCGATTGCCTCTGGCACTGGCCCCTTGGGCCAATCAGCTTTGCTGGTGCCCCTTGGGCAATCGCGAGTACGTACCTTGTGAGCAATAGCACTCTGGCACAGCGCTCTTTGAGCAATCGTAGCCCTGGGCTTGAGCAAGGGTCGCATGATTGTGCAGTTCTGTTTGCACAATTGCTGTTCGGGGTTGCACTCGTGCGCTGTTGAGTATCAGAGTTTTGCTGAGCAGTTTGCGCGGAGGCATGAAATACTCTGGGCAAAGCAAAATCTTCACCCAGCATGAGCCGCATTTTTCCGGGATGGGCATTTTCATGAGTGATGTTCAGGCATAGGTAACTGCCACAAGGGACAGGTGTACCAACCATAGTGATGTGGATCACTAGCCCAATTCTTGTTACAGACTGGAATGATCTGTTTATTGCGCTCAAGCATAACTCGATTAGATTCGCCCAATTTCCAGGCAAAGAAAAAGCCTAATGAGCCAGCGATAAACATAAGTACTCCAACAATAATCATCAAGTTTTGGTGCTTAAAGATAGCGCTAAGAGCCACCCCAATTCCTCGCCAACCAGACTGAGAAATACTGGCATCAATCATGGCAGCAGATTGAAGTTCCTTGGTGAGGTTATCGGAAGAAATGCGAGCGTGGCCGATTTGTTCCAGGTAGGGGGCAAGTACTAATTCCAAAGAATTTTGGAGATAAATAGGATGACTATGAAGGTTGCTATCTGTTTGTAACAGTTGAGCTTTTAACTGTGACATATCAATGCGGGTGAGAGCAGTTTCGACTACCCAAGGAAAAATTTTATCCGTTGGTGGAATTCTTGTTTGTTGGAGAAGGAGGAAGAGTTTTTGCTTTGTTACCATCTCTAGAGAGGGATAGTGTTCGTTCAGAAAATGCCAAATCGGCGAGTCCTTCGGCTCGATCCAGTTGTTCATAAAAATCTTCAAGATAAGTTTGAATTTCTTGTTGACCCAAAATGCCAAAATCAGGATAATCGCGTGCTTCACCCCAACTGAGAAGTTTGCGCTCAGGGTTATGGCCATCAATAACCTTCTTCATCTCCAGGTCGAACAAGCGGAGCTTAATGACAGGCACGCGATATTGTTCAAGTAACGCTTGAAAACCGGGAGATTCAAAAAACTGCAGGTCGGTGGTGTTGCGACCCAAATTAGCAACAAAGATGAGCGGCATGTATTGGCCGAACATTTCGGCCGTGGGCTTAAACAAGTTCAAAGAATCGATTTCCAGGTTACTAACAAATAGATAACGCATCTGAATGCCGAGGCTCCAAGCGGTTTTTGTCACATTTTTAGTGACCAGCCAGGTGAGCAAAGCTTCGTTAGAGCCGGCTCGACAGTTGACGACAACAGGACGCTCTAAAGCGGCATCAAGAACAGGATTAGCAGTACTGGCGCGCTCAGGGGCCTCACTAAAAAATGCTTGTTTATTGAACAGGTAGTTGCCATAGTAATGGCTGGCGGTAGCATGAGTTTTGTCAGCGTCATGAAGAAAGAAAGGTTGGGAGCGGTCTAAGTAACGCTGACAGTCTAATCGAGCGCCAAAGGACTTACCAACACCCCCGACCACCCCAGACCAGTAATTAACGGGATAGGACATGGTTGAAAAACGAGAGGACTAAAATTTGACAGCAGAGTTAGCAGTAGTGGTGGTAGTTAAATCTGGAGAGCCAGAGGTATTAGTTGCAAGCAAACGACTAGTGGCAGAAGCAGTTGAATTGTCATCAGATGGTTTAGCATTAAGTCTTTGCCAGTATTTACGAAATGTACTGGCTTTGATATGAATCCCGTGAGCAGCAGCTAAGCGACAAATATCTTCAACACTGTAGCCTTGGGAGAGAGCGCGAGCAAACTTATCTTGATAAGTCTCGAGCAATTTTTCGAAAGAAGCAGGATTAGGCTTAGTACCCCAATCATCAAGTTCAGCCAGAAAGCCACCGGGGTTAGGTGGAGGAGCATCAGACTCGATTTGGGGAAGACTAGAAGGGGATTTTTTGGGTTTGGGATCAGTAGGCATGGGAGTGAATGAGGGGTTGGAGATGGTTAGCACAAACAAACCCGATCCAGGAATGGAAGAGGCGCTTTGAAAAAAATGAGGAAAAAACTTGTAACAGATAGAAATTGGATGGGAAAAATCGGCTTAAAATGGGCGCAAGGGTTTTGCAAAAACCGATGGTCCTTTTGTTAGGAACAAGCCAACAAATGAAATAAGTGTGTGTTAAAAAGACAAAGATAGCTACTTTGTAGTTGATTAAGAGAGTTCAAATGGAGAGGTAAGATGCACACAAAGTATATTATACAAACAAAAAATTATGTGTGCTAGGTAAGGGTTTGGGTCTGACCTATGACAAAGTTGCCCAACCTTATACAAAATTCCATCGTTAGAACAGTTAACGTGAACGATTAGGAGCGCTTTCACCTTCCGACTTTGCTAAAAGAATGTGAGATTTGCGCTCCTAATCGAAGGTTGGGCAACTTTGTCCAAGGTTAATGAAGCGGGTTAAAATACGCGGAGAGTGAAAAGTGGTAGAGTGAAAAAGAGCGGTTGAGGAGAAAGGAGCTAGCTATGCTCTTTCAGCAAAAAAAAGCTCCAAGGGCGGGAGTATTATGAGCCTGATGGGCCTAATGGGTATCGATGACAGTTTTGTTTGGTAGGGAAGCTTGTTTGGAGTTCTCTGTTACGATATGGGGAGATTCTTAAAAATAAAAACTCGCGCTTGATGACAACGAATATGTGTCTATTAAGAGCGAATAAACCTGAAAAGGTGCTTGTTTTGATTTCAAAGCGGGTGCCATCTACAGATTTTCTTGAAAAAGTGACTAAAAACGTACTGTGACGGACCGTCAACCTCTAGAAGAGATACTCAAAGGAGTCTTTGAAGACTCGCGGTTAAAGTTAGATGAAAAAGTAGAACGAAAGAATAAGCTGAGCTTTGTTCTCAGTGATCAGGAGTTAGAACTGCTCAATACTACTAGAGGAGGAATGAAGATAAGTGAGTATCTGCGCGCTGTGCTGTTTAACAAGCGGCAACCGATTTCGCGTGCTACTGTCCCTGCTATTAACCGTGAAATATTAGCGCAGTTAAACCGAATTGGAGGATTGCTCAATCAACAGACAAGAGTGTTGAACACTGCAAAGATGTTGAACAGCTTTTCGGCCATCACACCGGAATTTCTCCAGCAGTATCTAGATGCATTAGAGGAATTAAATCAATTTCTCAAAGAGATTGGTTGGGAAATAACTCGACTAAATGCTGGAATTGAGGATGGGAACCAACGGGAAAATTTTTAATGTTTTGCGGAATTATTTAGTCAAAGGGATTGGGGATTGGGTTTACAAAAGAAAAATTCTATTCAAAGCAACAGACCATTTCCTGGATAGTGGGAGGTTATTCGAGTTCCCAATCTCCAGTCCCTTTTACACAAATCTTATGTGTGATTGTCTAATGAGATTCTGGAATCCGAAACGAAAATGATTGGAAAAATTATTAAGAGTAAAAGTTTTAAAAATTTAATAGAGTACCTGGATAAAAAGGATGCAGTTGTCCTGGGAACAAATATGTATGGTCGGAACAATAGAGAATTAACAGCTGAGTTTATGAGTGTTCATGACTTGAATCCGGGAATTAAACAACCTGTTTTACACGCCTCGTTATCTCTGTCACCAGGAGAATCTCTTTCGAATGAACAGTTCACGCAAGCATGTGAAACCTGGATTGAGAAAATGGGGTTTGATTTAGCGTCGAATCAGTACCTCATTGTCCGTCATCAAGATACAGAACACGAACATGCACACATTGCCATTAATCGCATAGATATGGTTAGTGGTCTTGTGGTAGCAGATCATTTTGACCGTTACCGAAGTCAGGAAATTATTCGTCAATTGGAGCAAGATTATGGTTTAGAACAAGTTGCAAAAAGCTGGCAGACATTTAAGAATCAGCAGCGGAATTTCCAGCCGACATTAGAATTGTCTTCTCATCAGAAGTTAGCAGCAGAGATTGAACAGGCTAGTCTTGGCCAACCTACAATGCCAGAATTTTTTCAGCGCTTAGCAAATTATCAGATTCAAGCTGAGCTAAATTTTACCCGGACTGGTAAACCCTATGGTATTAGCTACCAAACGGCATTTGGTGAAAAAGTATCTGGAAATGCTTTAGGGAAAGCTTACAGCTTCTGTGGACTCCAGAAGTATCTCAAAGTTAACTATGATCCTGCTAAAGATCACCTGAAATTGGTTGAAGTGATTCAAAATGCACAACAGCCTGTGTCGCGATCATCGACTGTAGAACTTACCGAGGGTCTTTCTAGAGAGGAGGGCAACCTTAAAAGCCCCACGATTAATCTTGAGGACAGACAACTATCGTATGAAGGTCTGGGAGCCGATTATAGGGAAAAGGGGAACCTTGATACCAAACTAATTAGTTTGAACACCAATCAATCAATCACAGAAGGTTCCCCTTTTCCTTTTGGCAATATTCCAAACCCTCCTCTCCAAACAAAATGCGTTACACCACAAGAGCACGAATCACACTCATCGCAACCATTGCCGGAACCAGTGGAAAATCTTCCCCCAATCCAACAGAAGATTCCGCATGTTTGGGAACCACAATATGGAATTCCCAATATTGAGAAGTTGATTGAAGCTATCCCAACTAAGAATACCCACAACAGTGATGACCAATTTGAACAAGCCAAAGCTTCTTATCAACACTGGGTAAAACAAGCTCAGGCAATTTATCAAATTACACAACCACGAGATATTGACCAGCGGATTGCATTTTTAATGCAACAACAGCAGCAACAACCCAACCAGATCACCCTGGTCTTAGCACACAGCCCTGCTATGCAGGAATTACGCAAACGTGACCATACTTATGTTCAAAACTACTCCCAATTCTGTCAATCAACTGCTCATGAGCATCACTATACCTGGCAGCTTCAAAAAGAGGAGTACCTTAAGGCTATGGAAATAGAGCGCCAACAAAAGGAACAACAGCGCATTGCCGCAGAACGCGAACGACTGCAGCAGCAACAACGACAACGTTACTTGAAGTTGTTAGCCCATTGGGAACAAATTGCGATCGCTCTAGGTAGACCCGGCGATTATGTGGAGAAGATTCAACAGATCACAGATTCTTATGAGCGCGGTCTACCATTATCAAAGAAAGCCATTGAAGCTTGTGTTCAAGATACAGAAGATTATCACAGGCAGATTCAAGCACAAACACAACGTCGGTCTAGAGGATTGCGTTTATGATCCTAACCCGGTAAATGTAGAGAAATGCTTAGGCAGTTGCCAGTAATAAAATATCCCAACGAGCGTTGTTGAAATACAGCAATTCTCATTTTGAAAAAAATCAGAGAAAATTCTGTTATTTAAATAGAGAGCTTGTGTGGAAGCATCTGTCGATTAACAAATTAGATAGGCTCATGTGTAAATTTGGTGATCGTTTGTGGAGGGAGAAGTACAGGAGGTGAGCACAAGATATGAGGAGAGATCAATAAAGGTACTTGAAGAGAATAGTTGCAAGCGGGTTGGGCTTTTGTAATGGTATGACAGACAGCGTAGTTACGGGATTCTCCCAAGATGGTTTCATATCCGATTTGTGTCAATTCCCGAGAGTCTAAGATCAGTAGAAGTGTTTAGAGATTTGACGCTGCTTTAAGGTAGATATTAATAGACGATGAGGAGAGGATAATTTTCAGGATGTTGAGGAGGTTGGACTAGAGCTTCAATTGTTTGACCTAGGATGAGAGTTTGAGATGCATAACACCAAAAAAACTTTGATAAATTAATATTTTCGACAAAATAAATTAAGTCTTTAGAATCTTTAGCTATCACACGGAATTTCTCAGGCAATTGATTATTTTGTTGAGTCAACATACTTTTTCACTGATGAATTCAACTAGTTAAGAAAATTCACGTGACTCTTCAGTCACGGGGTCTTACACGTATTAAAAATGGGGAGGCTTTATTTATTGATTTGTTTACCTCATGATGAATCCTGAAGCTTGTAAGCCCTTGGAGCCGATGATAGGGAAAAGGGGAACCTTGTAACAAAACGGGCCTAGTGAGAACACTAACCGCTCAATCGAAGAAGGTTCCCCTTTTTCTAGTGGCAATATTCCCAACCCATTTTTGAGGGGACAATACGTCAATTGATTCATTGGCAGACTAAGGTAAGAGTGATTTTTTCGAAACCCTCTCTAAGTAATTCCTCTAAGTGCCAAGTATTTGAAATGTCGTTAATTAAATTAGATTTTGAATCTCAAAGCCTTTTCCAAGTTAAATGAATTGAGTTGGGCAGTAGTAGCAGCTATAAAGTTACTAAAAATTAAGGAAGTTAGATTAATTGTCCCGAATTGATAGTACTTTGAAACAAGCATAGTGTAAATCACGAAATTCTATTGTTGTCAAAGAAAATTTCTATAATGATTGCTGATCTGATTGCCGCCATTTCATTTCAGCCACTAAAATAAGCCCCTAGAATAACCTAGGGGGAGATTTGATACTTTATCTAACCAATTTTTAACATGCTAAAATTAGAGCACTACTTTTCTAGGTATTCACCCCACTTTGTTTTTAAGTGGGGTATTTTACTGGTTTTAGTATTATATTAGCTAGCAATGATATTAAAATAGTAGATCTAAAGCGAGAATTTTTCACTTACACTTGGTTGACTAAAAGACTAAGTGTATTTTTAGATTTGATTTCAGTTACTAAAATCAAATTAGTAGAATAAGAATCAATCAATAACGATTATTTTATCTTTCTACGTAGTATGCAGTAGTGCTACGTGTTTATTGCTTCTTGTTCAGCTGTCGAATAACAAGGTAATTGGGCTCTTGTGGAGTTTTGGTGATCCAAGGTGTTGATTATCAAATTAGATGGGCGCTTGAGTGCGATTTTGGTGATTTAGAGCTTGCGTTTTAAATAGCCAACAGCATTGTTAAAAAGTGAGTCTGAGAGATTGCCTAGCTCAAGGGATGGAGATGGTTGATGAGCTAAGTGAGAGCAATCAAGCAAGTTGAGGTCTATAGGATGATGATTGAGTGGTGGCTGGGGTGTCATTAAGTAAACTTCTTCAACTAAACCAGCAATTATGAGTCGAAAAGTAGCTTGCTGAAGGGAAGTAGTTGGTTGATTGATAATAGTAGCGATATTGTTTAAGGACATACGACTGTTGGCAAATGTCAGTATCTGCCGCTCTAAATCCTTTAAGTGAACATGAGGTTGGTTGTCACTAAGAGTACATATGGCAGAATTAGGATCTGGAAGTACATCAGCAAGAGTCTGCCAATTTTTGAGAGATCTTAGGGCCATGAGAGCAGCTTCAATGGCTTCGAGAGTTAATCCGGTCATTTCAGTAGTAGGGGCGGATAAATTTTTATCGAGTTTAAAAACACCGGAGCGAAATTCAAACATCTCCTGAATGTGCTTCAATTGGCTAGCAAATAATAAATTGAGATGTTCTGTATCTAGCAAACCTGAGGCTTTGAGGCGTAATCCCAGAGGTGTTTGCGATTGTTGTGTACAAAATTGGTCGAGCAATTGAGGGTGTAACCACTTGCGGAGCTTGATTTTACGGAGCAAACCCTGACCATTCAAGCAATTAGATGCGGCGACGACACAGCCGTGGCGAAACCAAATGGAGTAGTATCGTGAGCGTGTAGTTGAAGCATGAGCGCTAGATAAATTGCAGACAATTAAACGGCATGTTTTTCTTCCTTGAGCAATAAATAGAAATAATTCAGCTAAGGAAAAATCAGCTAAAGAACTATGTAGACGCATTAGATAGGTAATAAATAAGCAGCTAAAATTTTGCTAAGGAAATTTAGAAAAATACATATTTAACCGAAAGCCTATCAATTATATTGCAAATTATTAAATGAGCAAGGAAAAATCTCCTGAAGAAATATAGACTCATAAAATAAGCATAGAATAAGCACCTAATATCTTTTTTGAGTTTGAATAATGTCCTCAAGGCTGATCGGGTTGTGATTTACAAATTTAAACCGAACTCAGGACATACTGAAGGTGAGATCATTTGAGAGGATGTGTTATCAAACTTCGTTTGTGCGGCGGCTTTGCAAATTCGAGATAACTGCTTTCAGCAAACGAGTATAGCTCATTACTCTCAAGGACATGTCAGAGCGATCGCTGATGTCGAGTATCAAATTAAATTGGCAAAGAGTGCAGTTTTGGTGATCCGAGGTGGGTCGGGTAACATTGGGGTGTCGCCACCCCACAGTCCCCGTGCGAACGGCTCGTGACTGTTACAAATCTTGCCGCTCAAGCCGAGAGTGACTTCCCAGTCAGTAGTAATTGAAGAAGGCTTTTCCTTTTGGTTTGTAGACTTGTTGGTGTGTATTATCCGGTGACAAGGTGAGTGTAGCCAAACTAAGTTGTTAAGTGAGTCATTGAAACCGAAAGTGATAAGTAATGATAATTTGTTCTACAAAGGCGAGAGCATAGGGCATTGAAAGGTTTCCCCTGTTTGTATTATCGTATTACATAGTAAGCGCACTATAATACATATCTCTTTGTACTCACTTAATACCTTAATTAACTGAAACTCTTATACATCAAGGATTTTGAATGTAATATGTTGCTCAAAAAATTTTTGACTTTATCAAAAATAAACGTAAAAACGGTGATACACAGCAGTGTTCTCAGTAATTGAGAACTTATGCCCATTTTCACTTTCAAAGTGATAACAATTATTTTTAAACCCTGTGAATCTTACCAACATTCTGAATCCAGAAAGAAATTCAATCTCATAGATGTTACCAACCTTAAGCTCATTAGCTTGTATTTGCAACATTGTTGTTGGTACTGAAAATACACAGATTTTACACCAGTAAAGTGACTGTTGTTAACTTGATTGGAAAGCAAAAAGCCGTCTTCCGACACTAGACGGCTTAGTAACACAATTAACTATTTTTCTTGTCTTTAGGTTTTCGACAGATGACGTACCGATAGCCTAATAAGAGTATTCTTTATCCGTTTACATCATTAAGCTTACTTTGTTGGTATGTCAATTACCCACATAGGGTATTTTTTTTAGAGACCCATTATAAGCATTGAAATAAGTGGTTTTTAATTTCAAATGAGTGATTCCTACAATTTCTTTAATACTTAATTCTGAGGAAATTCTGAGGATTTCAATCACCCCAAAAGTGCTATCCTCTAAAGGATTTGTCTACAAGTTTTGTCTACAATCAGTATAAAAACTATCATGGGCAGACCAAAGAAGGGGCAACTTCAAAAACCAGAGCCAACAAGGCCAGAGCCACAGAAACAGACTTTACTATTTGTTAAACCAAAGCCAATAGAGGGACCAAAAGCACAGGAAGAACCAACTACAGAACCTGTAGCCAAAGTAGAGCCTATAGCTGAGCCACAGGAGGCCCCAAAGCCTGTAGAACGGTCAAAGCCCATAAAGAAGTTACCCAACATTATTAAGCCTGCTGTAGAGTCTCAGGAAGTCCATAAACCAGGGGAAGCCCAGGAAGAAAAAGAAGAGGCAGAGCAAGAAATACAGCAATCAACATCACTGTTTCAAGCTGTTGGGGTTATCTCGGGTACGATCAGATTTAATGAGTATGGCAAAACCTTAATTACTCTGGGCAATAGAGAGTATCCCCTGTACTACGTTCCCAATAAGAATAAGCGTAAAGCCTATGAGGGGTTGCTTAAGGAGATGGCAAACACTGGGGAGCATAACCAGCGGTTAATCGTTTACCCCCGGATAATGCACTACCCCAAAAAAGAGCAGCTGCATAGAGTCAGCTTTCAAGTCATTGGTTTTGATAAAGGTCGCTTGGATGAGGGTGTCGCAAAAGAGCTAGAAGATTTTCAATTCAAGCTCTGTGGTTTATGGCAGTTTATTCCAGTCTGCCAAACACCCTGTATTACCGTGCTGAGAAATTTTAGTCCTGACCGCTTAGAATACATCAAGCGAGAGGATACCTCATCACTATCTAGAATGATGTTTATGAAAGCGTCTCATGTGCCCTTGCTATGGAGAGATGCCCCCGTAAGGCCCTTTAGATTCAACCCCAAAGCTCCAAAGGAGCAACAGGGTCATGCTTCCTTTGTGGAGATTAAAGCAAGGTTTCTGCCCGGTCGAGATGTCTTTGGTTTTGATTCCTTAGTCGCTCCTCCTACCGATAAACCGCCTAAATTCTTTAAGGTACGCAAGGAAGATAAAGCAGAGGCACTTAAGACTCTTAGCAAAATCAAAGCTGAGAAAGCAGCTAGAAGAGAAAATAAAGAGTAAATGGTTCTACCTCAGCAAAAATATAGAACTAGTTCGTTGACAAGGTTGAACTAGTTCTATTAATATGTAAACAGTTGAGCGAGAGCCACAGGAAAATGACTCCACAAGAATATATTAACCGCATCAAGCCTTTAAGAAATCCAGAGGAAATCCAGCAAGTATGCCAAGAATTAGCTGATAGCTTGTTTGGCAATCGTGAATACGCGGATAAGACACGAGCCAACAAACTAACCCCATACAACAAGCTTATTAACCAAATTCCTAACGAGGAATTGATAGAAGGCGAGAATGCCTACATCTACACAAAAGAGGATGGAACGCTCTGGAAGCGACACCTACACCACAAGTTTCTTGGCTTATCAAAAGAGCAATGGAAGGAAATCAACGCTAAAACCATTGTCCTAGACCGTCTAGAGAATCGCCGCAAGGTTGATGTCAGACAATATCTTGAAATCACTCTTAAGCTGCTACAAAGTAACGACCCTCACGAATTGGCAGTCGGTTTAATCGCTGCTAGCGGTAGACGCCCGGTTGAAATTCTGGTTAGAGGTAGCTTCACCATCACTAAAGAATTGCCCGAATACCTCAAACACAGTTACTTTGTAAATTTTAAAGGACAGGCTAAAAAGCGTGACTATGATATGCCAGAGGAGGAGCGAGCGGAGTACCGGATTGGGTTACTCGTTCCGGCCCAGTTTTTTCTAGAGTCCTTTGCTCGTTTTCGTAAAATGCCAGAGGCAAGAGAGTTACTCAGCTTTGTGAAGACTGAAACCAAGAAAGGCACGTCTCCAGAGGAAATCAACGACGCTATAGAATCACGTAGGGGAAATTCTTTAAGGCGAATTGTAAGGCGGGATTTTGGCTCATTCCTACCAACTAGATTTAATGAGAAAGAGCTTGATAATAAAACTCTTAGAGCAGTTTATGTAAGGCTCATTACAGAGCGGGATTGTCCTAAATCTATAGATGGCCTACTCTGGGCTTCTCGCGCAGTTGGGCACTTTGTTGATAATGAAAAGCCCAGTGATAGCCAGCTTCGGCACTTGACAACGACGCTAGGCTATAGCGACTACTACTGTGATACGACAGTACCCTTTGTGGAAGCGCCAGCAACGCCAGAGAAACAAAAAACTAAATCCATGACAATATACACTGCTGATTATGAGGATATTAAACAGCTACAAGATAAATGGGATTTGATTAGTCATGCGGAAACTGTAAGGTATTTGCTCAGTAGGATTAGTCAAGTTGAATCACTGGAGAGACAGCTTGTAGAGAAAGATACTGAGATTCAAAATCTGATTACACAGAATAACCAATTGAGAGAAGAGTTAACTCTGTTAATAGAAGATGTAGAAACTCAAATACAAGTTATCAAGCAAGAGGAATTACAGCTAGAGCCAGAGGTGGAGTCACAACCAGAGCCACAGCAACCGCAAGAACAAGATTTAGAGGCAATGATTCAGCGATTAGTAGCAGATGCACTCAATAAGGCATTGTCAAAGCCAGAGCCTCAACCAGTACCAGTTCCAGTGGTAGAAGTGCAACAGCCAGTAAAATCAACAGCATTTAAGCCGATAGCTGCCAAGCCAGAAAGGCAAGAGAGAGACTGGACGTTAGCCACTGCCGAAGAATTGAAGGCATCAAAAGCTAAGGGCGCAGTGGATGAAAAATTGTTTAGGGCGTTTCAAGCGGTATGCGACTACAACTCAAACGTAGCTACTAACAACGATGAGCGATGGTTTATCGGCAATGTCACTCTCAGGGATTTAACCGGGTGTAATGGCTTAGTAGTCAAAGACTGGATGGAACGACACCAAATCTCAATTGATGACCACAATCAAAAGTATGGACTAGGCCAATACCATAACAAGCGTCACAAGAACACTAATGTTAGTGATGTAATTAGCTGGCAGTAATTGCATTAAGAATAAATACCTATTAAAATGTTTTGGTGTAAAGAAAACATCATCAATAAAGCACTTAGCCTGTTAGGGTGGCTAAGTGTTTTTTATTATGCTATTAACCCCACGCACGTTAAAAATTAAGCTGCTTAACCCAAATTTGAATGCATACTATTGTTATTTTGTCAAGAAATTCGTGGCACCGAAAATCTATGAGGTATGGAAAGAGTAGTATAACGATTTGGGTGCCACGAGTTTTTCAAATTATTGACGCTATTCTCAACTATCTATTGACTTTTGAAATAGTGACATGATATAGAAACTCAAATTAAGCTCGAAGTGTGACTTCTGAAAGGCCCGAAAAATCGTACTTGGAGTTAGCACCCTACTGAGGTTTTTGGTGTAGCAAGGTTGGTGCGATCGCCTGTGAATATATACGGAGAAAATGCTTTATGAAGAAACATAGCGTCTAAAGAGCTATACTTAAAAATCTAAAAAAGTGGATACATACTGTCTAAAGAGCAATACTTAAAAATTGCAAAATGTGAATACATAGCAATCTAAGTACAAAATCATAGCAGATGACGACTGAGTAAAAATACTTATAGGGATATTTTTGAGAAATCAGTGTAAAAGATATAGTCGAAAGTATAAATGATGAGTAGAATATATGCAGACGCCAAAAGAGACACACGCTACGGATAAGCCTAACCAGCAAAAAACATCACGAGATTTAAGGACCAACAATCATGCTATTAAGCAGTTCTGTTATTCATCTGGTGATACCAGCAGTTTGCTTGATACACCAATAAGGTAGGGTGTTGACTTTGAGCACCATTAGGTGATATTTCTTCAGACAGATTATATACCTGAAAGTGCTGAATAGAGGTTGACTGCGAATGAAGGAATATAAAAGCCAATCAAAGCGTTTAGTCCGCATA
>Ga0209062_1002028_pt1 | contig 29717 bp, 23 predicted proteins | sample Coa_R2_2_FD_187158 | JGI IMG/M metagenome (GOLD analysis project Ga0209062, IMG submission 187158) | Surface soil microbial communities from Centralia Pennsylvania, which are recovering from an underground coalmine fire - Coalmine... | ecosystem: Environmental > Terrestrial > Soil > Unclassified... | reverse complement strand
ATAGTTCAACGAACTGTGCGGACGTTGTTCGTTGTAATCACGTCGCCAGCTCTCGATCTTTTGCCGCGCGTCCCTCAAACTTAGAAACCAGTAGAAACACGCTCGCGTAATCCCGTGCCGCCGGCACAACTCCGCCGTCTCCACCCCTGCGTCAGACTCCTTCAGGATGGCGATGATCTGTTCTTCGCTGAATCGACTCTTTCGCACGACTCCTCCTCGACCCTGGGCGGGCCATTCTAGGGGAGAAGTCTCATTTACGCTGGTCTAATTTCCGGGGGGCAGGTCAGAGTAGATACGCACGGAAAACTTCGATCGAAAGGGATTTTTCGGAATTCCCGGTTTGGATTCCTGACACATCGGTGACGAGTAGAGAGGGAGACTTTCCCTGAAAGCTGCAGATAAGGAGACTGTTGCAGTTGGTATCTGGTTAAGTGTGCCGCGCAGCCACCATCCTTTTTGCGCTTTGCTTTACGAACTCAATATTCATCTCGGGAAATGTTGGCGTAAAAGCCAATATCCAGATTACATATTCCGCAATGTTCGTTACGTAACTACCTGTGAATTGAAATAGGAATGCGGCCACGAACATTGCCATGCGATAGCAATTCGAACGCACTTTCGTTCGAAAAAAGAGGTATATCTCGATTGCGAGGCGGAGCAGCACGCCTATCAATCCTAATTCGGCAAACGTCCCTGCAATCGCGTTAGGAATCACTGCTGTTTGGAAGCCAATCGTTTCAGTTGCAACAATACTTTCTCCCAAAACCTTTGACTGGCCAAAGCCTACTCCCCACCACAGGCTACGGAGAGCTGCGATCCGGAACGAAAGATAGTAAGAAAAGACCGTTCTACTCAGAGTCGAGGAGTCCTTACCAGCGATTATCTCTGCCGTTCTCTTCGAAATCGGATTGTCAGTCCCGAGCACGAGAACAACGATAACGCACAGGAGGACCCCACTGATGAGCACACTGCGCCGCTTTATGAGTTCACGAAAATAAGCGAGCAGGGACAAAAAGACGGCAGCGGAAACGATCGCGAAGCCTCCGTAGGATTCGGACAGAACGAAAGGCACGGCGACCATGATGAAATATCCGAATCGCCGCAAACTTGGACCTAAAATCAGCCGGTACAAAAAAAATATTAATAGAGGCGTGAGCAACATCGCCAGGTAAGAGGGCTCATACACTAACAGCGTCAATCTGCTGAAATGCTGCCCTGTATTTAGGTTGATCTCGTCGGTCCAGAACAACTCCCGACCGGGCGTGTACCGCAACAGCATCGCTATCACGGTTAGAAAGAAATTGAGCATTGTGACCTGCTCAAAAAGGCGGCTTAGGGTCTTAATATTCTTCAACGCAACATAAAAGGCATATGCGTTCACGTATACAAGCCCGATCAAAACGTAGGAGCGCAAGTACAAGAGAGGAGATGCAATGCCGTGAGATACCTGTGCGACGAGAAACGGAAAAGATAACAGCAGAAATGGCTTCAGCACCCGTTTCGAACCGGCGTGAATTACCCAGAAGTACAACAGAGGTGCTAATGCGGTGGTGTACAGCAGGCCCATTGGAAGGCCTACGCTGTTGAAGAGCAAGTACAAAGCAGCAAAAGGTAAGTACTTGTGCAATGTCAACGAGGCGGTCGGCATTCCCGGCACTGTTGTTACTGCACCAGCTGTCCTATTGACTGCTCTGCTCACGGACCATTCCATTTGTAGGTTGTGAACCAATTTTCCAGGCAAGAACATCTCGTTGATTACGCAAGATGCTGATGTAGGACAGATACTTCATTAGCATCGTGTATCGTGCTCCGCCCAGTATAGTGAGAGCGGTTCGAAATAATGCATTGATGGTCTTGAGGCGAATGTCATCCGGGTTGTAGTTAAGCACACTGATTTTTCCAGCTGGATCGGCAGCACTCAAAAGATGCCTTCGTTTCGCCTGGGCAAAAAACCTGCCATTCGCATCGAATGGATCTTCACCTGAGAATTCGGCAGAGTAAATCGAAAACACCCTTCGCGCGAGCGAGTTTATGCGGACTCCGTTTGAGAATGTGCCGAATCCGTAAGGAATGCTGATGAACTCCTGATAGCCGTTTGCGACCACCCTTTGACGATAAAACTGATACAAAGGCGCAAACTCGGGGCGATTTTCCAGAGTGTATTTACAGTGATTCTTTGAAATCTGCAATTCGCTCGTAATGTCGATTCCACTAAAGTGGAAAAAGATCAGCGGCTCCCCGTTAATTGTGTACTCCCCTGATTGCTGCCGTAGCCTCCGTTCGTGAAAGTTCCAGCTCGCGACATTGCAACCAGGATGCTTTAGAACGCGTATGCCGTCGAAGTAGCAAGGAGCTAAGTCGACCCACTTCTGATCCACAAACAACCCTGTCCGGGTATCGGAATACGCCAACTGCAGACACCGCTGTTCCCACCATTGCAGAAAGCGCTGAGTCTCCTGGGTATTGCTTACACCAATGAAGCCTAGGTTAAAGACCCCCGTTGCCGAAAAATCCTGGTCTGATGGACGCTCGAAATCGGGAACGGGGGTGGTTGCATGAGGTGTTACCAGCACGTTGCATTTTGCAAGCTGCTCATACAGGAGTTCTAGACCTCCAAATATGTATATGTCCGGATCGAAGTAGATAACGCTTTGATAGCCAGATTTGAGTAAGTGCGCAAGCAACGTGGGTTTTACGTTGGTATTAAGTTCCAGAATGTCATACTTGAATGCGATCGAACGGAAGTCGGGGATATCAAGTTCGTCCACGTATAACACCTTGAATCGCCCGTCGGTCGACGCCTGATCTATTGCTTTGCAATGCTGATCTACCACCAAAATGAAAAATGCGTCAACGGGACGAAATTTCGCGTAGGATTCAGCGAGGGTTCTAGCGAACGGAAAGTAGTTAGCAGATACGATTGTGCACGCCGCACAGCTTGTCATGGCAACTTCATCCAACGGCCCAATTCCGGCTGAAATCTCTTAATAACTCTGGCCGGAGTGCCTATGGCGAGACAGTTCTCCGGCAGTTCGCCGACAACGACAGAGTTCGCTCCAATGACCGATCCTTGCCCTATTTTTGCGCCTGGCGATACGACTACACCATCGCCCAGCCATACTCTATCTCCGACTATTGTGCGCAAACCACGGCTTAAGGGTCTATCGGTCGGCTTTATCTCTGGACTGCTCTGCGCTTCACCTTTGTACGAACCATGATTATGGTCTGTGATGATGACCTTACTACCGAGGAGAACACCGTTGCCAATCTCGACGTAGTGAGTGGCTGCAATGTGAACAAACTGGCTTGCATTTACATCATCCTTGATGATGATAGTTGGAGCAATCTCCGCAGAATCTTCCGCAAGGGCCTCAATCCAGAGGAAATCACCTGCTCGGAAGCGTCTCCCGAATTGTATGAAATTCGTTCCTCTTAAAATCGGGTGCCGTCCAACGCTAATGCGATTGCTGAATTTGAGGCGTAGTGCCGACCCCACCAACCAGCGGCGGAGTTCACCTCCAAGGCACATAAGAGTGAATAGAGCGCCATTGGCTTTATACAGAAGTTTTATGCGTTCTCTTATCCGTGTCAGCTTCAGTCAATTCACCTCGCCAAATTGCTGAAGTCACCAGAATGCGCCTTTCCTAAGAGTTCTGCCTTTAGTACTTGCAGGCGTTCGCGTTCTTCCGGCCTCTCACGCAAGCGACTCCATGCATCTTCTGCAAACACCAACACAAGGCTAAGGATGAATGCACACAAACCGCCTACCAAGACCATGATAGTGCGCTTAGGAAATGATCTCTTGTCCGGGATGATTGCGGGATCTACTACTTGTATGATCGACCCCTGCTTCGCTTCGTCTATTTTTGCAAGTTCAAGCTGTTTCGCCAGAAACTCGAAAATTGCTTCGTTGTACTTGACGGTGCGCAATGTTCGGAGATACTCAAGACCGGCCTCCGGGACGCGGCCTTTGGGAAGAAGCAAGTCTGTGCTACTACCTTCCAAACCGCCTCCCATTTTCGCCAGTTGTTCTTTCAACCCCAACAACTGTTGCTCCGCAAGCCGAAGTTCAGCATTCTGATCGGCAGCAAACGAACGCATTGTATCAATCTGCACCTCCTTCGCCGCGATCTGACCTCGTAATGCGGCGACAGATTCGATAACCGCTCTGGCTTGGCTGTCCAATTGGATCAGGCCAGTTTTTGTTTCAATCAGCTTCAGCTGCTCCTCCGAAGCATTGAGGTTTGCCTTCGCCTGCTCCATTTGTTCTTCGAAGAATAAGCGCCGTTGCGCGGCTTCCGTCACGGCCAAGGTTGCAGAAAGCTTCTTGAATTCCTCCACGAATGCGTTCGCCATTTCAGCCGAGCGCTTAGCATTCTTATCTTCGACCGAAATATGTATCAGGCCATCCTTTGGATTGCTCTCGATTGTCGAGTGCGACTCCAATGCTTTTCGTGCATCGGACACCCATTTCGCATGGTAGGAGCGCATGAGGTCAAACCGCTCGACAATGGCGTTCTCCACCCTCTGGCTTTTTAACATCGCAACATACATGTCCGCCGGGTTCTTTAGTCCGAGATCCTTGCCTGCCAGCGCCGCAAGCGGATTGTTACTAAGTTGTGCCATGAGTGCCGAGGCCCCGCCGGTACTCTGGGGAGGTAATACCAAGGTCGTTGCCGTATATGAGTTGGGAATGATCAAGGAGACGATACTGACGAGCACTAAAGAGATGCCGGTGAATGATGCAATGAACCTCTTACGTCTCGCAAACAGGATGAGAATTTCCAGAAGAGAGCTCTCATCTTCTCTGGTGAACTGGCGCTGTGGCTCCTCGGACGAGTCTAAGTGCGGAGCGGACCTTAAGGCTTCGGTTTCAGTAGTAGACATACGCTGCGTTTCAAGTTCCCATTGGTAGTCCCGTAGCACAATGCACGGCTACCCGACGAGTGGCTAACTTTGGCGGCTGCAGCCTTGTTGAAGCATTGCCTAAAAGGGCACACGGCGTTGCCTAAGTATAAACCTTTCGCCATCTCGGCTAAAATGATTCGGGCATCGAAACCAGTAGGAAGTAAGTAACCTTATCACACGCGTTAGGGATGGTACGTGACACATCCCAGCCCTGAAAGACAGTCTCGAAGCTGACGTTTTATGAACGGTTGTCATCAGATGGCTTGCGACGATCCGGCAGCTTCGCTCCTTCTCATGTTCTTGCACGTAGCTTGGCCGGCAAATCATTGAACTAATAGAAGAACGGAAATTGTCTTATCAGATACTTAAAATGCATAGAGGTGCGGAGGGGAAGCCCACTGTCGGAGTCGACTTGCACGTCGTCGATGGGATGTACCAAGGTTCTCGTACGCACTGCCTAGAGCTATTTTCGCGCGTAATGGCGATTACTCCCGAATTGAATTTCGTCGCGTATTGCGGCAATCCCGAGACTCTGCTGCGAAATCATTCCCAGTTTCAGCTCCCGAATGTGAAGCTTCGCAGGATAAGCAAGAGAAGCTCCGCTGTTCGACTGCTATACGATTTACCCCGCATGGCCGTATACGATCGACTTGATCTCCTGCATACGCAGTACGTTTCGCCGCCTATTTGCAAATGCCGAACAACAGTTACCGTTCATGACATTCTGTTCGAGAGCCATCCGGAGTACTTCAGTCGATTTTTTAGATTTCGATCGAAAGCTCTTATCCGGCACTCAGCGCGTAGGAGTCAGCACATTTTCACCGTGAGCGATTTCTCGCGAACGGAAATAAGTCGACGATACTGCATCGACCCTTCTCATATCACCGTAATCTATAACGGCGTGAATAGGTCACGTTTTTTCCCGGGACAAGCAGGACAGGACTTGCTCTCGGCTTACGGATTGAAATCGAAGTCATATATCTTGACGGTTGGACGTCTAGAACCAAGGAAAAATCACGTAAATCTGCTTCGAGCCTATGCGCAACTTCCGCAACCACGTCCGAAACTTGTGATCGTCGGCCAGAGCGATTTCGGATTTGAACAGATCTTTGCAATCAGCAAGGAGTTGCCGCAATCCGATGTGAAGTTTCTCTCCGCCGTGACAGACGATATCCTTTCGGTTTTGTATCGGGACGCAGCGCTTTTTGTGTATCCTACTTGGGCAGAAGGCTTTGGGATGCCAGTAGTTGAAGCAATGGCCTCCGGAGTGCCTGTAGTCACTTCGAATACGACTTGCCTGCCAGAGATTGGAGGAGATGCCGTGTTGCTCGCCGAGCCGTCGGATTCGTCATCGATCGCTGATGCGATAATGCGTCTTCTTAGGGACGGAGATCTTCGGAAGAAGCTGGTGACATCTGGCTTGCAACGCGCCGAGCAGTTTAATTGGAATGTTGCAGCGCAGCAGGTACGACTGGCTTATCTGGAGATGCTTGGGAGGTCGCAGAGGGAATACGTTTCCCAAAAAACGACTGGAAACCTCACATCAGAATGAAACTCGCGATTTTGGGAAGCCGTGGTATTCCCGCCAGGTATGGGGGATTTGAAACCTTCGCCGAGGAACTTGCGACCAGGTTGGTCCGGCGTGGCCACTCTGTGACGGTTTTTTGTGAACTCAGCCAACATAATCCCACTTCATACCGAGGAGTCCAACTCGAGTATGTAAAGGCATCCCCCTGGGGGGCGCTAAGCACGATTCGGTTCGATCTTACGTCGTTGTGGCGCGTGCGAAAGGGCTTTGATTTCGTTTACATGCTGGGCTACGGAGCTTCCTTTTTTTGTTGGCTACCAAGACTGTATGGCACTCAACTCTGGATCAACATGGACGGGCTTGAATGGACCAGGACAAAATGGAACGCAATTGCGCGACTGTACCTTCGAGCGTCAGAAGCGATTGCAACACTGACACCAAACAGGATTATCGCCGACGCAAGCGCAATGAAAGCAAATCTTGAGTCACGGTACTCACGCTTGCCTATCTGCGACGTGATTCCCTATGGAGCCGAAATACCAACTCAGTTCGATGTGGAATGCCTGACCGAGTTCGAGGTTAGTAAGGGCGAATACTACCTGGTCGTTTGCCGATTAGAACCAGAGAATCACATTTCAGAAATCGTCGAGGGATTCGCGCAATCAGGCATTGCACGGTCTTTGATTGTTGTGGGGGATCGAAACACTCCCACCAGTTACGTCCGGAACTTGCTGCGTCATGAGAGTTCACGAATAAGATTCGTTGGAACCGTCTATGACAAACTTAAGCTAGCCAGCATGAGGCGATATTGCCGTGCCTATATCCACGGACATAGCGTTGGAGGGACCAATCCTAGCTTGCTGGAAGCGATGGCCTGCGGCAACGTTGTGCTAGCTCATGACAATATCTTTAACCGCGAAGTGCTGGGGGATTCAGGATTATTCTTTCAATCATCGCAAGAGTTGTCAAAGCAACTGATCGCCCTCGATGGCGGTTCGGTAAGTGACGACGTTCACAGAGTTCGCAACGCGGACCGCGCTCGCACCCTCTACAATTGGGAGAGAATAACGGACGCCTACTGCGAGCTCATGAGGATCTCCTCGGAACAGCTACCCAGCAAGCGAAATGTCTGTGTAAACTTCGGTCCCGACGCTCACCTGCCTTCCGAAATGAGTGCGCGATAAGCCGCACCCTCGTATTGCTCAGCAGCTTAGACTCCCTACGAAGGCTGGTACCCGATTGAGGGCAACAGAACTATTTTCCGGAGGCTCCATGAAGGCACTATTCTCAATTCTGCTTTCTACAGCAATGACTTTTCATACGGCGACTCTGCTAGTTGCCGAGAATCCGACTTTGATTCTTCAAAGTGCCAGGGTTGCTTCTGCGGATTCTACCCGAACCGCGCACGGAGTACGCTTTGCGGATCAGTTTCCTCCACCCTCAATAACCAATGCCATTGCGGACGCCGGCAAGGAGCCAGTCATCGTGTTCGTGCCTTGTGGAACTTACTATGACAACATCTCCATAACGAGGAGCAATGTAAGCATCATAGGTGGCGGGCGGGATTGCACCAATGTTGCGCCGCGATCAGACAAGCTGCCTGTGATTGCAATCGATGCTACGTCCTCGGGAGTAACGGGAATTAATCACGTAAACATTTCGGACTTATCTTTACATAATCCCCAGAGATATAACGTGGACGGATTGGTCATCAAAGGCCGACTTGATATCGATCAACCAAATGATCGCCATTCGATACGGAGAGTTTACATATCTGGTTTTCGAAATGGAGTCAGCATACTTGGCCGAATGATTTGGAGCGAGTTTGACTTTGTTTTCTCAGAGGCGAACACCGCAAACGGCTGGTACATTTCTTCGCCAGCTGTGCAGCACGACAATTTGTTCGTACATATACGCTCGGCATACAACGGCCAGTATGGTGTGTACTGGAACAACTCGAACCGCAGATTACTGTCTGCAGCCAACTCCTGGATCAATCCAAATATTGAGTATAACGGCATCAAATATTCCATAGACAACTGTGCAGGCTTCTACGCGACTGGCACTACTTCAGGTTCAATAACTGATGGCTATTTTGAGGGTAACTGCACAGCATCTACCGATGGTAGAGGAGCTGATATTAGATTGACAGGCTCCTATGCGCGAGAATTCAACATAACGAATTCATACTTCTCCTCACAAATAAACATCTATAACGACGCAAAGCTTACGACGGGTGAGTACAGAGGCAATTTTTTCTTTGGACGTACCTCTTTACGAATTGCAACGGATCATCCGGACAGTCGGCTAGTCATTGGTCAGAACCGTGACACTGCTGAACATAGCTTCATGCTCGACCGAAGTGGTAATTCACATGTTGAATTTCTCAACTCGCTGGTGTTTTCTGCGAGCGGAAAACAACTACAAAAATCACACATAACGACTGGAAGGGCCAAACTCTTGAGCAGCGGAAAGCTCACAGTGAATCTCGCCGCAGGATCAGCCTTCGAAAGTAGCCAATCATACGTGTGTACAGTACAGGATGTGAGCAGCCCACGAGTAATCACCTATTCTCCCGAGAGCGGCTCAAAATTCACCGTGACGGGCGCTGCCAATGATAGGTTTACTTATTTGTGTGCCGGTAGCTAAAAGCTCGGTGATGTTGAACCTGGCGTAACTCGTTCGCAGGCACAGTGCCACCCCGCAGTTTTAGCGAGAGCTTCAGACAGAGCTATCCGCTGTGAAAGACCCAGTTCCTCTTCGGCTCTCCGGATCTCAGGCAGGTATTGCGTCAAAGGTGATACAAAGGTAGTGTTGCCCGAAATGCTCACATCCACATTCGGTGCGATGGACCGTCGGACTAAATGTGCAAGTTCGCCAATGCTGATCGCCTCGGCTGAGCCGACGTTATAGGGGCGGCAAGACTTGCCCAAAAACAGGACAGTCCACAGCCAGATCGCGAGATCGGCTGCATACAAATACGATCTTTTGGGTGTTCCGTCGCCTTTGATGACTATCGGTCCGCCGGCCAATGCATCGCGAATAAAGTTTCCGATCGCGAAGTGAGCGTCCAGTGGTAAATGTGGACCTACGAAGGCAAAACAGCGGGCGATTTTGACTTCAAAGTACTTCGAATACAAGACGCACATCAACTCGGCCGTTCGCTTCCCTTCTCCATACACCGATGCCGGATCAAGACAATCGGGCGCTCCGATATAGGCCTCTTCAATGTGCGAGATGTCTGGCGGTTGAGGGCCATACACCGCACCCGAGCTGGTTAAGAGAAACTTTCTAGCACCGCAATGCCGTGCAAACTCCAACGTTCGCTTTGTGCCGTCGAGAATTGTCGACAGCATTTCCAGCGGCTGCTCGGAGGACAGCTTGGCGCTGGCCTCGGTCGCGGCATGAATCACGTATTCAAAACGACCTGAAGGAAAATCGAAAGACCGAACGTCACCGGTATGAAAGCTTAGAACCGAATTGTCCTTCAAATGCGGGCATTTGCGGAAAAAACGTTCGGGATCACGGGTAAGAACCACAGCTTCAGCATTAAGCTTGAACCTACGATTTGCCTCCAGGAAGCTCTCCAGCAACCAAATACCGAAGAATCCGGTACCGCCGGTAAAAAAGAATCGGTGCCCGCGAGCTTCCTCCCAAAGGTGCCGAGTCGCGGCACAGATGAGATCGAGATCTTCGGACGGAAGCTCAGGCATCGACTTCTCCGCTACGAAGTGAGGCTTAGGTCGCAATTGCGTCACTCTTCTTGTCAGAATCTTTCTTCGCCTTCTGGTCAACCGCTAAACCGCGGTTGTAAATGAGTTTCTTCAGAGAAGGATTGTAGGCATACGGGCTGTCTACGTCGTCAATGAGAACCGGCTGGTCTTTGGAGATTGGCCGTAACAAGACCTCGCCCCTCATCAATTCCCTGCATGACAACTGGCCCCGTTGCAGAGGTATGGCCAAATAGACATCGTCGTCACCGAGAGCGTGTCCCTCAGGAAGGTCACGGGCTGCATAGACACCTCTCACCAGGGCGTCAAGATATTCGATCTCTTTGCGGGGCGGATTTCGTTTCTGAGTTCCCGGCGCTCCGCACATCTCCTTTGCTTTCTGGAAAGCTTTAAACCAGCGATCGATCTGTTCAGGAACTGAACAGTAGGGAGAAACCGGAGTTCCGTCATCGTCAATGTCGATGTGCCGTTCGAAGGTGCGCGCACCTTTGGCGTAGGCGATCAACATCGATGAGGTCCAATCGTTGTACTCATGTGTCGAGAACCCGATGGTGTGATCCGGATAACGCCCCTTCAGAAAGTCAATCTGATTCATCTCCAGTTCGGAGTCTTCCGACGGATACACGGAGACGCAATGATTGATCGCGAGCGGAATGTTTCTGTTGGCGAAGAATGTGACCAGGTCATCCAAGTCCTTCAGCGAAGACCCGCCGGTGGAGACGATACAAGGACGCCGCGTCTTGGCAATCTTCTCGATCAGCACCCAGTCATTCAGATCCGAGCTGGCGATCTTGATGATCTGAATGCCCAGTTCCACACACAAGTCGACGGACTTCTCGTCGAAAGGGGTGGCCATGGTGATGCAACCGGATTCGCGAATAGACTTTGCGAGTATTGCCATGTCCTCGTCGGAAAGGCGCGTATCAAGGGTCTTCTTGATATAGCGAATGTCCGTCCGGTCCCGGAAGTCGCGATGAATGAAATGATCGACGTCTCTCAATTGCAGCTTAATGGCTGCGCGCACGTTGTTAAAGCGAACGATCTTGGAAAACTCGGAGATGATTCGAAGCCCCCGGTCAAGCTTTCCCCAATGGTTGTTGGCCATCTCCAATACAAAAAGGTCTTCGAATATGTCTCTAGAAATCATCTGCATTCCTCATTTGTGATTGAGAGCACATCGTTGAAACAATCAATCTGCCACGCACAAGCTGAGCTCTGGTGGTCATGTAACCTGCCGTACCCGTACGTTGCAAAGCAAAATGGAATTTCGGCCGCAATGGCGGCATGAAAATCCTCGGGGCTGTCTCCAATTACAATGGAGGACTGCCGATCAACCCCAAACTCTTCGACTAAGTGCGTAAGCATTAGTCCTTTGTTCTCAAAAGGCGGCTTGCGGGAGTCACGAGTTAACACTGCATCGAAGTGCGATGCAACGTTCGTCGCATTCAAAATAGCCTTGGTTACCTGCGCGGGTTTATTTGTAAATACAAACAATCGCGTTCCGTCAGCCTTCAACTGTTTTAGCGTGGATTGCACACCTGGGTAGAGGTAACTCCGTTTCCAACCTTCTGAATCATAGCTTTTTCGAAACTCTGCTTCTACCCTGTCCAATTGTGATCCTGCTCCGTTTCCAAGCAGTCTTCGCAATATGTCCTGGATTGGCGGCCCGATCAGGACCTCCAGTTGCCCGTCCATGTCTCGCCCGACACTGCGCAACGCCTGTTGAACCGAAAAGCTGATTCCGGGCAACGAATCGACCAAAGTGCCGTCAAGGTCGAAGAAGAACGACTCGGCGGAAGGAGTGCAGGACTGCATCAAACGACCTTCTCAGCTTCGGTAATCATGTTCGATGCCAACTCCTCTGGGGACAGGAACGGATACATGTCCTCCAGATTCGGAGACACGATTCTGCCATCGGGCAATTGCCGCGAGCGGATGCGGGGTTCGAACTCCTGCTTCGGGTCGAGATGAACTTCAATGATCGAAGGTCCTGGTTTGTCCAACTCAGACCAAACCTGCGGCAGATCCGCCATTCCCTTGACCTCTTGGCTTGCTATCCCATATGCCGCCGCGAGCCGTATTGCAGATGGAAAGGAGACGCCGCTGGCGGAGCTCTCACCCACCAGGCGGCCGAAGAATCCGGTCTGGGTCGCGCGTATCGAAAGGTATCCGCCGTTATTAAGCACGAAGAGCTTCACCGGCAGCTGGTGATGGAATAAAGTCTGCAGTTCCTGGATGTTCATCTGCAGGCTGCCATCGCCGGCCAGACAGATGACGCGACCGCCGCCTCGGGCGACTGCGGCACCGACAGCGGCCGGAAGATCGTATCCCATCGAAGCAGAACCGGAATTTGAAATCAGCCGCTGCCCTTTCTTGATCGAGCCTGCCTGGAAAGGCACAATGCATGCACTGGCGTTGCCACAGACGACGACATCATCGCTCCGAAGATTGGCAAACAAGCTCTCGACGAAAGCATAAGGGTTCACTTTGTCGCGGCAGGCTCTCTGCTCCGGCCGAACGACGGGATATTTCCGGCGCCGGTCCTTGCACCAAGATAACCACTCCTCGTGAGACGCGACGCCAGCAGAGCTGGAAGTTAACTGCTCGGCCATCTCGGAAAGAAACAGTTTCAGGTGGCAATGGATCGCCAACTCAGGCTTGACCGTCGGCTTGTCGAGCTCGGCGGCGTCGACATCGACCTGAATCTTAAAAGCATTGCGTGCAAATGACGCCCAGTTGTAACTGATCTGTCGAATATTGAGCCTTGAGCCCAGCACCAGCACAAGGTCAGCATTCTGCACAGTGAAGTTGCCGGCCCTTTCGCCGATCGTACCCGGACGTCCGCAGAACAACTCATCGTCGGAAGCGATGAGGTCGTGGGTCCAAGCAGTAGTAACGGGGATGCGTAGTGCTCGAATGACCTGCTCGAATTCCGGAAGAGCGTTCGCAAGTCGAACACCAGTTCCTGCCAAAATTACGGGTCGTTCCGCGGCAGCTATTCTCTTCAGGACATCGTGCACTCGGTCGGCAACTTCGGAGGAATCCCAGCGGAGATCATCCTCGGCAGGGTCATAATGCTTGAGTTCTTCCGGTTCGATTTGTGCCGATTGAACGTCAATGGGTATATCGAGCCAACACGGACCCGGGCGACTGGTTTGCGCTAAATGCCAGGCACGCTCGAGGTGATATGCAATGGAATTAGGATCATCCACGAAGGCGCTGTATTTGGTAATTCCCTTCACCATACGGATGATGTCGACTTCCTGATCTCCCAGTTGCCGCAGATCGGACCTGCCGTAGGTTGCCATGCATGTTTCCCGCTTGACTTGCCCGGAGAGAATAAGCATGGGAATCGAGTCGGTCCAGGCGCCGAAAACTCCGTTCAGAGCGTTGATACCGCCGGGACCCGTGGTTACATTCAAAACACCAGGCGTCCCGGTAATCCGGGCATAGCCTTCGGCGGCAATAGCGGCTGCCTGCTCGTGATGAGTGCAGACGTACTTCATTTTCGCGGCCTTGCCGAAGGAATCGTTCAGGTGCATGGCCCCGCCGCCAGTTACCAGGAAGACGTGGCGCGCACCCCATTCTTGAAGCCGGCTGACGATGTAATCTGAGAGTTTTACCTTCATCTGGTCGAAACCTGGGCCGCCCGGGAAGGCCTGATCTTCTTCTGCTCAACAAAGTCAACGATGACGCGAACAATGTGATCGAGCATCGGTCGTGTCAATCCCGGATAAACACCGACCCAAAACACGTTGTTCATCACGAAATCGGCATTCGCGAGATTGCCAATCGTTCGGTACTGCACTTCGCTGTAGGCGGGCTGGCGCACGAGATTACCACCAAACAGCAACCGCGTTCCGATCTTCTGGGCTTCCAGTTGGCTCGTCAACTGATCGCGAGTAAACCCAGCGTCTTCGCGTACAGCGATGGGATACCCGAACCAGCTGGGATCGGAGTTTAATGTCGCCTCGGGCAGAATGAGCACATCAGAAAGCGGTTCCAGCTTTTCTGACAAGTACCGGAAATTCCGGCGACGCGCTTCGATGAACCCCGGCAGTTTCTTGATCTGCGACAACCCTAACGCGGCCTGCATGTCGGTGGGCTTCAGGTTGTACCCGATGTGCGAGTACGTATATTTGTGATCGTATCCGCAGGGGAGCTGTCCCAGATGCCAGCTGAAACGCTTGCCACAAGTATTGTCTTTTCCAGGCTCGCACCAGCAGTCGCGGCCCCAGTCACGAAAGGAATCGGCTAGCGTCTGCAACAGTGGAGAATTTGTCAGGACCGCGCCGCCCTCTCCCATAGTGATGTGGTGTGCGGGGTAGAAACTGATCGTGGCCAAGTCTCCGAATGTCCCAACATATTTGCCCTTATAGGTAGAGCCTAGGGCGTCGCAGCAATCCTCGATAAACCAAAGTTTATGGCGTTTTGCGAATTCCGCCACCACGTCCAAGTCAAAAGGGTTTCCTAAGGTATGGGCAACAATGATTGCCCGCGTTCGTGGGCTAAGTGCAGCGTCTAATTGCGTGACATCAACCTGGTACGTAGGCACAACAACATCAAGAAATACGGGCACCAGGCCGTTCTGGATGATTGGATTGACTGTCGTGGGGAATCCGGCTGCGACGGTGATAACTTCGTCTCCCGGACGTAATCGCCGATCGCCCAGCTTCGGTGACGTGAGACAGGAAACTGCAACAAGATTTGCAGAAGAACCGGAGTTTACTAGTGACACGGAGCGAATGCCGAGAAATCTTGCCAGTTCGCGTTCAAAGTCACGCGCAAATCGGCCGGTGGTAAACCATGCATCAAGAGCGGATTCCACGACCGCTTGCACGTCATCTTCGGTTATGACCTTGCCTGATACTGGAACAGGAGAAGCGCCCGGCTGAAACTCTGTGGAGGGAAAAGCTTCTTGAAAATACTGCGCAGTCAGTTCCAGTACTTGTTGCCGAAGTCGCTCGGCGTTTTCACGCATCTACCATCACCTAAATGGAAAACCTTCCTGACAAGACCCGATGCCTTTCAGTCTTCCAAGTATTCAAGGCATCAAGCCAGCTAAACCGGCATCTCTGGTAAGCTTAAACAGCCTCGACCTAAATCAGGAGTTCGACTACAACATCTTATCGAACTCCGTGTGCCGGCGTTGTATAAACTTGATTCCTGAGCCCGGCTGGATTGAGTGCGGCAGCAATATTCAAGGCTCATACGATGAAAACCGTAATCCTGGCGGGTGGACTTGGAACCCGTCTGAGCGAGGAAACTGCGGTCAAACCGAAGCCGATGGTGGAAATCGGCGGCAAGCCCATCCTGTGGCACATTCTGAAAATTTATTCATCTCACGGTATTAACGACTTTGTGGTTTGCCTAGGGTATAAGGGATACATAATTAAGGAGTTCTTCGCCAATTACTTCCTCCACACTTCAGACGCTACTTTTCACATGGCTGAGAATCGGGTCGAGGTTCACGGGCAGACAACTGAACCATGGCACGTCACGCTGGTCGACACCGGCGACGACACGGGAACCGGTGGCCGGATTAAGGCGGTTGAGAAATACCTTTCCGGCTCGGATACTTTTTGCCTTACCTATGGTGACGGCGTCGCCGACGTGAATATAAGGGACTCCATAGCGTTTCACAAATCTCACGGTTGCTTGGCGACCGTTACTGCAGTCCAACCGAAAGCCCGTTTTGGTCGATTGCAACTGGATGGTACCCGAGTCACAGCGTTCAATGAGAAACCGCTTGAGGAAGGCGGCTGGATCAATGGTGGTTTCTTCGTGCTTTCAACCAAAGTCTTGTCCTATATCGACGGACCGCACACCATGTGGGAACAAGAACCGCTAGAGCATTTGGCGAAGCAAGGTCAGCTGCAGTCGTACATGCACCGAGGATTCTGGCAGCCTATGGATACCCTACGCGACAGGCATCACCTCGAAGAGTTCTGGCAATCTGGAAGGGCGCCTTGGAAAACCTGGTAGACGCTTCGCTCTGGAAAGGCCGCAGAGTGTTCCTAACCGGCCACACCGGCTTCAAGGGTGGATGGCTTTCGCTGTGGCTTAGGCGTATGGGCTCAACCGTTCGAGGCTACGCACTCGACCCACCAACGAATCCGAATTTATTCGGCGAGTTGCGGCTGCAAGAACTTGTTGATGATGTTCGCGGCGACGTCGGTGATTTGACAAAACTCATTCATTCAATGAAGGAATTTTCACCAGATGTTGTGTTTCATCTGGCTGCTCAGCCTCTCGTTCGCCGTTCCTATACTGACCCAGTCGGGACGTATGCCACGAACATCATCGGAACCGCGCACGTTCTGGAAGCAGTCAGGGCGACTCCGTCGGTAAAAGCGGTGGTTGTGATCACCACGGACAAATGTTATGAGAACCGCGAGTGGGTCTGGGGCTATCGAGAACAGGACCCTCTGGGAGGCTACGACCCCTACAGCAGCAGCAAAGCCTGCGCGGAAATTCTAACGGCGTCGTATCGTCAGTCGTTTTTTTCATCGGACTCTGCTTCAGATCGTGGTGTCGGTGTTGCGACGGCTCGCGCGGGAAATGTTGTCGGCGGCGGAGATTGGTCAGAGGATCGCTTGATTCCCGACTTGGTTCGTGGATTTTCCAGTGGCCGAGCAGTTTTGATCCGCTATCCCGGCGCAATACGCCCATGGCAACATGTCTTGGATCCCCTAGCCGGTTATCTGCTTTTGGGCCAACGGCTTCTAAATGGTGAGCGACAATGCGCAACCGCATGGAATTTCGGGCCGTCGGACGACGAAGCTTGGACTGTGGCTCAGATAGCTGATGCCATGGCCTCGCAGTGGGGAGATGGCGCTAGCTGGACACGGGATGAGAAGCCAGTTGAGCACGAAGCGACTTACCTGAAGCTGGATGCCAGCAAGGCCCGCTTGATGCTTGGATGGCGTCCGAGGCTTAAACTGGAAAGCACGATTTCCTGGGTGATCGACTGGTTTCGAGCCCGGCAACAAGGTTGCGATATGCGCGAATTCACATCTCGGCAGATCAACGCGTACCAGGAACTCATGGCCCGTAGCACCACTTTATAAGAGAGTACTTAAGACTTGGGGACCCACACGCTTTGATCCAGCGCCTATCATCGAATCCACTCCTCAAACGCATTAAGCATGTGCTCGGCATCGACCGCGCCATTGCTTTCACGGTACTCGCAAGAGCGTGGTCGATGTCCGCAGGAGTGGTTACGCTCCTGCTGATTGCAAGATTTGTCTCTCCCACGGAGCAGGGCTACTACTACACCTTCCTCAGCCTGGTTGCGCTCCAGATCTTCTTCGAACTTGGCTTCTGTCTCGTGATTTTGCAGATGGCCAGCCACGAACGCGCGAAATTGGTCATCTCGGAAACTGGAGATGTCCAGGGCGATGACGTCGCGCATGCCCGCCTTGCTTCGGTCTTCCAAACGGCATTGCGCTGGTATTCCGTGATGTCGCTGATCATGGCATGCACGCTGATTCCCGCAGGCTTTCGATTTTTTGAAACCAGCCATCATGCTGTTTCGGTGACAGGCTGGCGAGCACCGTGGTGCGTGCTTGTGATCGCAGCATCGCTGAACCTGGTGATCGACCCCATTTTCTCTTTCCTGGAAGGATGTGGTCTGATCTCGCAGGTCGCACGCATGCGACTCGGGCAGGGTATGCTTGGATCTTTGTTGGCGTGGTCTGCCATCCTCAGCCATCATCCGCTGTTCGGCCCGCCCGGCACGTTGTGTGGGATGGTGCTGGCGGGATCAATCTGGTTGTTCCGAAGACGGCGTCTTCTCATTCATCTGGCAAAATTCAAGGTGGGACTGCATCGAGTAAGTTGGGCGCATGAAATATGGCCGTTCCAATGGCGCATTGCCATTAGCTGGCTGGGAGGGTACTTCGTTTTTCAGATCCTCAACCCAGTCCTCTTCCGATTCCAGGGGCCGATCATTGCCGGCAAGATAGGAATGTCATTGACGATCGCAAACGCGCTGGGAACCGTAGCCATGGCCTGGATGAATACTAAGGCATCGCCGTTCGGAACTTTGATAGCACAACGGCGCTTCGAAGAACTCGATCACATCTTTTTCCGAACGATGAAACAGTCACTCGCTCTGCTGGTGTTTGCAGCAATTCTCGTCTTTGGTGGATTGCTGGCTTGTACTCATTTTGCACCAAACCTCGCCGGCCGCGTTTTGCCTCCCTGGGCTTTAGGCCTGTTGCTGCTCGTTTCAGTGATGAATCACCTCGTCTTTTGTGAAGCGGTGTATCTCAGGGCTCACAAAGCAGAACCGTTCCTGATCTCCGGTCTTGTCTTCTCGATTCTGATGGGTGCCGGCACCTACTTACTGGCGCGCTTCAGCACGGTGAGTGCAGTTGTGCTGTGGTATTTCCTTGCGCTGGGAACATTTAGTCCTGTTGTCGCGACGATCATCTTCCAGAGGAAACGGAAGCTATGGCACCAAATCGAGGCTGCCCCTTCCATTCAGGCCGAGCTGATTCAGAAATCCTATAGCTGAACGCGATGACGCAACCGTCCTCACCTAAATTTCTACGCCGCTTTCAAAATCTCCGACACCACTACCTGCTCTGGATCATTGAACCACGCACATAGCATTGTGTCTTCGATATGGAAGATCTCCATGTTTCTCGCGAGTTCTTCCAGGTAGAAGGTCAGGCCGCTTTATAGAGGATTGCGATAGTCATGCCACATGACGCAAGAAAGGCGATCGGGTCTCATCAGTCGGAAAGCGTTCTCCGTATCCGATTTCACCGTCGCGAAGTCGTGGCCACCATCGATAAAGACCAAATCGACGGAGCCTTTCCACGGCGAAAAATCGAACTTCGTTGAGTCTCCCGTCAAAGTTTTAATCTTGGACGCATAACGTGTCTCGTGGAAATCCAGCGCTTTCTGCGCAGACAGATGAGTTCGGGTTAGCTCACTGTCAGCAGGATGCTGATCGGCTGCCGCAGCATCGTTCTCGTCCATATCGAGCGTGAGAATCTCGGTGCCGTCACCAACGTTCATGGCTAGGTTCAGCGTGGTAGTGCCCATGTATGTTCCGATCTCAAAAGGCGCTCCGCCTTGACCAATTTGACAGCAGCTATGACAGAGAAGGTTTCCAGCAGCGACAGCCCACCAATGCCCCGCCGCTTCGGAATTGGGAGTCGCACCAGGTTGTTGCTATTGCCGTTCAGCGACGTGAACAGCTTGTAAGGACGAATATGATGCAGCATTTCTCTCCCCACGAGATGCAGGATGCATTTGCATCAGATTTTAAAACAGGAAGAGCAACTTTGGTGGAGAAACAGTAGTGTCGATTCAATACGAAATCGACAATCTAAGGCTTCCGTCCGAGTCCCCGCAAAATGGTGGTATTCGCCCATCCCAGATTCAGGCGATCAGCCTGAACCGCAATGAGCTGAAGCCCCACAGCTTCGACAACTCGGCGAACAGCTTCAAGATTGTAAAAATTGATATGTTCGTGGATAGGTATATGAAGGTTTTCACCTTGGAGTAAGCGATCGATCTTTTCGCGATCGATATCTTCGGGAACCTCAATATATAGATAACCAGATTTGCAAATACTGTTCGCAACAGTTTTGACCATTTCCAGTGGATCCGGAACGTGTTCCAGCACGTGCGCCACCTGCACGTAGGAATACGTACTCAGCTCGTCGGCATTCCTTATCCTGGTGACACCTTCAACTGGTGTCATGTCGGAGATTTCATACACGTATTTTGTTCCTGGTAGCTTCGGCAGGAACCTTCCATCCGCGCCGCCGTAGTCAAGCATCGAAAGTTCGCGAGTTAGATCGATTTTGTCTCTAAGCCATGCGGTTAATGTCCCGACGCGAACACTGGCCTCGTCGTCCTTGCCAACTTGGGCAGCAACGGCTTCATACTCCGGTTCATAGCGGATCCGCTCCGAGTTGTATGAATCTGATCGATAGTCGCGGTACAGTTCACCCAGCATCTCCGCCGAAAACGGATTCTTGGTTTGAACGAAGCGACATTGCCGACATATCTGTAAATCGATCAATGCGGCAGTTCTATAAACTTTCCGAAGCAAGCCGTGCGGAAGAAACGGGGTTGCTCGCAACAGCTTCTTTACAGGATGCACCGCACCATCTGGCCCAAGTTCAATACCAACTACTCGCTTCAGAAAAAAGGGAGCTATTTCTCCCTTTAGACCCACATCTTTTACATCTTGCGATCCGCAGTTTCTGCAAGTCTGCATGGGTACCTTCGATTCCGCTGTGCCTGCAGGACAACATACACTTCTGCAAAATATAAACTGCACAGCGATGAACGCGTTCATTCTGGTGAATCCAGCACTCGAATGAGGTGCATGATTTGGGGACAAGAATACACGTATTGGTTCACTCCATCATGCCATTGACGCGGATTTTGCGCTAATCTCCTAGAATATGCCTTTGGGTAATAGGCTATTAAATGTTAGTGCGTTATCTGTCGCAACAATCCGCATAGAATAAGTCCGAGCATGCCAGCTTCCGAAGATCGATCCCAGCCCCCTCTGCTTACGATAGCAATACCAACATATAATCGAGCTGCTTGTTTGTCAGTCCTTCTCGATTGTATTTCCGAGCAAGTCCGCACCATGCCGAATATTGAGATCTTAATTTCGGATAATAATTCATCTGACGAAACTCAGACACTAGTCCAAGAGAAACTACGGGACGGAGTTCCTCTTCGCTATCAGCGGAACATCGAGAATATCGGGGCAGATCGGAACTTCCTTCAATGTTTTGAGTTGGCGCGCGGAAAATACGTTTGGATTGTTGGCGATGACGATGTCATCGTTCCAGGAGCTATCGCGCAAATCACCCGCTATTTACTTCAGGACGAATACGACCTTGTATATGTGAGCTCGTGCAACTTTGAAGACGTCCACGAACTCACTACGGACCCGGTACAAGCAACAAAGCCTATATTGATTACCCGGGCGACAGACCTCGCCCGTCGAGTGCACGTTTTTTTTACATTTATAAGCGGTAACATCATCAACAAGGACAGGGTAATCGCGAGTGTTCACCCCCCTTTTGTAGAGCTTGCAAATAGCAATCTGATACAACTGGGCTGGACTTACACAGCACTCCGCAATCACCGGAAAAGCCTCTTTTTCGAAGACAAACTAGTTGCCGCAAAAGCGGGAAATACTGGAGGGTACGGCCTTTTTAGAGTTTTCGGATCCAATCTCAAGAAGGTTACCGAGGATTGGTTGGGGGATAGGAAACTCGTGCGTATCATCCTCAACGCAACTCTCCAGTCTTTTCTACCACCCTACATCCTTGCGATGAGAAGTTCCACCGCGCACAACTTTGCAGCCGAAGATTCACGCGTTGTTTTAGGGCCAATCTACCGACGTCGCTGGCGCTACTGGGTATTCGTGTATCCCCTGTCCAGCTTGCCACTTAGCGTGGCCAAAATCTGGTCGTACTTCCTCCGCGCAATTAATAAATTGGATAGGCTTCTTGGGCAGCCCCTGTTGCGCTTCATCTAAACTAATATTCTCATTGCAATGCTATTGTAAGATTCGCAGGTACCGAGGCGGTTAATGGCGATGAATACTGGATTGGAATCACAGAAACGCGATTGGAAGAATCTTGGTGAATCGGACCCGTTTTGGGCCGTGCTGTCAGACCCAGCCAAGCGCAACAACCGCTGGGATACGACTGATTTCTATCGAACGGGAGAAGAAAACGTAGCGGCGATGATGTCGTTTATCTCGTCCAATCTGGGCATCCAGCTGTCCGGCAAAAGGGCTCTAGACTTTGGTTGCGGACCGGGCAGATTAACCGCCGCATTGAGTAAACGATTTGAGGAATGTTATGGGGTAGACATTTCCCCTTCAATGTTGAACATTGCGCGACAGCATGTCGATGCGAAGTTCGTCGAACACTCAGATCCAGACCTGAAATTATTCCCCAGCGACTTTTTTGACTTCATCTGCTCGTTCTATGTTCTCCAGCACCAACCCAGTCAGTCAATCGCAGCAAAGTACATCGAGGAGATTGTGCGTGTGCTCGCTCCGGGCGGTATCGCTGTGTTTCAAGTCCCATCCAACATTCCTCTGAAGAATCGAATTCAACCAAAAAGGAAACTGTATAAGATACTTAATGGCATCGGAGCATCGAAATTGTCCGGCAAGCTGAACTTAAGCCCGATCAGCATGTTGGGCATTCCAGAGAAGAGGGTGAATCAAATTGTAGAGTCGAAGGGATCTGTGATTCGCCTGGTTCAAAGGAGGCTGGTTCCTAATGGAGTTCAAGACGCAACATATTATGTCTGCAAGTGAGCTCTGCAACGCCGGTACGATACTCAGTTGAAACATTAAAAGCATTGACCCCGATCAGCAAACTGCAATTCCCTCTTAGTAGAGCGGTACATTACTCCGGCTTTTCAGAAGATCCTTTGACAAGTCGATGTAGCGACGGACCATCCCATGGCTACTGTAATCGTCCCTCTCAAAGCGTGCTTGCGCCTCACTTGCTCGTTTTAGTTTTAGCTCTGGCCCGCAGTCAAGAACTGCTCTTCGCATAGCCTCAGGATCATTGAAAGGAACATAGAGTACCTGGTCGTCATTGAAATACGTTGGCACGCCTCCGGTCCTAGAACTTACAACAGGTACACCCATTCGAACAGACTGCAAAGCTACTGTTATACCGGAGTAGAGATTTCTCTTCATGGCGATCACAACGTAATCAGCCCAGCAGTAATGAGATCTAAGCACGTCCATTGTTGCGTCACGGATAACCCGCACGTTGCGATATGGTTCGACTTCCTTCTTTCTCACATTTGGTGTGATTATTACCACATCGAACTCAACATGGTTACCGAATGCGGAAAGTACGGTCGGCCAATCACGTGATCTATCTCTTCCCACCGCGAGTATGCGAATTGGAAGCGCAAGCGTCCCGCGCGGCTGACTGTGGGGAAAACTGCGAGACGAAATACCGAATCGCAATACCTGTGATGAACTGTTGGGCAATATGCTGCGAAGCTTTAGCAGGCAATCGTTGGAGTGTACTGTCAGAAGATCAACTCTACTGAGGAGCCAGGCATATAGCGATTTCCGAGCACGTGAGAAATGGTCCCACTCATCAAGGAGCCAAATACTCTGACCAATCAGCTTCGGACGTTTAGCGGAACGACAAAACATTCGAATGGCAAATGTCACGGCCAAGGATTGTCGTTCCTCCATTGTCCATACCACATCATTGTGCGAAATCGCCGGTAAATTTCGAAGGGCGTGGACGATGTCAAATCCCAAAATCTTGCGAATCGCGCGCCGAGCAAACCGAGTTGCTGAATTTTCTGGATGATCGACCGAGTACGTCAAGATGCAGCCCATTTGTTCGGCAAGATGAAAATCGTACGGCACCGGATCTGGTACTTGCCCATGAGAGAAGCGTTCTTGATGATTGGTGAGCCCCTGCCCGTGTCCTAGATGCACAAAGATATTCAGCATCGTTATCAACCGTGTAGATTCGATTTGATCTTTGTGTTTACACGAATTTCGATTTTAGTAGATTCAAATCGTCCACGCGTTGATTCCGGAATTGCGCAGTGTAGTCGAGACCATTCGCGAAAGGCTGAAGGGCTTGACCTGCCGCAAATTCCGCACGGTGATCTTACAACATAGCCAGCGGTCGTCGGAGCTGTGGGAAATTGCCGAAAGAGTGTCAGGATTTTTCAATCGGGCGCAGCTCGTTTTTGATAGTTCAGTGCAGCGGACTGGTCGCGATGCAACTTGCACCACTGTTCTGCGTGCAGCCAGATACGCCATTGTTCATTGCATGACTTGCATATCATCGAGTGGAATTGGAACCGCGTTCCAACTTGTATTGCAACCACTTGCATTGGGGTACTGAAAGTCGAACACAACATTATGGCTGGAATCAAGTCCGACAAGGCGAGCGGCGGTCATATTGTCTGCTACCGCGTAGTCAATCAGATAAGACTTACTAGGGGCTTCGTAGGCGCTCGAGCAAACCCTTGAATAGATGCTTTGACCGTAGTCGAAGTCCCAAACATCTCGAGCAGTAAGAGTGTTCGAATCTACCGAGTAGGCTGACACGGTGCTGTATGTTAAAGACTGACCGGCGGGCTCACCGACGGGTTGATTACCACTCCCGAGCCCGTCGTTGAAGACCATCAGAAAGCCCTCCGAAGTGATTGATACAGCGTGTTGGCCAATCGGATACAGCCCCCCGCCTTGAAGTATAACGGCTTTGGCTCGGAGCGACGGAAAGGTGTACCAATACTTTGTTGGATCACCGAAAATCCATTTTATGTCTCCGGTTTTGTAGTCCAGCTTGATCAGAAAGTTTTCTCGACTGGAGACAATCAAACTGTCATCACTTGGGTCATATGCGACTGCGTTCATGTGAAACCAATCCACGCCGGGCCGGACAAAAGTGCTGGGATCATCGCCGTTTGCTTGCATGTAGGTGCTAAGGATTGACCCCAAATCCCAAGTTTTCAGAACACGGCCCTCGCTAGTGATTTCCGATGCGATACTTTCGACATTGGGCCCGGTAATCACTTCCGCGATATAACCTTGTTTTCCGAGGTCAACGTTGTGATGAAAGGACGTCACGCCGGGGAATTGCAAGGGACTCTGCCGCACTGTACCGTCCAGCCCCAGATAGTGGACAATTGGGGCACCCGCATCGCCGACAATAAATCCGTCGCTTACAACAAAAGTCGAAATAGAATTCGATACTCCGGAACCCACCCATCGAATTTCCCCATCGGTGTCGACGACAACAGGCGATCCCAAGGCTGACTTGATCACAAAAAAGCTAAATCCGAGCGCAGCATTAGGGGAACGCCTCTTGATGATGATTGGGGTCGCATACAGTCCGGTTCGGTCAGTGTATGTCGGGGTCGAGATTGCAAGGGACACACTTTGAGAGGTACCGTCCCAGTACACCAAGTTCAGTAAAACCTGATTTGAATAGCCGGAATAAAGGCCGTAGACAGGTACTGTCAATACGTCCGGCCTCGCCCCTCCGCCTAGGTTCTGCGCGTATCCTCTAGTCTTCAATGATTCCATACTGTATGTCACCCGCACTGCGGCGGATGCAGAGCCAGCTTTAGGTTGGACAGTGAAAGAATAGCCCGCTAGATTCTCAAAGCCATCGCCCTGAATCTGGATGACGGCCGTAAAGGGAGTAGAACCCACCGTAAAGAAAGTGGAATAAATGTGGCTGGCGGCCGCCTGGGAGGAGCTGCTGCCCCGCCCTCCGCACGCAGAAAGGCTAACAACTACAACCAAAAGAGACATTCTAAATATGTAAGGGACTGTGCGCCGGTAACAGCACGGGAGGCATCGCAAATTCAAGTGGTTCAATTTGGCGGCTTACCTCTCCTTCTCGTGAGGGTGATAAATGTTTAGCACAAACTGTACGTCAGGATAACAGCATAGAACCTTTAGCTTGAGATGTGAGCTGTATCACGTATGTACAGGAGCCCTGACGCTCTTGATCTAATTGCTGGCACGCGTTGATCTGTACTGCGATGTGGCAGGCAGATGTAGCGTAGCTGACCGTTTGGAGAGATTACTGCCTGTCCATGGCAGCTGCGGGCCCGCAAACTCTCTGAGGCGATACCAAGCAGCACGATAAGGTATTGGAGATGAATCGATGTCACGGATACAGTTCAGCACTACCCCCAACTTTAATTGAGGCGCGTCCCGTAGTTGTGGAAATGTAAGGCACTCCGTCCGCCATCACAGCATCGGGAAATTTCCAGCCCGTTTCCAGCACGCCCGCCCCCGAAATAGTCCCGATGTCAGAAAATTCCGCCGCTTCGACTGGGCTTTCAATGTTAGTACTATCGAGCGCATTGAAAACTAATTCGCCGACTGAACCTCCTTCTAAATTGACGAGCGATGGTACTGGGGAGTATGGTCTCGCGTTCTGCAATGCAAATCCGTCGAATTCGATGCGATGAATCGAAGACTGATTTTCGAGGATGATCGCCGCCACGTCTACACTTTGAGGCCTGTAGATCCTGCAGTTTTGAAAAGCGAGACTCAATCCAATGAACGGTACAGCCCCGTAGAGTGGAGAAGGCCGTGCAAAAGCGCTAGTCTCATTCGCCTGTGGGCTCTTCCAGACAACCTGGGACTGGAAAGGAATGAATGCGACATCCTGCAGCACAATGTTTCCGAAGTTCTCTGCAATTCCGAGAACTGCAGGAGCGGTGAAGACACAATTAGAAATGCGCAAAGTGCCAATAGACTTGGGAACGCTCCCGGCGGCTACACCAATGAGAAACGCTGCCTCAGCAAGCGTACCGGTACAGTTCTCTACTAAAACCGAGTCGATCCTAAACTTGGCTGGACTGCCGTTTGTTGTATACATCCGCATTAACGACCAGCTGTTGAATTCGCAGCCGGTTACGGTTATGCGCGAGATGTCTCCTGTGTAACCTTCAGGACAATTTAGTGCGATTGAATCATCATCTGTTTTAAACCTGCAGTTCGCGATTTTTATATCGTTTGCCGGACCATTGATATGGAGTCCGTCGGTACTTGCACCTCTGCTCTGCAATACACAACCGGAAACTGACACGTTGCCGACATTCGAGAGTCGGATGTGATAGGCGGGCGTATTCACGACGACCACATTTTCGATCGTGACGTCGTCCAGGTTCATCAGGTTGATGCCACAAAACCAGACAATGCCATTAGCGCCTTGCTTGCTTCCCAGAGTCGAAACCCTGTATTGGTTTCCATTAACGGTAAAATTGCTGAGGGAAACGTTCGATCCTCGTGCGGGAGCTGGCGGACCGGGATCAAATGGTATGGCGGCGTTGGCAGGGCCGTTGTGGATTGCATCATTGTTAGCGCCGTCTTTTAAAAAAAACCCCGTCCCGCAACCCAATCCGGCGATAGCCCAGTGGCCCTCTGCCGGCATGAATAGGCCAGAAACGAGTGCGCTGCCGTCGATGATGAGTGTAATTGGATTCGTGGCGCTCGCTGCGGCCATTGCCGCATTGATTTTGGGCGCATCGTCTGTGGGCGGACCGCCGGTATGCTTGTTGCGCCCTGTCCTCAAATCGCAATCGAGCGCGCAGCCGATCTCTGAGGCTCGAATATAGGTCATACCCGGTACAGGCACTGGCGGGTCGGCAGGGCCGAGGCAGGGGATGTCAATCCCATTATCGGCACAATTCGTCATGGTGCCACAAAACATACAGGCAGCTGCGAACGCTCCTGCCCTTTTTATAAAAGAACGCCTATTGAGAAGCTCCAGAATACGATTCTGCTCTTCCGCCACGGTCGCTTAATTTATCCTCAGCAGTGCATTTTCAAGGCGTATGAAATTTGACTGGTACGGTTGGAATGATAACGCTATGTGATACCAGAGCACCAGAAACTCACAATTGTTCCGGTTTTTGGAACAAATATATAAGTCGGCAGACGACATCGTTCGTTAGGCCCGGCAAGCCCGGGTTGTGTTCAGCAGGGAATAGCTGTTTTCGCTGACGCCAGCGACAGGCAAATGGGGCTATTGACGAACTGAAAATAGATCAATATCGAACTGCAACAGCGATGTCGCAGTTGTTACAGGGCAGGATCGCCTTCAGAAAACAGCTAACTGACGCGATTCAACGGCGCTAGGGGACGGCCATCTGTAACGAAAAATGGAGACGCAACATTGGGCGTCGATGAACCAGATCCCGCCTGTAGTTGAACCAGATCGCAATCGACCATCATCCGAACGAGATCTTCAAAAGGCACTCTTGCGCGCCAACCTAATTTTGCATGAGCTTTGGCGCAGTCACCCCGCAAATGGTCCACCTCGGCAGGGCGGTACAAAGCTGGATCAATCTCGACAAAATCTCTGTAATCGAGGCCAATATGCCCAAAGGCAATTTCGACTAACTCTCGTACGGAATGGCACTCACCCGTAGCAATAACGAAATCTTCTGGGGCGGGTTGTTGCATCATCAGCCACATGGCTTCGACGTAGTCGGCGGCATAGCCCCAGTCTCTCTTGGCATCGAGATTGCCCATCTTGAGCTTCTGTTGAAGCCCAAGGCGGATTCGTGCTACCGCGTGTGTCACTTTGCGGCTGACGAACTCCAAACCTCGCCGTGGAGATTCATGATTGAATAGAATCCCGGAGACTGCATAGACGCCGTAGCTCTCACGGTAATTTACAGTCATCCAATGGCCGTATAGTTTCGCCACTCCGTACGGACTACGAGGATAGAAACGCGTATTTTCGTTTTGTGGGGACTCATTTACCATCCCGAACATCTCGCTCGACGACGCCTGATAAAAGCGAATCTTAGGATTCACGGTTCGGATCGCTTCCAGCATTCTGGTGACCCCCAACGCGGTGAACTCGCCAGTCAGAACCGGCTGGTTCCAAGACGTGGGAACAAAGGACTGTGCCGCGAGATTGTAGACTTCGTCGGGTTCTGAAATTTGAATGGCGCTGATCAGCGAACTCGAATCGAGCAGATCGCCCGGGATTAGCTCCACCTGATCTCGCAGGCTTCCCAATCGATCGTAATTGGTGGAACTGCTGCGGCGGACCAAGCCGCAGACTTTGTAGCCGTTTCGCAATAACAACTCAGCCAAATAAGAACCGTCTTGCCCAGTAATCCCTGTGATCAGAGCTCGCCTCATGCAGAACCCACCCTCGCTCACGCTGTGGAATGCTACTCAAGAGTCTATGGGCATGAGCGTTGCCGGGGAATTGGCAAGCAGGATACGGGCGGTACGATCTTGAGATTGGCTACCAATCTGTACCCAGCCCTTTGGATCACGCGATGTTCCGCCAGTTCGGCTCGCTTCAGGGGCGCTGGTTAAGTCCTGATCCAGCCGGGTTGGCCGCTGCTAATCCCATAAAGCCTCAGACCTTGAATCAGTATGCATATGTAGCGAACAATCCCTTAATGGCCATGGATGCGTCAGGGACGGCGAGAGAATCTTCTTGAACCCAGGTTAGCCCAAAAGAGGGGCGAACCTAGGCCACCGGCCAATCAGCCGATTAGTGCTCCTCTTTCTTCGCCAGGTAGCCGGTACGGTAATAGACCTGATATGGCAGCGGAGCTGCGGGGCGCGTTACACGGACCTTTAGCTTTCTCCACTTCCCGTCGTAGGCAGCGGTGCTGGGCTTATATGCGAGCACGTATTCATTCCGCAACTCTGTGCTGATACGCGAAGCAGCGTCCGGAATCCCTGCGGAGTTGTCGAGGGCTATGGTGCGGCCGCCAGTCTGTTCGGTAACTTCCGTGAGCCATTGCTTACCGAATCGCTCTTCCAGCTTCTTCGTGACAAGGATCGAGGGTGAGTCGCAGATATCGATGGCATAAATCTGGGCGTCCGATTCCCTCGCCCGGTGTTTCACCGCCCGCAGGCTGTGGCGGCTCATGTTGTCGCCACCGTCCGAAATGATGACCAGTGCTTTTCGCCGGTACTGAGCCTTCCGTAGCTTCTCAATGCCCATGTAGATGGCATCGGCAAGAGCGGTGCCACCCTTCGAGCGGATGTCGGCCAG
>Ga0209062_1002027_pt1 | contig 29750 bp, 31 predicted proteins | sample Coa_R2_2_FD_187158 | JGI IMG/M metagenome (GOLD analysis project Ga0209062, IMG submission 187158) | Surface soil microbial communities from Centralia Pennsylvania, which are recovering from an underground coalmine fire - Coalmine... | ecosystem: Environmental > Terrestrial > Soil > Unclassified... | reverse complement strand
TGTCGAACAGGAGACGCAAGGAATGAGGCGGGTTGAGCCTGCCGACAGGAGAGTCCCACTCGGCGGTGAAGGCGGGGTCGCCGGCCGGCTCGCGCTTGGCCGTGCGCAATTGGCGCAAAAGGTCCTCGGCGGCGCGATCGGTGAAGCGCAAATACGCGGTGGTGAATTCCTGGTCGAGAAGCGGAGCACCGAGGAAACGCGCCATCTGCTGCTTTTCTACAACTTCGCGCGGAAGGGCCAGCGCGTGGCCGCGGCCGGAGAAGACCGCGCCAGTGATGCGTCCCTCGGAGGGAGCAAAAAATGCGAGCTTGCCCTCTTCGAAGGCGAGCTTAACGTCGCTGCGGTGCAGTTCGATGCGGTCCCCCGCCTGAACGGTGTAAACAGCGGAGGAGTCGGGACGCAGGGCGTTAAGAGCGGCGTAGCGCTGATGCGCAGTCTTTTCCGCGGCGGGGCATATCCCTGCGATTGCAAAAAATAGGACAACAACGGCAGCGGCCCGTGGCCTCATGTCCCCGCCTGTGGAAAGAAAGTGTAGACACTTTCAGCATCAGGGTACAAGGCCTGCCACCGACCGGGCTTAGGGGCGCCTACAATCAGAACATGCAGCTTTCCCGCTTGCAGCTTGGTTGGCGTACGAGGATTTTGATCGCGGCAGTGCTCGCGGCGTCTGCTTTAGCGAGCTGGGCGAAGGCCGATACGATCGTGCTGAAGAATGGCCGGCGGATTACGGCGTACCAAGTGGTCGAGCGGGGCGACAAGGTGAGCTACCAGACGAGCGCTGGCGAACTAACACTCCCAAAATCGATTGTCGATCACGTGGAGCGGGACAACGCGGCCATGCCGGAAGCACACGCGGCCGCGGCGGCAAATATTGAGATCGCCGCGCCAGTGAATGTTCCGCGCAGAGGGGACTCCGAGGTCGACGCGCAGGCGGTGCATGGCGGCTCGGTGGACCGGGAGTATATCGCGAAGCTGGAGAATGCCGCGCGGAGCGGTGCGCCACAGGCGAACGCGAACGCCGCTCTGGCGCATCACGCGGCGGCCCAATTCGAGCTCACGCAGGGCGACCTCGATCACGCGTTAAGCGATGAGCGAACGGCCTTGAATTTCGAACCGGACGAACCGGCGCTGCTGGCGAACGTCGCGTACATGTACCTGCGGCGCAGCGAGTACAAGCAGGCGCTCGAATACATTGACCGGGCCAAGCGGAAGGCTCCGGACGACCCGGAAATTTGCAAACTGGCAGGATGGGCCTACTACGGGCTTTCCAAACTGGATCAGGCTGTGGAGGAGTGGCAGCGGTCCTACGCGTTGCGGCCTGACCCGGAAACCAAGGCCGCGCTCGATAAGGCGATGCGGGACAAGAAGCAGGAAGAAAGCTACAAGGAAAACGAGAGCATTCATTTCAGTCTCAAGTACGACGGCTCGGAAGAGCCGGAACTCGCGAAGGACGTTCTGCGCACACTCGAGAGTCATTTTTCCGCGATCGAATCGGAGTTGGGCTACACGCCGCCGGACTCCATCGGCGTGATTTTATACACGCGGCAAGCGTTTATCGACGTGACCCAAGCGCCGGGGTGGTCGGGCGCGTTGAACGACGGGCGGATTCGGGTGCCTGTGCAGGGGCTGAGCGGAATGTCGCCGGAGCTTTCGCGGGTCCTTAAGCACGAGCTGACGCATAGCTTTGTGGACCAGAAGACGCACCAGCGGGCGCCGGCGTGGATTCAGGAAGGTCTGGCACAATGGATGGAAGGAAAACGCAGCGCCGAAAACGCGCCCACGCTATCGCGGCTTTTCGGGCAAGGGCAGGTGGTGCCGCTCGGAAGCCTGGAAGGTTCATGGATGAGCTTCGACAGAAATCAAGCGGCTTATGCGTATGCCTGGGCGCTGGCCAATGTGGAATACATCGTGGCGACGGGCGGCATGAGCGACGTGGATCGGATTCTGGACCGAATTGGAAGGGGCGAATCCGCTGAATCCGCTGTGCGCGCGGTGCTTCATTCGGACTACGGCGACCTCATGCAATCCACCGCGGCCTATCTGCAGAAAACCTACGGAAACTGACCGGGCAACGTGCCCTGCCGCGCTCCTTCCCTCAACAAGCCAGCAGACTTGCCAGAAGGGCCGCGCGTTCAGGCATGGCACGCGTGATGACGTGTTCGCGCGGCGAGTGGGCGCCGTCGCCCACCGCGCCGAGGCCATCGAGCGTGGGAATACCCAGAGCGGCGGTGAGGTTGCCGTCGGAGCCGCCTCCCGCCATGGTCTCGCCGAGTTCGAGGCCCATTTCGTCCGCGAGGAGCTGTGCCAGCCTGAAGAGAGCCGCGCTGGCCTTGCGCTCGAGCGGCGCTCGATTGAATCCGCCGTGAACTTCGAGCCGCGCGCCGCGATGGACGGGCTTGAGCGCGCGCAGTTTGCGCTCAATCGCACGCATATCGGCGGCGCGGAGGGCACGCAGGTCGATGACCGCGCGGGCGCGTTCCGCAACGACGTTTGCGCGGGTGCCGCCTTCGACCACGTCCGCGTTCACGCTGATGCCGCGCGGCAGGTCGTTCCACCTCTCGATGCGGTTGATTTGCGCCGCGAGCTCGTGCACCGCGTTGACGCCTTCTTCCGGCGCAAGTCCTGCGTGCGAGGCACGGCCATGGACAATGATTTCGGCTTCGCCGACACCTTTGCGGGAAGTTTTGAGCAGCCCGCGGGGGCCAAGGGAAGGTTCGAGCACAAAAACGGCATCGCTGCGGCGGGCTTCGCTTTCGATGAGCCTGCGGGACGAACCGCTGCCGATTTCCTCGTCGGAGGTCCAGAGAAAGACAATCCGTTTGCGTAAGGAGATCTGCAAGCGCTGCAGAGCCTGAAGCGCAAAGAGCGCCTGCACGATGCCCGCTTTCATGTCGAAGGTTCCGGGACCATAGGCCTTCCCGCTTCTCACGCAAAACGGCGTCCTTTCTAGCGTGCCACTTGCATAGACCGTGTCATAATGCCCGAGCACGAAGAGCTGGCCCCGAGGACGCCCGCCGCCGGCCCACCAGGTCATCCGAAGATGATCGCCACGATGCTTCTGCGAGATGCGCTCGATGCGGACGCCGTATTTTGCCCACTCCGCCGCGATGGCAGTACAGCAGCGGTCCGTTGCTTGCTTTTCCAGGCTAGGCGACTCGATCTCGACAAACCGCCGCAGGACCTCGATCATTTCCGGCAGACGAGGTCTAAGGGCTTGCAAAAGTCTCTTCGGGTAATCGGGTGCAGGCATGGCCGGGACATGCTAACAACCGATGGCTAGCCCGGCAACCCGCTTGGCAACTTCGCGGAAGCTCGCTTCGCCAAGCGGTGCGGCGTGTATAATTTAGGGTTTGCAGGATTCCTCACAAAAGGCAGGGGCACGGGCTGTTTCGGAGACAACGCGCATGATCTTTGACGTGACACAAATCCAGCAAATCCTGCCCCACCGCTATCCGTTTCTAATGGTTGACGGCATTTTGGAAATGGAACGGCTTAAGCGCATCGTCGGTATCAAGAACGTCACCATCAACGAATCGCATTTTCAAGGGCACTTTCCAGGCCAGCCGGTAATGCCGGGGGTGCTGATCATCGAGTCCATGGCGCAGACGGGCGGGCTGCTGCTGCTGCTCGAGGTTCCGGAACGCGACAGCAAGCTGCTCTATTTTGTCGCGGTGGACGGGGCGCGTTTTCGCAGGCCGGTAGTACCCGGCGATCAGTTGCGCATTGAAATGGAAGTGCTCTCCTGGCGCGGCGACTTCTGCAAATTGGCCGGCAAGGCGCTGGTGAACGGGCAGCTTGCCGCCGAAGCAACGCTGATGTGCAAGATGATGGACCGCGCGGCGGCGGAGAAGCCGCCGGTTGAAAAACCGGAAGAAATTCGCAAATGAGCCTGGCGCAGTTGCATTCGCAGGCAGTGGTCGCCGAAAGCGCGAAGCTGGCCGCGAGCGTGCAGGTGGGGCCGTACGCCGTAATCGGCGAAGGAGTCGAGCTGGGCGAAGGCTGCATCGTTCACGCGCACGCCACCATCGGCGGCCCTTCCGTTTTCGGGCGCAACAATGTCTTTCATCCCTACTGCGTGATCGGCGGCGAACCGCAGGACTACACCTATCGCGGCGAGCGGACCGAATTGGCCGTCGGAGACGGCAACATTTTCCGCGAGCACGTAACCATCAGCCGCGGCACGGCGAAGGGCGGCGGCGTCACGCGAATCGGGAATAATAATTTCTTTTTGGCCGGCTCGCATGTGGGCCATGATTCGCAAGTCGGCAGCAACAGTCTCTTCGTGAATGCGGCGACACTTGCGGGGCACGTGATCGTCGAGGACTTCGTGACACTGGGCGCTTTCAGTCCGGTGCATCAGTTTTGCCGCATCGGCCGGTATGCTTATATCGGCGCTTCGACGGTGATCACGCAGGACGTCCCGCCATTCGCCCTGGTGGTTACCCAACGCGAAACAAGACTCTTCGGTCCCAATACGATCGGACTCGAGCGCAAGGGCTTTTCCTCGGAGCGCGTCAAGACGCTGCAGCGTGCCTTCAGGCTGCTTTCGCGCTCGAAACTCAACACCTCGCAGGCACTGGCCGAAATCCGCAGACTCTCGGGCGGTTCCGAGGATGTCGCGGAACTCATCCGCTTCATCGAGTCCAGCGAGCGCGGGATCATCAAGTAGGCGCAACGCCCATGCCCGAGTTCACCGCAAGCACGAAGGGATGGGGACTCATCGCCGGGAACGGCCGCTTCCCGTTTCTCGTACTTGAAGGAGCGCGCAGCCAGGGCATTGACATGGCCGTGATCGCCTTGAAGGAAGAGGCGGAGCCGGAGCTCGAGCGCAGTGCCAGCCGCCTGCACTGGGTCAGCCTCGGCGAGCTGAGCAAAGCCATCGATCTGATGCACAAAGAAGGCGTGACGCAAGCCGTGATGGCTGGCCAGGTGAAGCACAACAAAATTTTCAGTGCGATTCGGCCGGATTGGAAACTGGCGAAACTACTGATTTCGCTGCCGCGCAAGAACACCGATGCGCTGATTGGCGCGGTCGCGCGGGTCTTGGAAGAAGAAGGCATTCGGCTGGTGGATTCCACCTTGTTCCTGAAGCCGCTCGTGCCGGAGCCGGGCGTGCTTACGCAACGTGCCCCGAATGAACACGAGGCGGCGGATATGACCTACGGGCTCAGCGTAGCGCGTCACATCGCGGCCATGGACATCGGCCAAACCGTGGTGATCGCGGATCGCGCGTGCGTGGCGGTGGAAGCCATGGAGGGCACGGACGAAGCCCTGGCGCGAGCGGCTCGAATCGCGGGTGGCAAACCCCTCGTCGTTGTCAAGGTTAGCAAACCGAAGCAGGATATGCGCTTCGATGTACCCGTGGTTGGTTTGCCAACCATCCTACAAATGAGACGCGCTCATGCAACCGCGCTTGCAGTCGACGCTGGAAAGACGCTGCTCTTCGACCGCCGGCAACTGATCGCGGAAGCCAATGCGGCGGGTATCGCGATTCAGGCGTTTGCGCCTGCTACGGATGCAATTGCGGCCGCTCTGGAACCAAACGCGCTGCCGAAGGGAATGAACTCCAAATGAGCGCCGGGGCGGCAGAAGCAAAGAAAATTCGTGTGGCCGTAGCCGGCGTTGGGGAATTTGGGCGTAATCATCTCCGCGTGTATCGCGAAATGGAAGGCGTCGAGGTTGCGGGCGTGTACGACCAGGACGCCGCGAGAGCCGAAGGCCTGGCGAAGGAATTTGGGACACGGGCGGTACGAAATCTCGCGGAGCTTTGCGGCCTGGCCGAAGCCGTGAGCGTTGCGGTACCTACGGCTGCGCATGCCGAGGTGGGCTGCCAGCTCATGGATTGCGGGATCGATGTGCTCGTTGAAAAGCCGATGGCCGCGAGCCTTGCGGAAGCGGACGCGCTGCTTGGAGCGGCGCGCCGGAATCGCCGCATTCTGCAGATCGGACACGTCGAACGGTTCAATCCCGCAGTGATTGCGGTCGAGCCGATTCTGAACAGGCCGCTCTTTTTTGAAGTGCACCGGCTCGGCGTTTTCACGCAGCGCAGCCTCGACGTGGATGTGATCTACGATCTCATGATTCACGATCTGGACCTTCTGCTGGCTCTCGTTCGGCAGCCAGTTACGGAAGTCAAGGCTGTGGGGATTCCGGTGCTGACCGATAAGGTTGATATTGCGCATGCCCGGCTGGAATTCGAGGACGGCGCGGTGGCCAATATAACCGCCAGCCGCGTTTCCACGGAGCGCGTCCGCAAGATGCGCTTCTTCCAGCAGCACGAATACATTTCGCTCGATTACGCCCGGCGGGACGCGCTTCGCGTTCGCGTGAAAAAAGCGGGCCCGCAGCCGGAGTTTGCTTTCGAGAAATTGGCGGCGCCAGCCACGGAACCACTGCGCGCTGAATTGGAGGCCTTCGTGAGGGCGGTAAGGTCCCGCGTGCCACCGCCAACCCACGGTGAAGCCGGGCGCGAAGCACTGAGCCTGGCCCATCGCGTGATGGCAAGCATCCAGGAGCACGGCGAACGCGTCCATCTTATGAGCAATTGCCGGCCTACGGGTGTGTTTGCGGCAGAGCACAAAACGGAAGCATGATTCCTCGAACTCTAGTTCCGATCGGCGCGCACCCTCCCGCCGACCCGGGGGCGACCTCGCGCCGCCGTCCGACCAATCTCGACGAACGGAAGCTTGTTCCGGCCATGCTGCCGGTGATTCCGTTGAATGGGCATTCCTCGATCCCGGCAAACCTGCCCCTGGAATCAATTGCCGCGCGAGTCGTGGTGCCGCGCGACGTAAAGCCTGAAGCGTACGCTGCCAGCAATGAAACGGCGCTTCCGCCGCAGCCGAGCGAACTGGATGAGCGAATCGCTGTTCCCGCAGGTGCGGCACCTCCTTCCGTCATCGAGCCGATGAGCGTGCCGCCGCCCGCCGATATCGTCGAACTCGACGTCTTCATGACCGGGGAAGTCAACCTGATCCCCGAACCTCCGAAAGAACGCACCGTCTGGAACCAGGCTGTAACTCGAGCGTTCTCGATCTCGATGCACCTGCTGCTGGTGCTGCTCATCATTTTTCAGGCGAAGCTCTTTCCCCATCGCGAACCGACCCAACAGGAAACGGAATTTGCGAAGAATCAGCTTCGGCTTCTGCTTCCACCCGGCGCGTTCGAACCCGCGCCGCCGCGGCCGCCGCAGCCGCGCGTGCGCGTCGATCCGCGAGTGTTGAAGCGAGTCGCGCCGCCGGAGCCGGCTCCCGCGCCGGTGGTTCCAGCGCCCGCGCCGGTTCCGGAGAAGCCGAAGGAGCTGCCAAACGCTCCGATTCCGCAACCGAATGCCGCACCGCCGCCCGCCACGCCAGAACCGAAGACGGAGGCGGTCGCGCCTAAACCGAAGCTCGAGACACCCGACACGCCGCAGCCGCGTTCCCAGCTTATCCTGCCGAAGGACACTTCGCGTTCGCTCCAAGACGTGATTCGTGAGGCGCAACGCAATCCGAACGCGGGAGGCCGCTCTGGCGGCGTCATCGGACCCATGCCGAAGTCCCAGGCACCCGGCGGTCTGGGCAGCGCCGGGCAAGGTTCAGGCACATACGGCAACGGCTGGCAGATTCTGACGCCAACGGAGGGCGTGGATTTCAGCGACTACATGGCGCGAGTACTGGCGAGCGTGCGGCGCAACTGGTATGCAGTTATGCCGCAATCCGCGATGATGGGTGAGCAGGGGCGGGTCGCACTGCAGTTTCGGATCATGCGCGACGGCTCGGTTCCAGATGGGGAACCGGTGCGGCTGTTAGGGTCCGGGAAGGAACCGCTCGATCGCGCCGCCGTTTCGGCGATTCGCTCGTCGAATCCTTTCGAGCCGCTGCCGGGCGCCTTCAAAGGCCCGTATATCGAACTTCGTTTTTATTTCCTGTACAATTTGCCTCTCGAAGCTGCGTATCAGTGAAGCTCAATCGCCAGCAGGTATTCGGCGCCATTCTTCTTGCGATATTTGCGCTCATTTTTATTTTTGTGCGCGCCCGCCATTTGCTTTTCCGATGAACCATTCCTTGCAGCGCCCGCCCGCCGCTGACCCGCTCATCGCCATTCTCGGACCTACGGCCTCCGGCAAGTCAATGCTCGCGGTCTTTCTGGCGCAGCGGCTCGGGGGCGAGGTGATTGCCTGCGATTCCACTCAGCTTTATCGCGGCTTTGATATCGGAACGGCAAAGCCGAGCGAGAGGGAGCGCGCGGGAATTCCTCATCATCTGATCGACGTACTTGATCCGCCGGAGGCCGCGACGGCGGGGGGATACCGTGACATGGCCATCCGCGTTCTCGAGGACTTGCGCCGTCGCCGGAAGTTGCCGATATTCACCGTTGGGACCGGGCTTTACTTCCGCGCGCTGCTCGATGGCCTTGCCGACGTGCCGCAACGCTCGGAAGAGCTGCGCGCGCGCCTCCGCCAGTCGGCTTCGGAGCACGAGCCCGGTCATCTGCGCCGGATTCTGCGGCGGCTTGATCCCGAGGCTGCCGAAAAGATAGCCGCCGCCGACGAGCAAAAGCTAATTCGCGCTATCGAAGTTTGCCTCCTGGCGCGCAGACCGATCTCGGAACTCCATCGCTCGGGACGCCGCGCTTTGGAAGGTTGGCACGCGATCAAGATTGCCTTGCAACCGGAGCGCGACAAGCTCTATCAACGCATTCACCAGCGGGCCGGTAAGATGCTCGATGGCGGCTGGCTCGAAGAGGTTGGGCGCCTGGTGGCGAGCGGTGCGCTCGAGGAGTCCAAGGCCCTGGATTTCATCGGATACCGGGAGCTTCACCGCGTGCTCGACGGCGAAATGGATATCGAACAGGCACGCATGGCAATTCAACAAGCAACGCGGCGTTATGCGAAGCGCCAAATGACGTGGTTTCGCCGGGAAACCGGTGTTCACCGCTTTGCTGGTTTCGGAGACGATGCGGCTCTGCAGAACGACGTCCTGCAGGTCGTCGAGCGCGAGCTTGCGGATGCCGCTCGCGGGCCCGAAGAGGGAAGCGTATAATTGAAGAACGATGGTGGAAGTCCCGCCTGCTCCTCTGTTGCTTTCCCGATGACGCTAGGTTTCTGTTTGTGACCAAGACGCAACACCAGGTTCCCGTGACAGAGCGCGCCCTTTTGGTTGGCGTGGGATGGAAACGTGCGCCAAGGATTCCCGGTATGCCCGCCGGGGAGGGAGGCCGCGAGTCGCTGGCCGAATTGGCCGAGCTGGCGCGCAGCGCAGGAGCGGAAGTCGCGGGCACGGTGTTTCAGGTTCGTGATTGCGCGGACCCCGCTACCCTTGTTGGGCGAGGTAAGCTGGACGAAATTCGCGCGGAAGCAAGCGCGCATACGGCCCCGCTGATCATCTTTGACACCAATCTTACGCCCGTTCAGCAGCGCAACATCGAAGAAGCCACCGAGCGCCGCGTCATAGACCGGACACAGCTCATTCTGGATATTTTCGCGCGACACGCGCGCAGCCGGGAAGGACAGTTGCAGGTCGAATTGGCGCAGCTCGAGTACATGCTTCCGCGGCTGACCGGGAAAGGCGCGGCAATGTCCCGCCTTGGCGGCAAAAGCGGGGGAGGTGGCGCGGGTGGCGCTGGTGGCGGAGCGGGCCGCATTGGCGTTCGCGGCCCCGGAGAAAAGAAACTCGAAACCGACCGCCGCCGCATTCGCGATCGGGTGCGAAAGATAGGGGCGGCGATCGAAGAGGTGCGGAAACAGCGCGCGCTTCGGCGCGAGGCCCGCAACGCGGTGCCGCTTGGCACAGTGGCCCTCGTTGGCTACACCAATGCAGGAAAGTCGACCCTCTTCAACGCGCTCAGCCGCGCTGATGTGCTCGTCTCCTCTCGCATGTTTGCCACGCTTGACCCTACAGTGCGCGCCCTGCGCTTGCCTTCGAATCGCCGAATTCTTGTTTCCGATACGGTCGGCTTCATCCGGGATCTGCCAAAGGGGTTGATGGCCGCGTTTCGCGCCACGCTGGAGGAGGTGCAGGAAGCCGCGCTGATCTTGCATGTCAGCGACGCCTCGAATCCGCACCGCGATGAACTCGATCACGAAGTGGACAATATATTGAATGCGCTGGGGGTGGGCGACCGTGCTCGACTTCACGTACTCAACAAAATGGACCGGCTATCACCCGATCAGCGGCAGGCCGTTGAAGCTAGCGCCGCGATAGCCGGCATGGGAACTGGCGCAAATGGCCACCCAGCTCTCCTTGTTTCTGCAAAGACCGGCGAAGGCATCGAGAACCTCTTGTGCCGCATTGACGCCGCCATTCCCGTCGACCCCATAATCTCTATGTCGCTCCGTTTACCCTTGACGCAGGGGCGTACTCTGGCCATGATTCATGCGCTGGGCCGGGTGCGGCGTTCGGAAATTCAGGACTCAACGATGCTCCTCGATGCCGACGTCCCGGAGTCCCTCGTGCGCCGCCTGCGCCTGCAGGAACACGCGGTTCTCGGAACTTTTCGGGTCCGGTAGTCGTATCTTGTTTGCGAAAGGAGCGGGGCATGGTTGGATTTCTGCTGTGGTGCATCCTTCTTGTGCTCTGCTGGCCTCTAGCGCTGTTCGCCCTAGTAATGTATCCGCTCGTGTGGCTAATCCTGCTGCCGTTTCGTGTTGTTGGAATTGCCGTCCACGGCGTGCTCGGGTTCCTTAGCGCGCTTTTTTTCTTGCCGGTGCGTTTGTTGCGGGGTCCGAGGACGATCTAAGATTCACCCGTGTATCGTTCCGGTTACGTCTGGGTAATAAGGGCAAGTCTCGTGTTTTGAGAGAGCTAAGCGAAGCTCCAGGGCTAGCGGTCGCTGGCGTGCGCACGCAGGCCACGCTGTGGAAAACACTGTGGAAACCGTCGGCTGCGTTTTTTGGCGTTTACGGGATCCCGCCAGGTCAAGACCCATTGCGACAGCTTGCCGCCTCAACTAAGTCCTTTGGATACATGCCTTTGATAGGCTTTCGAAGCAAGCTTGCTTCCGTGGTCCTGGCCGTGCGGACAGCAGGACATCCCCTGACATTTGCACAGTTTCACTGGGGGCAGTTGCGAGCTATCGCCTAGACATCCCAGGCATCTGGAATTGTTCGGTTTACTGAAGGTATATCTTCCAATTCGACCGATGCCAATTTCTCCCGCGACTGGCAGCGTTGACGCTGACTTGGCGTGCGGTCTATAGTGAATTTGCAGTCAGGGAAGCCGTCCGCCGCGTTCGCAAGTCCCTATTGCCAATGAACCTTCCCAACTCATTGACGCTCCTGCGTATCTTTTTCGTTCCCCTGCTCATTGTGGTTCTTCTCACGCGCAGCCCAAATGTAGAAGCGTTCGGATTTCCCATGCACTTCGAGTTCTGGGGAGTGCTGATTCTCTTGACCGCCGCCGCGACGGATTGGGCCGACGGCTTCTTTGCGCGGCGCCGCTCTCAAGAGACCACGCTGGGCATTCTTCTTGATCCCATCGCCGATAAATTGCTGATTTCGGCGGCGTTCATTTCCCTCGTGGACATGCAGCTCGTGCCCGCGTGGATGGTCGTCATCATCATCGGCCGCGAGTTCATGGTTTTGGGCTTGCGTAACATCGCTTCTGCGGAAGGCGTCACTATCAAGGCATCCCTTTTGGGTAAGACCAAGATGATCTTGCAGGTGTGCGCGGTCGCCGTGCTCATTGCGGCCGCGCCACCTCAGCGGGCCTGGCTCAAGCCCTTCGCGCTCGTTCTGTTGTGGCTCGTGGTCGTAAGTGCCCTGGTCTCCGCCGGCCAGTATTTTCTTCGCTTCTGGAGCCAGCTCGACGACCGCATCAAGCAGCGCCGCAGATTGCGCATGATGGAGCCACACAAGAAGCCGGAAGAGGCATAAGCGTGGCCGGTAGTCCTTCCATGAGACAGATTGAAACCTGCAGCACCCTCCCTCAGATATCGGAGGCGGACCGCCTTGCAGCCTTGGTTCTGACCCGGCGTGCCGTGACGCGGGCGGTTGCCGGGGGATTGGCCGAAGACCTTCCCCGTCACGGCTTTTTTGGCGAACGGCGTGGCGCCTTTGTTACACTTCGCGTTTTGGGCAAACTGCGGGGGTGTATCGGCATTATCGAACCGGAGTGTAGTGTGGCGGAAACGCTGGTGAAATGCGCGATGAGTGCGGCTCTCGAGGACCCGCGGTTTTCGCCCATCCGCCCGGAGGAACTGCGAGCATTGATCATCGAAATATCGCTGCTTTCACCGATCGCTCTGATTCAGCCCGAAGACATCGAGATCGGCCGCCACGGTTTGTTGGTCGCGCGAGACGGCAGCCGAGGAGTATTACTGCCGCAAGTGGCTATTGAATATGGCCTCGACCGCTACCAATTTCTTAGGGAAACCTGCCGTAAAGCAGGATTAGCCGATGACGCCTGGCGCGATCGGAAGACCGCCGTTTTCGGCTTCACGGCCGAGCATTTTTGCGAAGAAGCACTGGCATAGGACATGCAGCCACGACTGCATGCAAGGCGATTCTCATAAAGCCGCCGCAGGTGGAACTTCTCAGCGGAGCCAAAAAGCCTTGCTTTGGCGCTTCCGGCAACTATTCGATTTCGACGTAATCTCCCGCGTACATATCGCCGCTGCTGAAGGTGACCAGTATTGTGCTGGAGTTCCGGCTGACACTCAGCACGATTCCCTCGCCTAGAATTTCACGAGGCAAATCCTTCCACGTGTAGCGCTCCGGCGCGCTGCCGAAACCGTACATTTTGAACTGATAGTCCCGCGTTTGCGGCGCCGTTTCGGCCATCGAGCCTTGATAGCGGAAAATGCGCATGTAGTCGCCGACTTTCACGCCCTGCGCCGCACCGAGATTCACATAGACGGTGCTGTTCATCCCGTAAGCCTGCGCCCAGTCGAAGCCGACCACCAGCATGCCCACGGACTTCCCGCTGACGGGCGCGAAGTGATCGAACGTCGCCGCATCCTTAAAGGGAGGAGCGGGCCGGTCCACATAGGGCCGCACGACGTCGCCCCGCTGCATGTAGTCGCATGAAAAAATCACTTCGGCGATGGAAGTCTTCGGCAGGACGTTCACGACGCGGAGTTGCCCCGCATCGACGTAGGCCTGTCCCATGGCCTTGAGCAGCTTTTCCTGCCACTTGAACCATGAGACATGAAGCGGATCTTGCGCAGGCCGTACCACCGCGAAGCGGTCGCCCACGCGCACACCCTTATCTTGCCCCTGGTTGATGTACACATAGTCGCCGCGCGCGAACGTGATCTTGTAGCTCGATTGCTCGCCAGAAATCAGGCGAATCGCATCCGGTACTTTCTGGTCGGTCACAAAGCCAGCGCAGTTCACCGTCGAGTAACCGGGCTGCGTGATGGGCACGGCCGTGGGCATATTGGCGGGCACAGCTCCCTGCGGAGCGGCCGGCGCGATGCAAACCAGGGCGGCGAACCCCAATGAGAGACACAATGCAGCAACTTTTGCTCGCATGCGAAAAACTCCTTCGATGACACGCACGAAATGGGGCCGTGCGGGGACGTTTCTATGCGAAAGTAGCAGGGGCGGCCAGGGGCGTCAATCAAATGCCCGGCAATGCTTTACACTTTTGATACGGCGTGCTACAAGCTGTGTTTTCAATTATTTGGCGGGCAGAACACGAGAATGGGTGTTTTCGGCAGGGGCGTCGATCGCATCTGCGCGGTAGTTGCAGCTTCAACAGCAAGAGAGGCCCGGCGCCAAGTCCGTCGCGCACTCCGGAAAACCCGCACGCTCGAGCTGCGGCTCGACTGGCTGCGCAACGACGCAGAACGCGAGGCGCTGCTCGGCTGGCTTCGCCGGAGCAGGGGACATCGTCGCGCGGTCTTCCTTGCAACCTGCCGCCGGCGCGAAGGCGGAGGAGAATTTCGCGGCAGCCCCCAAGCCGAGCTTGCCTGGCTGGTTCGCGCGAAGGAAGCCGGCTGCCGTTGGTGCGATCTCGAAATCGAGACGCTGCGCCGCCTGCCTAAGCGAATACTCTCCGAAAACGCGGCGCTTCCCAAGGTTTTGCTATCGCTCCACCGGTTTGACCGCACACCTTCGCTTTCGAGACTTACTCTTGGCCGGCATGCGAATGCCGCCGCTATCAAAATCGCTGCGACTTCCAGAAGCATCCGCGATAGCGTGCGCCTTCTCCATGTGACTCGCGGATCCAAGAATGTCATCGCCGTCCCCATGGGCGAGGTCGGCCTTCCGGCCCGCCTGCTGGCACTGCGTGAGGGCAGCGCGCTCGCGTATGCACCCGTTTCGCAGTCCACCGCTCCCGGCCAGGTCTCGCTCGAGCAAGCCATTGGGCTCTACCGCGCCCATCAAATGACACGTCGTACGCGTGTCTATGGCGTCATTGCCAATCCTGTCGCGCACTCGCTTTCGCCGCTCTTTCATAACGCCGGCTTCGCTGCGCGCGGAATCGACGCTGTCTACCTCCCATTCCTGGTTGAAAATCTTCGCGATTTCATAGATGCCGTTCCCCAACTCGGCATCCGTGGCTTCAGTGTGACCATCCCCCACAAGCAAAACATTCTTCGTTACCTCGCCGAATGCGAGCCGCTTGCAGAGCGAATCGGCGCCGTGAATACCGTCGTCGTGCGAAGGGATGGCAAGCTGGTCGGCAGCAACACGGACTATCTCGGCGTGCTGCAAGCGTTGCAAAGCAAATTGCGGATTCACGGCAGCCGCGTTCTTCTCTTCGGCGCGGGCGGAGCTGCGCGAGCCGCGGCCTTTGCTCTAGTCCATGCCGGTGCCCGCGTCTTCATCTGCGCGCGCCGCCAAAGTGCGGCCAAAGACCTTGCCCGCGCCGCCGGGGCCGAAGCCATTCGCCGAAACGTGCTGAGAAGCAGCTCCTTCGACGCCGTCGTTAATGCGACGCCGGTCGGCATGGCTCCGCGCGAAAGCATCTCTCCTCTCGACCCTAGTGAGCTGAACTGCAGCATCGTTCTGGATATGATCGCTCGCCCGTTAGAAACGGAACTTCTCCGCATTGCGTCCCGCAAGGGCATCCTGACCATTCCCGGCATCCGCATGTTCTTCGCGCAAGGCATCGCACAGTGGGAGCTCTGGATGGGGCGGCGCGCGCCGGCCAGCGCCATGCAAGCAGCCGTTCTGCGCCAGCTGCGGGCGGAGGACGCCGCCCGGAAGCGCAACTGAACGGGAAATGCGATAATGCCAAGCTTAACCTGAGACTTGGCGTGATTGACTGATGATTCAGCCCGACTTCCGCGAATTCAAACGCCTTGAAAAACAGGGCAATCTCATTCCGGTTTACGACGTTTTCTCCGCGGATTTGCTCACGCCCGTGAGCGCCTATCTTCGCATTGCGCAAGGCGCGCGCTGCTCGTTTCTCCTCGAAAGCGTCGAAGGCGGCGAAAAGATCGCGCGCTACACGTTTGCAGGCGCGAATCCCGAGGAAATCTTTCGGTATGCCAATGGCGCCTGCGTGCTGGAAGGCCGCAATCGCGTGGTCTGGGAAGAGCGCGACCCCATCAGCTTTCTCCGCTCGCATATCGAGCAGTTTCAGCCCGTTCGCCTGCCAGGCTTGCCGCCGCTCATCGCCGGCGCGATCGGCTACTTCAGCTACGACATGGTGCGCCTTATCGAGCGCTTACCCAAGCGGCTCCGGGACGAAATCGGCCTCTACGACGCCATGCTTGCCTTCTATCACGGTCTCCTGGCCTTCGACCACGTTCAGCATCGCGTCTGGGTCGTGCGCAACGTTTACACAAAAGGTGCCGGCTCGCTGAAATCGAAATACGAGGCTGCTGTGCGGGACATCCAACGCACTCGCCGAATGCTCGAGCAACCCGCTCCCGCCGAGGCGCCGCGGAAACCGTCCGCCGCGCGTGCCCCATCCCGTTCCGATTCCCTGAAAATCAGCTCCAATTTCGCCCGCCCGGAGTACCTCCAAGCCGTGCGCAAATGCAAGCGTTACATACGCGCCGGCGACATCTTCCAGGTCGTCATCAGCCAAAGGTTTTCCGCCAAGACCGCCGCCGAGCCCTTCGCGATCTATCGCGAACTCCGTGCGCTCAATCCGTCGCCCTATCTTTTCTTTCTCCAGATGAACGACGTTTCCATTGTCGGCAGCTCGCCGGAAATGCTCGTCAAGGTTCAGGGGCGCGACGTCTTTTACCGTCCGATTGCCGGCACGCAGCCCCGCGGCAAGGACGAAGCCGAGGATCTGCGCAACGAAAAAGCGATGCTCGCCAGCGAAAAGGAACGCGCCGAGCATATTATGCTCGTGGATCTCGGCCGCAACGATCTTGGGCGTGTCTGCGAGTACGGCAGCGTCCGGGTGGATAAGCTCATGGCCGTCGAACGCTACTCCCACGTGATGCATATGGTCTCGAGTTTGCGCGGCCGTTTGCGCGAGGATGTGGATTGCTTCGATGCCCTTATGGCGTGTTTTCCGGCCGGTACGGTTTCCGGCGCGCCCAAGGTTCGCGCGATGGAAATCATCGAAGAGCTCGAGAAAACGCGTCGCGGCATCTACTCCGGCGGAGTGCTCTATCTGGATTTCGCGGGCAATCTCGATTCCTGTATCGCGCTTCGGACCATGGTCGTCAAGGATGGCGTGGCCTACGTGCAAGCCGGCGGTGGAATTGTTGCGGACTCCACGCCCGAGGGCGAATATCAGGAAAGCGTCAATAAGTCGCGTGCTCTTTTCACCGCACTTGCCGCCGCACACGCCAAGGCGCCTCGCTCGTCGCGCCGCAGCCGCGCAAGGAATCGCCGATGATCCTCCTGCTCGATAACTACGACAGAGAGAAAACCCGCATGAGAAGCGGCTAGCGGCAAGCCGGTGTCCAGCAAGTGTCCAATGCTCAAAAAAAACGGGAAGTACTACGCCGACTGGCGCGATGAAACTGGGAAGCGCCACAGGAAAGCCTTCAAGACAGCAGCCGCAGCACTAGCCTTTCAGGCCAAGCGCCAGAAAGAGGCGCACGAAAAAAAAGGCCGCGCCTCGACACCATCGCGGCAGTTGTCGAGGCGTGGCAGAGGGGCTGGAAGCCGCAAAGCCACAACTTCCAAATCGCACGCGAGCTCCGCAACCACTTCGGCAACCTGAGTCCCCGGCAGCTATCGCCGTTCGCGCTCGAGGCGCTCGCGGCGAAGTGGAAGCAGAGCTACGCTCCCGCCACCTACCACGGGAGAACGCTGGCGCTCAGGCGATTCCTAAGGCTGCTAGACGAAGCAGCCGGCACAAACCTCAGGAGCGTGGTCAAAGCGGGCAAAAACCCGGGGCCGCGCAAAACCATTGCGACAGCCGAGGAAATCACCCGGCTATTCGCGGCGGCGGAGCCGTGGCAGCGGCTGTGGCTTCTGCTGTGCTCGCAGCTTGCCCTGCGCAATAGCGAAGCGCGAAGCATAAAGGCGAGCAACTACGACCCAGCGGCGCAGACCATCAGCTTCCGCAAGAAAGGCGGAGGCACCCACGTGCTGCCAGTAACCCCGGACATCGCGGCGCTCTTCGAGGCCGCGCCAGAAGCTCCAGAAGGGCAAGACTGGACCTACATCGAGAGATGGCGCGGGAAGCGCCTATCGAAGGCCGCCGTCGAGCACAAATGGCGGCAGCTAAAGCGCCGCACCGGGGTGCGGCTCGAGCTCCGAGCACACGACCTGCGGCGGACAACCGCCGTGTCGATGTACCAGCTAACGCACGACCTGCGAGCGGTGTCCCATCTGCTAGGCCATGCGAGCATGTCCGCCACTTGCGGCTATCTCGCCCACCAAGACCCGCAGGCGCTGCGCCCGCTGCTGGCGCAGCTTCGCCCGCCAACGCAACTCAAGCAGTGAGAAAGAAGGGAGCACATGAACCCGTTCGAGAAATGCGCGTGCGGGCACGAGCGCGTGCTGCACCAGTGCAACACGGCGTTCTGCCTATCGCACGGATGCACGTGCAAAAAGTTCGAGAGGAGAAGACATGCCGAGAAACAGAAAGTATCGAGTGGTGGTGATGTGGTCACACCGGAAGTGGGGCCCGCAGATGGAGAAGCTGGCGGCGGAAGGGACGTCAATCAGGCGCGCAATCTCGAATGCGCTCCTCGGCTTCTTCAGCGATGCGAGCAACAGAGACCGCAGAAGAGACGCGCACGCAAGCCTCAGGCTGGAGGCATGGCGGGAAGGGAAGAGGTAACGCCATGACCCTCGCGGACTGGATGGTGCTGGCAGCAGCGATGCTCATCATGGGCCTGTGCTGGTGGACGCTGGCCAAGCACGACGAGATGGAGCGCGTGATGCGAAAGCGAGAGCTAGAGCACCTGAACGCCCTGCTCCAGAGAAAAGAGAGGCGAGATGAGGAAGCACGCAGCACTCATCACCGTGACGGATAAACACAAAGAGACGCTCTTCCGCCAGCTGGAAGTCGTACTCGGCGAGTCAGCATTCACAGCCGCTGCGCGGCTGATAGAAGAGCAAATCCGCGCAGACCGGGACATCGACATGGACGAAGGCGAGACCCTCATCATCGCCATAACACCAGCAGAGCCGGCACAAGAGCCAGACCCCGGAGTGTGCTTCGCGGGGTCGTGGACGCCAGAAGGCGACCACAGCAAATGCACGCACAGCGGAAAGGAGACAAATGCGCTGGACACCAGTTCGGATAGCCCAAGTGCTGAAGAGCGTAGTTGACAAGCTGAATGAGGGCCAAGAGCCACTGCGGCTCACGCCGCTGGAAGCCGAGGCCATCATTGCCGCGCAGCAGTTAGCGGCGAGAGTGGCCACCGGCTCCCTGCCGAGATAAGCCCGGGCAGGCGGACAGGCCGAGCCTCCTCGCACGCGCCGGACACTCCTCGCCGCTCGCCGGTCGTGCGTGCTGGCCCTCTTCTCCGCCTGCCTTCCGCGTCCCCGGCCCTCCCCGACGCATCGTGCCGCCCCCCTCCCCCCGCCGCTCGTCCGGGCAGGGACGCGTGGGTGGCGGCGGCGGGGGGCGGGGGGCAAGAGCCGCAACAACCCGGTGCGTAGCCCCCCTCCCCCCAGGTCGTCCGGCTGGCGCATTCGCGCCTGCCGTTGCCCGCCACCGAGCGGCCGACGGTCCTCAGCCCTCAAGCACAGCGGCCCTGCCCCAACCGCCCGAACGGTGCCGCTCCACCCGCCCGCCCGCGCATTCGTTAGGCGCGCAAAAACCGCGCGGCGCGGGCGGGCGGGTTCCGCTGGGCCCGGGACCGGAGCAACCGGCCCTCAAGCACCACGGTCCTCGCCCGGACGCGGCCCGCGCATGCGGCGGTACTTCCGCCGGTCGCGGGCCGCGCCGTGAGCGGTCCAGCCTGCGCTTAAACCCTAACAACAAGGTTGCGGCGGGGCCGCATCGTCTGCTGCCAGCGGCAGGCTGGCCGGCGCAAAAGACGCGCCGTCCAGCCTAAGCGCCGCTGGCAGCAGCCGTGCGCCCCGCCGCGTCTTGTTATGTCCCGCCCACCCCGCTCCACCTAGGCGCTGGGGCCAAACGCTCCGCGCCCGCTGGCGCTCCGCGGCCCCGCGCCTAGGTTCCGCTCCCCCGGAATAGCGGCAGGCTGTCCGCCTGCCGCTACGCAGCGGCAGCAGCGGCTTGCTTCGCTGCGCCGCCGCTGCCGCTGCGAGTGCCGCCGCAAACTGCGCGGCGGCATCGTGTCGGAAAAACCAGCGCTTCGCAGTGTGCGCCCGGGCGGGCAGGTTTGGGGCCAGCGGTGAGAGCCGCTGGCCCCAAACCTGCGAATCTTCAGCCGTATCGGACCCGCATGGCATCAGCCCGGGCGCAAATTTTTTCCCCCGCCAGCCTCTGTGGAACGGTTGAGAGAGGCTGGCGGGGGAAAAAATTTGTGGGGAGAAAGGCGAAGAAAAAAAAGGGGTCCCACGCTAAACTCTGCCAACGCAGCAGCCAACGCGCCCATGCCCGGCGCGGAATGCCACGGCGGAGGCCTCCGCCGTGGCCCTCCACGATGAAGTCAGCCGCGAAGCGACGCGCCGCGAAACGCTGGCGCGAAAAAAACCGCCAGCGCATCCGCGAGTACAACCGCGGCTACTGGAAGGCGCACGCGGAGAGAATCAACGCGTCGCGGCGCAAGCGCCTGACGGCGTCGGCGCTGCACGAAGCGATGCAAGCGGAATTGTCGGTGGTCACTGCGCGTGCGCTGCGCGACGCGCAGCTCACCTACATCGACGAACGCGGGAGAGTGTGGCGCGAGGACAACCGCACGGCGGAGGAAGTGATAGCGGCGTGGCAGCAAAAGCAAAAGCAAAAGCAAAAGCAAAAGCAAGAGCCAGCCGGAGCAGCCTAGCCGAGCGGACCGCCGCCGCCGCCGCCCCGCCCCGCTCCCCGCGCGAGCGGCCACCGCTCCCTACGGGCCGCCCGCAAAAGGCGCGGGCTTGCGTGAGGCCGCGACGCGCTCCTCAGCGGGGCGGGGCGGCGGCGGCGGCTACACCGAGGCGAGGGCAGCGATGAAAAAGCCAAAGCAAACGCCGGAAGAAACTCTGGCAGCGGCGCTCGAGGCAGCACGCGCGAAGGGAGACGACCTCGAGCTCGCCGCGTTCCGCCGCGAGCTGCTCAAGCGGCTCCGCCGCCTGGTGCCCGTCGCGGTCAGGCAGGCGAAAGAAGGCAAGCCCGCGCTGCTGCGCATCCTGACCCGCCTTCGCTAGCCTAGAAGGACACCAAACGCCCCGGTGTCCAAAAATCCTCTGGACACCAGCCCCGCCGCGTGCTAAACCAGCGGCAGGAGTGGACACCGATACCCCAGCGGCCACAATCTCTCGCGCTCATTCTCCTGCTCGATAACTACGATTCCTTTACTTACAATCTCGCGCAGTATCTTGGCGAACTTGGCTGCACGCTGGAGGTGCACCGCAACGACAAAATCTCCGTTGACGAAATCATTCGCCGCAAGCCCGAACGCATCATTATCTCGCCCGGCCCTTGCACCCCGCAGGAAGCCGGCATCTCCGTCGAGCTGGTGCGGCGCCTCGCCGGCAAGTTCCCGATTTTAGGCGTGTGCCTTGGGCATCAGGCCATTGGAGCGGCTTTCGGTGGCAGAATCATTCGCGCGCCGAAGCTCTTCCACGGCAAGACCAGCAAAATCCGCCACGATGGCAAAACCATCTTCCGCGGCCTTGATGACCCCTTCGTTGCCACGCGCTACCATTCGCTGATCGTGGAGCGAAAAACCCTTCCACGCGAACTCGCCATCAGTGCGGAGACGGACGACGGCATCATCATGGGTTTTCGCCACCGCCGCTATAGACTGGAAGGCGTTCAGTTCCACCCCGAATCGGTGCTAACCCAGCCCGGAAAACAACTCCTCCGTAACTTTCTATCGCTGTAGCAGTACTCGGGAAATCTCTCGCTGCCTTAGAACTAGAACCAGACTGCCTGGGTTGGAATCTCTTTTCACCAGTTCAATCCGGCCAGAATAGCGCCGTACGTTTCGATCCCTTGCCACAAATTGCCCAGCCGTAAATTCTCGTCCGAGCTGTGCTGGTGGTTGTCGTAATTCACGATCGGCACGCCAATCCATGGCAACCCCAAATCCTCGAAAATGTACATCGGCACGCTTCCGCCGAGCTGCGGCGCTACCACGATCTTTCCTCCGGTGGCGTCCTGCATTACTTTGATAAGTGCCTGGGAAACCGGCAACTCCATGGATGTTCGCGACGCGCGGTACCCGCCTTCGTCCACCACTTTCGCGATCTTCGCATATCTGCGCCGCTCCTCCATCGTCGGTTCGCGGTCAATCACATAAAACCCGCGCCTCTCGATGAACGCCTTGATCTGGTCGAATTTCGCCTTCGGATCTTCGCCTTTCACCAGCCGGGCGTCGAGCGAGGCTTCCGCCGTGTCTGGCACGATGTTCTGCGCCTGCGCGCCAACGTACGCGCTCCGAAGCCCGCGAATATTCAGCGACGGCTCCATCAGCAGCTCGGTCAGCTTCTTTCCTCCGCCCTCCGGCTTTGCGATGCCCAGTTCTTTTTCAAGTTCTGCGTCGTTCGTGGGCATGGCCTCCAGCGCTCGTTTTTCCGATTCGTTCAGCGGCGTCACGTCATCGTAGTAGCCGTTGATGAGCACGCGTCCGTCTTCGTTCTTCATGGCTCCGAGTAAGTGGGCCAGTTCCATGGCCGGATTTGGCGCCCAGTTTCCGTAGTGCCCGCTGTGCAGCGCGCGCACCGGCCCATACACCGTCACCTCAAGCCCGATATCGCCGCGCGCCCCAAAGAAAATCAGCGGCCGTCCGGATGGATGCACCGGACCGTCGCATGTAATCAGCAAATCCGCGTCCAGCAAATTCTTGTGCAGTTCAAGCGCCTGTTGCAGATGCGGCGAGCCGGCTTCTTCTTCGCCTTCCAGGATGAATTTCAGATTCACGCCCAGCGGAATATGGTTCGCGCGCAACGCGTCGAGCGCCGAGAGAATAGCAACAATCGGAGATTTATCATCCGAGGCTGACCGCGCATAAATTCGCCAGTCGTCCTGATAAATCGCCACGCCACGAGCATCCGGAGCCGGGAAATCGATCCGCTTGCCGCCCGCTTCGATCGCGCCGCTCCGCAGCGCGGGCTCAAAGGGCTTTCCGTCCGTCCAGGCTGCGGCGTCCACCGGCTGACCGTCATAGTGCGCGTAAAAAATTACTGTGCGCTTGGCTTCGGGCACTTCGAGTTTGCCAAAAACCACGGGCCCGCGTCCCGAAATCGGAAAGAGATGCGTTGCGATTCCGCGAGCCTCCAGCATTTCGACCAAGTGCTCGGCATTTTTCTGAATATTTTCCGTATCGCTCGCCACGTTCGGAATCGCCAGCAGCTCCGTCAGCTCCCGCATGATGCGATTCTCGTTCTGCAGGCGGTACTCCCGCACCTGTTGCACGATTTGCTCTGGCGAAGGCGGCGCTTTCTCCGCGGCACGGGCGGTTGTAGCTTCAAGGCGCGCAGCCGCCCAGCAGCACACCGCAATGCCCAACACGAGCATCGCTCGTTTCTGTTTCAAGTCCCTTTCCCGAACGACCCGCGGGCCACCGCCGCAACCACCTTGCTCGGACATAGCGCTCATCCCCATTCCAGACCTGTCCATTCCTTCTGCGTTCTCCGCGCGGGAATCTGTTTCCCGATTAGCGCAACACGGCGCGGCGCAAAGAGCCGGGCGGGCGTGACCCTTCCGCGCCGGTAACCGCGTCTTACTATGGCCATGTATCCGAACCTTCGCTCAACGGTGCGTGAATTCTATCAGCGCACGCAACTTCTCGGCGGCGCTGCCGTCCGCAATCACTCGCGCAGCCATACGCGCCCCTTCGCGAAAGTCTTCTGCGGCCTGGCATGCCACGAGCGCCGCTGCCGCGTTTATTGCCACGATATCCCTTGCAGGTCCAGGCTCTCCCTCGAGCACGCGCCGGATGCGTCCGGCATTTTCTCCCGGCGTCCCGCCGCGCACCGCTTCCAGTGGTGCGCGCTCGACGCCGAACTCCTCGGGCGACAACGTGAATCGCTTTATCCTCCCGTTCCGCACTTCGGCGGCCAGCGTCTCACCCGCTAGTGAAATCTCATCCAGCCCTCCTTCCCCTTGAACCACCAGAGCGCATTCCGTCCCGAGTTCCGCCAGAGCCCCTGCCAGCAAGTCAATCAGCTCCGCTGAGGGCACACCCACCACCTGGAACGCGGCACCCGCCGGGTTCGTCAGCGGCCCGAGCAAATTGAAAACTGTGCGGACACCAACTTGTTTCCGCGCCGGGGCCGCATGCTTCATCGAAGTGTGCGCCACTTGCGCGAACAAGAACCCAATTCCGATTTCGCGAATGGCTGCGCCAAATCGCTCAAGCGGCAAATCAATCCTCACGCCAAGCGCTTCCAGCACATCCGCCGACCCGCTGCGCGAGCTCATGCCGCGATTGCCGTGCTTTGCCACACGCGCGCCGGCGGCCGATGCCACAATCGCCGCCGCGGTTGAGATGTTGAAGGTGCTGGCCGCTTTTCCGCCCGTGCCGCAGGTATCCACCAGGCCCAGCGATGCGGCGTCTCCATTCGGGAATACCGGCGCGGCGTGCGCGCGCATCACATGCGCAAATCCTGCTAGTTCGCAGGCTTGCACGGCGCGACGGTTCATTGCCTCGAGCATCCGCACGATGTCCGCAGTGGGTACCGCGCCGCTCAGCAATTCCTGCATCAATGCCTCGGCTTCCGCCCGTGTCAGGGCGCGCCCCGCCTCCAATTGATCGATCAGATTGATCATCCTCGGTTTTCACCGTGCTCCGCGCGACCTTGCTCCGCTTCCGCGTTCCGAGTACACTCTTATGTTTTGCAAAGACTCAAATTCTAGCACTTGTGCGCCGGCTCGCGGTCGCGCGCCCAAATGGACTCCAAATGAAGATCCACGAGTACCAAGCCAAGGCGATTCTTGCGCGCTACGGCGTTACCACGCCGCGCGGTGAAGTCGCATTCACCAAAGAAGAGGCGCGCGAAGGCGCCGCCCGGCTGCGATCCAATGTTGTCGTGGTCAAAGCCCAGATTCACGCCGGTGGCCGCGGCAAAGCCGGCGGCGTTAAGATCGCGCATTCGCCCGATCAGGCCGCCGAAATCGCCTCGCAAATGCTAGGGATGAATCTCGTCACCGTGCAGACCGGCCCCGCCGGACGCATCGTCAAGCGCCTGCTCATCGAAGAGGGTCTGGACATCAAGCGCGAGTTGTATCTCAGCATTCTCGTGGACCGCTCCGCGGGCAAGGTGGTCTTCATGGCCAGCGCCGCCGGCGGCATGGAAATCGAGGAAGTCGCGAAAACCAATCCCGAAGCCATTATGCGCGAATCGGTCCATCCGGCCGTCGGCCTCCAACCCTATCAAGCCCGCAAAATCGTTTTCGGACTCGGCCTTTCCGGCGAAGTCGCCAACAACGCCGGGCCTTTCCTCCAGGCCTTACATCGCGCTTTCGTGGATACCGATGCCTCGCTCCTCGAAATCAACCCCGCCGTCGTGACCGGTGACGGCCGTTTGGTCGCGCTCGATGCCAAGATGACTTTTGACGACAACGGTTTGTTCCGCCATAAGGAGCTTCGCGAACTCCGCGATCTCGACGAAGAGGATCCGCTCGAAGTGGAAGCCTCAAAGTACGGCCTCAACTACATCAAGCTCGACGGCAACGTGGCTTGCATGGTCAACGGCGCCGGCCTCGCCATGGCCACCATGGACATCATCAAGTATGCGGGCGGCTCTCCCGCAAACTTCCTCGACGTAGGGGGCGGCGCTTCCGCCGATCAGGTCAAAAACGCGTTTCGGATTCTCATTGGCGATCCCGCGGTGAAAGCTGTGTTTATCAATATTTTCGGTGGCATTCTCCGCTGCGACGTGCTCGCCACCGGGGTCGTGGCCGCGGCCAAGGATTTGCAGCTCAAGGTTCCGGTCGTGATTCGCATGGAGGGCACTAACGTCGAGCTTGGCCAGAAAATCCTCCGCGAGAGCGGGCTCAACTTCACCATCGCTGATGGCATGAAAGACGGCGCCGAGAAGGTCGTCAAGCTGGCAGGAGGTGCGCGATGAGCGTACTCGTGAACGAAAAGACCCGCGTCATCGTGCAAGGCTTCACCGGTCGCGAAGGCACGTTCCACGCCCAGCAGATGATCGAATACGGCACCAACGTGGTTGGCGGCGTCACTCCGGGCAAAGGCGGCACCAAGCATCTCGAACGTCCGGTCTTCAACACCGTCTCCGAAGCCGTGAAAGCCACAGGCGCCGATGCTTCGGTTATCTTTGTTCCTCCGCCTTTCGCATCCGACGCCATCTTGGAAGCGGCCGACGCACAGCTTCCGCTCATCATCTGCATCACCGAAGGCATTCCGGTGATTGACATGGTACGCGCCACGGCATCGGTGGACTTCACGAAAACCCGTCTCATCGGCCCCAATTGCCCCGGTGTCATTTCTCCCGGCAAATGTAAGATCGGCATCATGCCAGGTCGCATTCACAAGCCAGGTCACGTCGGCGTCGTCAGCCGCAGCGGTACGCTCACCTATGAAGCGGTCGACCAACTCACCCGGCTCGGCATCGGCCAGTCCACTTGCATAGGTATCGGCGGCGATCCCATCATCGGCACTTCGTTTCTGGACGCCATCAAACTCTTCAACGAGGACCCCGACACCCATGCCATCATCATGATCGGCGAAATCGGCGGAAACGCCGAAGAACGCGCCGCCGCGTGGATCAGCGCCAACGTAAAAAAACCCGTCGTTGGCTTCGTGGCCGGCCAAACCGCCCCTCCGGGCCGCCGCATGGGCCATGCCGGGGCCATCATCAGCGGAGGCCAGGGCACAGCCAAGGACAAGTACGCCGCGATGGCTGCCGCAGGCATTCGCACCGTGGAGACGCCGGCCGACCTCGGCTCGACTGTCGCCGCCGCGCTGAAATGACCAGGACGATGAAGAGCGCCCTCTTGGAGCCGCCGGTTTTTACAAAGCGGACGTGATCAACTTTGCGTTGCCGGTGTCTTGCCGGCGCACTTTTGCAGCCCAAAAAAAGAAAGGATTTCTCGTGGCAATCGAGCGCACCTTCGCAATCATCAAGCCGGATGCAGTCGGCCGAAATCTTCAAGGCGAGATCTTGTCTCGCATCCACAAAGCTGGCTTCAAGATTGTAGCCATCAAATCCATGCGCCTCACGAAGGAGGAGGCGGGTGGATTCTACGCCGTTCACCGCGAACGCCCGTTCTTTGGTGAACTCACGGACTTTATGTCTTCGGGCAAGATTTTCGCCATCGTCCTTGAAGCCGAAGGCGCCATTCAAAAGTGGCGCGATACCATGGGCGCGACCGACCCCAAGAAAGCCGCTCCCGGTACCATTCGCAACGACCTCGGTACCAGCATCGGCAACAACTGCACGCATGGCTCTGACGCGCCCGATACCGCTGCTTTTGAGATCGGCTATTTCTTTTCCGGTCTCGAGCTGATCTAGGACGCTAATATTCGTCGTTGTCAGCGTGCGTACAATACCCGCCATCCTATCTATAATGCACAGATGGAGCCGTTGCGCGAACTTGGCCGCGCCTTGATCGTCGCCGGCATTCTCGCCGTCATCCTGGGCGTGCTTCTTTACTTCGGCGGACGCCTGCCATTCCGCCTGGGCCGGCTCCCGGGCGACATTGTTGATCGGGGTGAGCACACGACCTTTTATTTTCCCCTGGCGACCTGCATCGTCCTGAGCATTGTCCTCTCGTTCCTTTTCTGGCTGTTCTCTCATTTCCGCCGCTGACTCCCCGCACTCGCGTCCCTCTGGCCGCCGCCGGCGCGGAGCAACGATTTTTGGCCCTTCTCTTGACTTCGCGGCGATCCGCGTTACCCTCCATGCGTTCATCACTGCCGCACAATCTTGGTTCGAGGTTGCGCCATGTCCGCTTTCCATTCTCGCCGCGATTTCCTTTCGGCTCTAGGCGCTGCTGCCGCTGCGTGCCTGGCCGGCTCCCTCACTCCCACGCGCCTCTTCGCACGAACCTCGCTATACCCACCGATGGACCTGTCACACTTCGATTCACCAATTCCTCCGGCGCCGGCTGAAATCAAGTTCGGCTACGCTGCCATCACGTGGGGCGGGAACGACCGCCAGGCAATCGAAGATATTGCCGCTCTTGGCTTTCCGGGCATTCAGCTTCGCTCGAATTGCATCGCGGAATTTGCTTCGCCCGCTGCGCTCCGAGATCTTCTGCAAGAGCACGAACTGCACTTTGTTGCCCTGTCGAGCGGGGGCGTCAATATCGACGCGCCGGAATCCGAGGAAATTGCCAAGCACCTTTCGCACGCAAAATTCTTGCGGGAGGCCGGCGGAATTTATCTGCAGGTTACCGACGACCGCCCCAGCAATCGCAGCATTGCCGCCGCAGACCGCCAGAAGCTTGGAAGACTGCTCAGCGAGCTCGGCAAGCGCACAGCCGACCTTGGCATTCCACTGGGCTACCACAATCACATGGGTTCGCTCGGCGAGCATCCGGAGGAGGTCGCGCAAATCCTCGAATCGAGCGATCCACGCTATCTGAAGCTGGAACTCGATATCGCTCACTATTTCCAGGGTGGCGGCGATCCCGTGAAGGCCATCGAGACCTATCGCGACCGCCTCCTGTTTCTCCATTTTAAGGATGTCGAGCCGCTTCCTGCCGGCGAGAAGCGCACGTACCGTTTCGTCGAGCTTGGCCGCGGCCGCGTGGATGTACCCGCCGTGCTTGAGGCTCTGCGTCGCGTCCATTTCCGCGGCTGGGCCATCGTGGAACTCGACGCCGTCCCCGATTCATCGCGCACCCCGAAAACATGTGCGGAGATCAACAAGAGGTATCTCCAGGACAAGCTGCGGGTGACCCTGTGAACTCGACATTCCGCGTCGCCGTCATCACCGACGAAATCACGCAGGATTTCGGGCGCGCTTGCGAAATCGCCTCGCGCGAATTCCGCATGGAATGGGTCGAACTTCGCGGCATGTGGAACAAGAACTTACTGAGCCTCGATGCGACGGAAGTCGGCGAAGCGCGCCGCATCCTCGAAAAATACCAGCTTCGCGTCACGGATATCGCCAGCCCGCTCTTCAAAGTGGACTGGCCCGGCGCTCCGCGCTCGCGCTTCAGCCCCAAGCGCGACCAATTCAACGCGGACTTCACCTTCGAGCAGCAGGATGAGGTGCTGGACCGCAGTATTGCGCTGGCCAAAGCCTTCCGCACGGATCGCGTGCGCTGCTTCGATTTTTGGCGGCTGGATGATCAGGCGCCGTATCGCGCAGCCATCAACAAAAAGCTCCTGCAAGCCGCAAACAGAGCCGGCGAACAGGAGATCGTTCTCGTCGTCGAAAACGAAATGACCTGCAATACCGCCACCGGCGCGGAGGCCGCTGAGCTTCTTGCCGCGATTCCCTCGCCGCACCTCCTTCTCAACTGGGACCCCGGCAACGCGGCCATGCGCGGCGAGCAAGCTTTTCCCGGAGGATACGGTTTGCTGCCCAAGAACCGCATCGGCCATTGCCACTGCAAAAACGTCCAAAAGAAGGCTGGCGGCTCGGGCCTCGAATGGGCCCCCATGGGACGCGGCCTGATTGATTGGACCGGCCAGTTCCGCGCCCTCAAGCGTGACGGCTATCATCTGGCCGTCAGTCTCGAAACGCACTGGCGCGGCGCCGCGACACCCGAAGAATCCACGCGTGAGGCCTGGGCCGGCATGAAAGCCGAACTCCAAGCCGCCTCCGCCCTGTAAGCGAAAGCTAAGCCTCCGACATTTCACACGCGATAGCTGGGGCCGGTTTCGTGCGTATTTCTATCGCCCCGAGACTGCAAGACCTGTTTGGGCCACCGGCATCGGCGCCTCGACGCTTCCAAATGCCGACATCATTGGATTCGACACCGATCCGGGTATCACCTATCGGCGCGGGGTGCTTCCTTTCCAAAGTCCCTCGTCATTTCAGTCGTCCGACGAAAGCTCTTCCGCGCCAGGGATCGGTTGAGCGTCGGCTTTATCGGCTTCAAGAGAAGTCCGCCGGATTTTTCTTGCAGGTGTCGTTCCCAAAACGCGTTTGTTGGGGCAGAATACGGGCGCGTTTCAGGGGGATTTATGAAAAGGAGTGTTCTGTTTTTTGCGATTTGGTGCGCCGCCGCGACATTTGCGCCGTTTGGCGGGCACGTGGCCGCCGATGAGCAGCCGCTGTACGGCTATTCCGCGGAATCTTCGCGCGCTGAGCGCCAGTGGGAAGAAAAAATGCGCGCCATTCCTTCGACCGACAATCTGCGCGAATACATGAAGCATCTTTCCGCGCGGCCGCATCACGTCGGCTCGCCCTACGACAAGGAGAACGC
>Ga0209062_1002026_pt1 | contig 29778 bp, 19 predicted proteins | sample Coa_R2_2_FD_187158 | JGI IMG/M metagenome (GOLD analysis project Ga0209062, IMG submission 187158) | Surface soil microbial communities from Centralia Pennsylvania, which are recovering from an underground coalmine fire - Coalmine... | ecosystem: Environmental > Terrestrial > Soil > Unclassified... | reverse complement strand
AAGACCCCAATCCAGAGGCGCCTCCTTCAAGGCATTGCCTGAGTCGTCCAGGAAAGTCCCGTCGGTCCAGGAAATGGGTTTGAAATGACCCGAGCCGTCGTTGAGCAGCAATTGGTCAGGTTGACCGCACTCAGCCAACTGGCCGTCGATAAAAACAAATCGATTGGTCTCGGCCCCACGCATGACAGGCCTGCCCTGAACGATGGAAACGCTGACCCGGCCATGGTCCCGAATGTCGTCCGTTCGGTAATTGGCGATGTATAAGTCGAGTGTTCCATTGCCGTCGATGTCCGCCAACGCCATGGTCGTGCTTCCCAGCTTTGACCCGGTCCCGGCAGCGGCGGTTGTATCAGTAAAATGGCCGTGGCCGTCATTCATGAAGGTGAGAACGCCGCGGCCTGTTACCGAAATGAGCAGATCGAGGAAACCGTCGCCGTTAATATCGGCAAAAACTGCGCCCCGAGTGGCAGGAATCACCGAATCCAGCCCGGCTTGCGCGGTTACGTCTTCGAAGTGAAATTGGCCAAGATTCCTGTACAGAGCATTTTTTCCGTTGAGATTGCAAAAAAAGATATCGGGCAAGCCGTCGTTGTCGAAGTCGCCCACGGCGACGCCCGATCCGTTGTACAAAACGCGGTTAGCCGCGCCGGTTTGCTCATCAATGCTGTTCGTGAAGGTGATGCCCGTGGCAGAGGAAGGCATAAGGGAAAACCCGGTTCGGCCTTCCGTTGGGACGTTCAGTTGTGTCCAGCGAAACCCGTGTTCCTGATGCCAATCAAGGACCGCGGCACAGCTGTCCATGATCGGGAGGCTGAGGACCACGGCCAGCCCGGCGCAGCAGCACCGTTCTAACAATGGGCGCAGGCGTGAAGTTTCAGCAGGAGAGCCGGAAGCTCTTCGGTTAGCACGGACGGGCATCCCACTCAGACTATCAGACATGAGGAGACCGTGAAAAGTTCCAAGCCAAAAAAGAAACCGGGCCGTGAAGGCCCGGTTTCTGTGGAGGTGAAGCTGCTACAGCTTAGTGGGTCCGGTAGAACTTGGCTCCGGCAGCCACATTTTCAGTAACACTATTGGTCGTAGTCGTTACATTGGTCCATGGACCGGTGATTGAAGTGGCGGTCTGCAGAGCGCCGTTGTCCCAAGTGACGGTAATCTTGCCACCCGAAACACTGGCATGCAATGTCCCGCCGCCAACGGGCGCCGTCTCGACGATGGTCGTGAGAGCTTTGCCTGAATTCCCCGTGTTGTAGAGCGCGGTAATCTCACTGGGCGAAAGCGGCCGGTTCCACAACGCAAGCTCATCCATGAGGCCCGTGTTGAATTCGGGATTTGCGTCCGGCCCCAAAAGGCTGGTCGTCGGGTCGGTGTTGAGCCGAGCGCCAATCGACAGCCAGGGGATATCCGGCGCGGCAATCGAGCCCGAATAGACCGTTGAGCCCGATAGCTGGCCGTCAACATAGACGCGCACTTGCGCTCCGTCAGCGGTGAAGGACACGTTATGCCACCCCGACACTGGGACGGGCTGGGTGCCGGTGACCGTGAAGATGTTGGCTGCAACACCAATGCCGGCCTCCGGGAACATGTTTTGCGTAGTCGCGTCGTAGACGAGTGTGAGTTCGAACGCGCCGATGATGTGAGTGCCGCTGCCGCCCTGGACGTACAGGTTGGGTTCGGCGTTTTGAATCAGCGCGACGTTGCCGCCAGGCGATGTGCCGTTGAAGTTCACCCAAACGGAAGCGCCAATGCCGGCGCTGGCTTTGGCGTAGTTGCTGACAAACATGTAGGTGTTGGCGTCGAAAGAATAGGCGTTATTGACCTTTCCAGGCACCCAGGTTCCGCCCCCGGAGGTGTAGATGGTAGCCGGCAGAGGCGATCCATTCGTAGCCGAGTTGGCCGCGTTGGTGCCTGCCGTTTCATCGAACTTGAAGTAATCCACCAAGCCATCCTGGATGTTAAACTTCGAGATCCACACAGAGGCATTGGCGCTGACGGTGCTGCCGGCAGGACTAAATATGGCAACACTGTAGACCCCGACATCCGCCGGGTTCAGAGGATCAATCTTTAGCGTCGAGGTAGTCGCGCCGCTGATGTCTCCACCGTTCTGGATCGGGATGCCGTTCTTGCGCCATTGATACGTGAGGTTCTGTCCGGTGACCCCAACGCTCAAGGTCACGGCGCCGCCGGCCGCTCCAACGGTTGGCCCAAGATCCTGTGTGATTTGAGGAGGATTGCCAGGGTTTGGAGCGTTCAGCACCAACTGGATGGCGTTCACGCCCTGGGCGCGGCCGTCAGCCGCTGCGTCAAGAACGTTAACCACCAAAGTTATGTTGCTATTAGCGTCAGGAGAAACGTTGTCAAATCGCACGAAATCCCCGATCGCGGGAGCTGCTGGGTTGGTACTCGTCGATCGATAGAAGCCCGGGGCAGCATTGTATTCTTCAGAGGCCAGGATCCGCATGTAAGCTGTCTGGGCGGGTGAGTTGGTGATTGAGTATTTCGCAGTATTTCGGTGTGTGGGAGGCGCGACGGCGTAAACAAGAATGGCGTGCTTCCCAGGTGGGACATTGCCAAACGTATACACGTTGTCAGCGGGTGGCGAGCCCCCGCCGCCTGCACCTGACAGGCCGTTGAGCATTCTCTCAGTGGGCGTTGCCGTGCCGACACCAGCGCCCCAGGTACCCGAGGTCGCGTATGTGAATGTGATGGTGCTGGCATTGTTTGAACTGTCGGTAAGGACATCTGGAACATTAGAACCGTCACCCGTAGTCCCTGAGTTGTTGGTAACAGTATTCCAGTACGCCTGCTGTTGAACGCCGGCGATGTCGTTAGTCAGCATTGCCTCACCTGAGCCGTTAGCGTGGTTATTGTCGCCGTAGAACTGCACCCCGACGCTAGTCGTTGTCGCGGGTGTGAAAATAATGGCATGAACTGGGGCACTGGTTTGACACCCGACAATCTGGACGGCATAGACGTTGGTCGCGTTCGCGGCCGTAATCGGGTCCGTAGTAAATGTTGGTTGGGTCCCTCCGGCAGCTGGTTGACCATTAATGGTCCATTGCAGCGGCCACGGACCATTAACCGTGGTCAGGAATTGCGCCGGAGATCCGGCGAGCACCGGTGTGTCAACTGGCTGACTGATAAAAGCGGCTTTGCTGCAATCGGCCTGAGACGTAATCGCCAGGAACTGCACTTCGGCCACTTGCATACAGCAGCCGTTGGTTTGAGCCGTCTGAACCACCGTCCAGCGGTAGCTCTTATACGAGCTCATGTTCTCAAAGTAAAAATACCTCCAGAAATACCGATTCGTGATCGCCGCAATATTCGGAATGTCGGCAACCAAAGTCCAATTGCCGTCGGTATAGTTGGTGATGGTGTCGTTGGACCCCTCGATGGTCACGTGGGCGGGATCGCGCTCCGGCCCGTCATTCGCCGTTTCCAGGCCCATGCCGATGATCGTGGTGTCCCCAACCGAGGGCGTCACGATGAACCCTGCGGTTTTCGCGTCGTTGGCCATGTCAAAGTTCAGGTACTTGGCCTGCGTTCCGTCGATCGCATTTTTGACGTTTTCAGTCGCCGGGCTGTTGGCCGAGGAGGCAATGATTGGGTCACTGGGAACCACGACGTTCTTTGGCGCGCCCGAGCCGAGGAACTGAACTTCGGCCACCTGCATACAGCAACCGTTGGTGAGGGCCGTTTGCAGAACCGTCCACCGGTAGTGCAAGTACGGTTGCACGTTCGGGAACAGGTAAGTCCGGGAGAAATACCGATTCGTGATTGCGGGGATGTTCGTAATCGCGGTAATGAGGGTCCAGGTCCCATCAGTATAGTTCGTGATCGTCGGATCGTTGGAACCTTCGATGGTGACGCTGGCAGGATCCCGTTCCGGCCCATCATTGGCGGTTTCGATCGTCATCCCGTTGATGAGGGTCGCGCCAACCTGCGGCGTGAAGGCAAAACCAGCCGTTTTCGCGTCGTTGGCCATGTCAAAGTTCAAGTACTTGGCCTGGGTTCCGTCGATTGCGTTCTTGACGTTTTCGGTCGCCGGGCTGTTAGCCGAAGAAGCGAAGATTTCGTCCGAAGGCTGGGCGACGTTTTTCGGCAGGGCAGTGCCCAACAATTGGACCTCCGCCACTTGCATACAGCACCCGTTGGTGAGCGCCGTCTGCAGCACCGTCCAGCGGTAGCTGGTGTAGGCTGCGTAGTTTGTGAAGAAGTAAGAACGAGAATAATACCGGTTGGTCACAGCCGGCATGGTGACCGTTGCGATCGTCGTCCAGGTGCCGTCGGTATAGTTGGTGATCGTGTCGTTCGAACCTTCGATCGTCACAATGTAGGGGTCGCGCTCCGGCCCGTCGTTGGCCGTCTCCATCGCGATACCCTGGACCCAAGTGGCGCCGACCTGCGGCGTCACGATGAACCCCGCGGTTTTCGCGTCATTGGCCATGTCAAAGTTCAAGTACTTGGCCTGCGTGCCGTCGATGGCATTTTTGACATTCTCGGTTGCCGGGCTGTTTGCCGACGACGCGATAATGGCGTCGGACGGCTGAAGAACATTTTTTTGAGCGTACTGCCCGTAGGCAGCCCCCGTCAGGAATCCAGGAATAGCCAGGGCCATGCCCAGCCATTTCCTGAAACGTGGGGATTGAAGTTTATTTCTCATTGTGAGTTGGGTGAGGTGTTACTGGGTTGTTTTGTGTTACGGATTTGGCCGTCTCTGCAGATGGCCGTTGTTTGTTTTCTGCCGAGCAAACCCACGGCTGGTCACGGTGTCAGCCTGGGGTTTGCAAATTGTGCGATGGGATGGCGGGGCGAAGGGCTGATCAAGGCCGATATTCATGCGAGCGACTGCGATCACGAACGGGGGACAGGAGGTCATGGTAGCTGCCACGACCTCCATCACCCGATCACTACTCGGCGGCGCTGCCCCGTGATGAGCAGTTGTCCGCTTCGATATTAAAGGCGTCAGGCAAATGCTGATTCCGCCAACTCATTCAGTGATTTAGTTATTCTTTTGTTCGAAGCCCGCGCAGACACGTCTCCGGCGCTGGGCACACTTAGGCTTCAATGAACAGGCGACAAACCCCGGAAAGGTCCGCCAACTTTTTTTAAAAAAATTCTTGTCCTTTTGGCGGTAGTACCGCGAACTGGTCCTTGTGCCATGCCCGCCCGTTCCGCCTGAATCACATGGGTGCAGATAAAATCACGCGCATTCTCAACCAATTGAAGGACGGCGAAGACCGGCAAAGCGAGGAATTGGTGGTGGCCCTGTATAATGAGCTCAAGGAGTTGGCACGGCGCAAGATGCTCAATGAATCCCTCAATCATACCCTCCAGCCTACGGCGCTGGTCCACGAAGTTTGGCTGCGGCTCATCATCCCCAATCGAACCCGTTGGCAGAACCGCGCCCATTTCTTTTCGGCCGCCTCCGAGGCCATGCGCCGGATCCTTGTCGATCATGCGCGGCGCAAGCACCGCTTAAAGCGGGGCGGAACCGCCGAACACGAACCCGTCGCGGAGAGCGCGCTCACCCTGGCCGTCCCCCCTGAGGAATTAATGGCCATTGATGAGGCCCTGGACGAATTGGCGAAGGAAGACCCGCAGGTTGCAGAACTGGTCAAACTCCGATACTACGTCGGCATGACCATGCCCGAAGCCGCCACGGCGCTGGGACTGGCCCACCGAACGGCCGAACGCCTGTGGACGTTTGGTCGCAGTTGGCTGCGCAATCGCGTTCGTGCCTCGCTCAAACTACACGACCCGCCCGGCTCCTAAGCTGCAGGACGCTTCACAGAATCCTCCCACTCAGGCGCATTAGACTTATTAGCCGTTGTTGTACAACGCGTTATACATTAGATTCGCACGCCGCTCCGGTTTACCTGAGGGGCGGCATTGCGCGTTCTATCCAAAGAAATTAAATGCAAGGAATTACCTTGTCTTTTGGTTTGCATTCGCTAAAGTGTTCCCGTTCCCAGCTTATGGCTCCGCAGATGAAGCTATCTGACTAAGATTTTTTCCGCGTTCCCGAAGACCTCGTTTGAACACGCCGGCTGTTGTTCCAGAGAACGCCAAATCCATGCAGAGCAGTTACAAGATCCCCCTCGAACGGGAATTGTTCGTCCAGGCGCTAGAAAAATCAGGCTCGCCTGCGCGCTCGGCCTTTCTTGATTCGGCTTGCGGCGACAATCCTGAAATGAGGCGCCGCGTGGAGGAATTGCTGGAGGAAGCGGCTTTGCTGGACGGATTCCTGTCACAACCGGTTTGGAATCCGGAAGCCCATCAGGCCAATGGGAAGAATGCCGGCAGGGATTCTTCACCCAAACCCGGCGACTTGATCCAGCATTATAAGATTTTGCAGCCGCTGGGGGAGGGAGGTTGCGGGGTTGTGTTTCGCGCCCGGCAACTTGAGCCCCTGCGGCGCGAGGTGGCGCTTAAGGTTATTAAGCTGGGGATGGACACCAAGGAAGTGATTGCCCGGTTCGAAGCGGAGCGCCAGACGCTGGCTTTGATGGACCACCCGAATATAGCGAAGGTCTTTGATGCAGGCGCAACGCAGTCGGGAAGGCCTTTTTTTGTCATGGAATTGGTGCGCGGCGTACGGCTGACGGACCACTGCAATCGCCAGCGCCTCAATGTCCGGCAAAGGCTGGAGTTGTTCGTCCAGGTTTGTCAGGGGGTCCAACACGCACATCAAAAGGGCATTATTCACCGGGATATCAAGCCTTCGAACATCCTGGTGGCGCGCCATGGCGGCCAGGCGGTCCCGAAGATAATTGATTTCGGCATTGCCAGGGCAACGCGGAGCCCTTTGTCGCGCAGGCAAACACGCATGACGAGCCTGGGACAGGTCATGGGAACCCCGGCCTATATGAGTCCCGAACAAGCGGAGTCCTGTGGACGAGATGTCGATACTCGCAGCGACATCTATTCCCTGGGCGCGCTCCTCTACGAGTTGCTCACCGGCCGGACCCCTTTTGACCAGGAACACCTGCTGGAGGCGACTTCGATTCACACGGAAGATGAGGTTCCTCTTCGTCCCTCCGCCAGGCTGCCGAAGCTTCCGCGGCACGAGCTCTTGGAGTTGGCAAACGAGCGCCGAATGGCCGGGTTGGAATTGGTTCGTTGTCTCAAAGGTGATCTCGACTGGATTTGCTTAAAGGCATTGGATCCCGACCGGAAGCGCAGGTATGCCACCGCAACAGCCCTTGCGCGAGACGTGGAACATTACCTGGCCGACGAGCCAATCCTAGCGCGGCCGCCCAGTCAAGGTTACCGGCTTCGCAAGCTTTTCCGTCGCAAGCGGGCCGTTTTCACCACGCTGGGCATTTTGAGCGTTGTGCTTGTGGCGGCCACAGCGCTCAGCACATGGCTGGCTTTCCGCGCCGAAGAAGCCGAAATGGAAGCGACGATTTCTGCGAAAATCGAATTCCAATTGCGCCGCCAGGCGGAGCGCGAAAGGGAACGCGCCGCGCGCCAAGCCAGGGCTGCCCGACTCAATGAATACGTCGCGGATATCAACCTGGCCCACCAATCCTTGTTGTCGGGCAATTACGCGCGCGCGGTCCAGCTTCTTGATAAATGCGTCCCTTCCCGGGGAATGCTCGACCCGCGAGGCTTTGAATGGCGCTACATTAAGAACCTAGCGAAGGGAGACGAACACACGTCCTTGCCAAAGCGCCATGGCGCCGTGCGCTCGCTCTCAGTTTCACCTGACAACCGCTGGCTTTCGATTGGAACCGGAGACTCGGTTGACATCTGGGATCTCCAAACGGGCAGCCTCCTGCGGAGCTGGCCGATTCACCAGACTTCCACCGCGTTCATTGCAGAAGCGGGCCAGATGGTGGTAGGGACCGCGGAGGATATTCGGGTCGTCGACCTACTCAACGGCACCGAGACGAAGCTGGTTGAAAACGAAGGAGGCTTCGTAGCGGCATCGGCTGATGGCGCACAAGTAGCCGCAGGACTCCGGGAAGGCGTCCGGGTCTGGGATTCGGCAACCTGGAAAGTAAAGGCGGACCTTCCGGGCGCCCGGCCGCCGCTGGCCTTTTCGCCGGATGGTCAAGGTCTGGCGACGGGCACGGGAACGGGGATTGCCATTTGGGACCTGCCCAACGGTACGAAGCGGGTTGTGCTGGAGGCCTCGCAGAGCATGCTACGTCCGCGGCCATGGGATATCCTGGGTTCGACGATGACTTTTGCAGCGGGTGGCAGGCTCCTGGTGACACCTCGCAACCAACCCTGGGAGCAGGGCGGGTGGGGCCTGGCGACGTGGGACACCCAGACCGGAAGCCAGCAGGGGTTTCTTCCCAGCGATCCGGAGCATGTCGAACACACAGGCATAACCGCGTCCCTCGCGGTTTCACCGGATGGAAAGATAGTGGCAAGCGCGAGCATGGACCATTCGCTCCGGCTTTGGGATGTCCAATCCGGCCGCGCCATTGCCGCGCTCCACGGACACTTGAGTGAAGTCTGGGCAGTGGTGTTCTCGCCGGACGGCAAAAGCATCATCAGCGGCGCGAAGGACGGCACTGTAAACTTTTGGCCAATCCCCGAACACTCGAAGGACGACTTTCTTGAAGGTCCATACGTTCCGATCGCTTTTTCAGCTGAGGGCAACCAATTGGCTGTCTTTGATGAAATGCGTTCAGCTGTTGTCTTATTCGACCCCGTCAACAAACGATCCCTTTCCGAAATCAAACTGGACGGATCGCGCCCAAGAGGTCCGTTCCGGGGGTCGAGCTATTTTGGGCTCAGTGCGGATTTCAACGTTGTGGCCCAGGCCACCGAGGCCGGGCACGTCAGGATTACCGACCTGGCGGCCGGCACATCGACCGAGCTCAACACGAGCGCCGTGGAAAACAACCTGGAAATCGAACTCTCCCCCGATGGCCGTCAATTGGTCACAGGCGGTTGGGGCCAGCCCTTTCAATGGTGGGATATACCCAACCAAACCAACGTAAGCCTGGGAACGGGTTGGCGAAAGATGCTGTTCTCTCCACAGGGGATGCTCCTGGGCGTTTCGGAAAAAGATACCGCCGAGATCTTCGAACCCGTCGGGCATTCACGGAAAACTGTTTTGCGCGGGGAATTCAACTTCGGCGACCTGGCGGCATTTTCGCCTGAGGGACACCGGGTCGCCATCGCCTCGAACCCGCTTGCCGCCGAGCAGACCATCGGGATCTGGGATTCGGTGACGGGACAGTTGCTCGGGACCCTGACCGGGCACAAACAAGGGATCCATGGCCTGGCCTTTTCCGCGGACGGCAGGACTCTGGCCAGCAGCAGCGATGACAGCACGATCAAGCTCTGGAATATCGCGACCTTTCAGCAAATGTTGAGCTGGCCGGGGCCGCCCCGGGCGCAGCATATGGTTTTTTCCGGCGACGGCACGATTCTGGCCGTGGAACAACGGGCGGGGAGTCAAAGCGGCGTCCGTTTCTATAACGCCCCGCAGCCGAATGCTGCCGATGCGGGCTACAAGCCGCGGCCGTAGTTGCCCGCGCCAGCAACCCATCTGGTGGAGAAAACGCTTCAACTGAGTAGCATAAGTCCCCGCACACCAAAGCCGCTCAGGCTTGGACAAGGCATGGTTTTCGTAGGAAAATGCATTGTTTTTTGTGGAGCATGCGATTAGATCAGCGACGCGAGTGGAAACGCAAGAGAATGCGGCTGAGGGTCAATGGCGCACGGCGAATTACCGAATTGGCCTGGTGGCGCTTCTGGTCGTTGCGCTGGACCAACTCACTAAATTGTTGGTTCTCAAGTTCCTCGGGTATACGCAGGAGAAAGTCATCATCGACGGTTTTTTTAAGCTCGTCCATTGGGCTAACACCGGAGCAGCCTGGAGCCTTTTTCGAGGGAACAACGACCTTCTCGCCCTGGTTGCCGTGGTGGCCCTGGTGGTGCTGTTTTTCAGCCGACACCATTTTGATTCGCGAACGCTGCTGGGTCAGATTGCTTTTGGACTGATTTTCGGCGGGATTCTCGGGAACCTCATTGACCGGCTGGTTCGGGGACACGTGATTGATTTCCTCTATTTTTTCGTGCAACAACGAAGTGGCGATGTTGGTTTTCCCGCTTTCAACGTGGCGGACAGCGCGATCTGCACGGGCGTGGCACTGGTTTTCCTGATAACGTGGCGAGGCGAGCGAACCCCGGCCCGGGCTGAGCCGGCGACGGGAAATTGATGTCGCGGGAGGACGGCGGCGATGTCGGACATCCCTGAGACTGGAGGTTTCGACGAGCCAAAACCAACCCAGGTTTTGACCATCGAGCGTTCGCGTCCGGGCGAACGGCTCGACTCGTGGTTGCGGTCCGAACTTCCGAATGTCTCCCGAGGAGCCATCCAAAGGCTGATTGAAGAAGGCCATATCCGCGTCAACGGGAACAAGGTCAAGCCCACACACACACCGCGTGCGGGAGATCGAGTCGAGGTGGAGTGGCCCGCGCCAAAATCCTCGAGCGTGCAGCCGGAGGATATCCCGCTTGAAATCCTCTATGAGGATGAGGCATTGCTTGTCCTGAATAAACCTCCGGGCCTGGTGGTGCACCCCGCTTCGGGCCACGAAACCAAGACGCTGGTCAACGCTCTTTTGCATCACTGCCGGGGGAACCTCAGTGGGATCGGAGGCGTCGCGAGGCCGGGAATTGTCCACCGGCTCGACAAGGATACGAGCGGATGCATGGTCGTGGCGAAAAACGACGATACCCATGTGGCCCTTTCAGCCCAATTCGCCAGCCGAAAAGTAGAGAAGATTTACCATGCGATTGTTTGTGGCGAAATGGGCCGCGACCGTGGTGAAATTCACGCGGCAATCGCCCGCCACTCTTCACACCGCAAATGCATGACCGTGGATGAGGAATTCGGCCGGGAAGCGCACACCAGCTACCAGGTGCTACAGCGCCTGCATGGGGCGACCCTGGCCATGGCGCGGCTGCACACCGGCCGCACTCACCAGGTGCGCGTCCATTTCAAATTCCTCGGCTACCCGTTGCTCGGAGATGAGACCTACGGGCATCGCCAGAATCATCGACTCGCGGAATTGACCGGCTACCAGGCGCCGCGCCAAATGTTGCACGCCTTCCATTTGGGGTTTGTTCATCCGCGCACCGGCCGAAAGCTGGGCTTTGAAGCTCCGCAGCCGGAGGATTTCAAGGATGCTCTCGCCGCGCTTCGGCAGTCGGATTGAGGAAGAATACGGTGCTCTCCCCATTGAGCCCGTTTTTTCAGGGGTTAGGTTTTGACCATCGTTCAAAGGCGGCGCTGCCCAAGAGTGCCGGCTTTCTCAACAAAGAACTACGAAAGGCGGTTATGAGAAAACAGTTACTCAGTACAATCATCGCTTGCGCCACAGGCCTCGCGCTCAGCGCTCAAGCACAAAGTTCATCCGGTTCATCCGGTTCAGCGGGCGGATCATCGACCGACCCGTCCAGCAGCAGTAGCGGCACGTCCAGCACCTATCCAGGGTCGACCTCACCTTCCGGTTCGTCGGGTTCCTCATACGGAACCTCTCAAAGCGGGTGGTCGGGACATCAGCACCTCAGTGCAACCGGCAGAATGGCGCATGAAGCGCTCCGCGGCAGCCAGTTGACCGGCGCCGAAATCACCGGCTCTTCGGGCTCTCAGGTCGGAACCATCAGTGACACGATCGTGAATCCAGCGTCGGGCAGGCTGGAATTTGCTGTGATCTCGCTGTCCAGCAGCAGCAGCGGCTCCAGCTCTTCCTCGAGCTCCAGCAGCAGCACGGGAATCAGTTCCTCGGTCTCTTCCAGCAGCGGAAAACAGGTCGCCGTCCCCTGGATGATGCTCCGGCCCTCGTCACAGGGTGCCAGCACTTCCTCGTCGGCAACCAGCAGCAGCTCGAGCGGCAGCCAACAGCAACCCACCTTTGTATTCACAGGTGACGCCAACAAGTTGCAATCGGCTCCGAATTTCGATGCCAATACCGATCTGAGCCAGCCGAGCTGGCGTCAGAGCGTGTTCTCCTACTTCGGCCTCGGCGGCGGTTACTCCGGCACCGGAGCGGCCGAAACCCCTGGCGGCAGCAGCAGCAGCAGTTCGGGACAATCTCAAGGATCCAGCAGCAGCTCGGATAATTCAGGTTCCTCCAGCACAAGCAAATAGCCCTTTGAGTGGTTGAGATCCGGAGCTAGGGATCAGGGTGTTTCGGTCTCTGCCGCTCGGTTAACACACCGCGCCCGGAAATTCATCCGGGCGCGTTTCTTTGTACAGCGAATCAGAACGCGAATCAATCTCAAGTGGCTGGTGCTACCTGAGTTAGCGGTGACAAAGTGTGCCTCCGAATTCGAGCAGCCACGCCCTCGATCTTCGGAAAAGCGGCGAGCTCGTTCAATTGGCCGGTGGCGGGGCAGGAGCGGACTCGGCTTCAATTTTGACAGGGCCGGTTCCCCCAATCAACGCCGTGCCTGAAATATAACGCGTTTGTTGCACGCCCGCGTCTTTTGAGAGATTCGCCCGCAACCTAAGTGCTTGCTCTCTATTCACGGCCAATGACGTCTCGTTAGACGTCCCCAGCGCAGGCGCCAGCGTCCCGGAAAACACGACGCGCTGTTGAGAAGTGCGGTTGGTGCCGACTACCTGAAAAGAGTACTTGTCAGATGGCATTTGCATTTGGGTCTGTTTTTGTGCCGGGATTTTTGCGCGTTCCGCGAGGGCGCTGGAATCAGAAATGGAGTTCGCCATCGCCTCCCCATTTGTGGGCGCATTCAACTGGATTTGTCCTGTATAGACCGAATTGTCGCCGTCGATAACTCGAAGCTGGTTTCCGGCTTGGTCCAGTCGGAAATACGTGAGGACTCCGTCGGAGCTCGCGTCTGAAACCTTGTTTGCGGAGCGGGTTCCCGGGGATTGATTCACCGCAGACAAGCCGGCGAGTTGTCGTCCCAAAGTTTGCGCGCGGGAAAAGTAACCGAAGTGGTATGTCTGATTGGAAACCGTTTTCAGCGCATCCATCGCAGTGACTGTTGAAAGATCCAACGGTGGAACTGCAGCTGAGGTGACTGCCGGAGCCGGGGAGGACGGTTGCGGGATGCTGGACATCGGCGACGGCGCGTTCACTGCCCCGGCGGGCCCTGACGCAGGGTTGACGCCTCGTGTGGCGTCCCGCGCAAGACCGTAGCGGGCACTGTAAGCTGCAGCAGCGATTGACTGCGGTGTGGTTGAGCCTTCCATCGCGGCAGTTCCTGCAGACGCTTCTTGAGGAGTCTTGGCTTGAAAAGATCTCACCTGCGGCTCGGATCTGACCATGGCAGGCGGGGCAGCCTGGGCAACTACGCTCTCTGTGCTGCGGGGCAAAGCTTCCGCCTCGGCGTCTTTTTTTTCTATGACGCTTTGCTCGAGGGGTGTTTGCAGGGCAAGTTCGCTCTCCTTTTTCAATGGCGCGCTCTGAGACTTCGATCTGTCCTGCTCTTTAGCCTCTTTCAACGGCCTGTTTGCGGCCTCATTGCGGGCAATGAGCATTTGTTTGTGCGCGCGGCTGGAATCCAGGATCAGCCAGGCGGCGGCGGCCAATATCGCGACCGATGCCAATGCCCCAACCGGTTTTGCCCAACGCATCCGCTGAATCCAGCTAAACCAGGTCATCCGGGCTCTCGGCGAACCGAACGTTCGCCCAATTTCATCGTGCAGTTGGCGTCGATTGACCGGATGCAACTTCCAATCGGCGCCGGCAGTCTCGCGCTTCTTGCTGGCGCATTCGCGCAGCACTTTCTCAATGGGCCGTTCGGGTTCCGACATATCCAATTATGGGTTAGACGGGGAAACGGGTGAATTCTCTCCCGCAAAAATCTTTCGCGCTATAAGCTCCAGCCGGTCAAGGCACTTGCTCAGCCGCGAGCTGACGGTTTTGGGGTTCAAATGGAGGACGCCACTGAGTTCCTCGTAGCTCAAATCGCCAAAATAGCGCAGCTCAATGATTTCGCGGCACGGTTCCCCTAGCTGTTCCAATGCTCGATGAACCAGCGCCTGTTGTTCCGAGCTGACGAGGACCTGGTCCGGCGCAGGCAGAGGGCTGGCCGGGTCCAGAGTAAGGCCGGTCTCCGGGTCTTCCTGTTGCAGCGACACGGCGGATCTGCCCCCGCCACGCTTGGCCGCGCATTGACGCTCCCGAAAATCTCCGGCTTTGTTCGAGGCGATCCTGAAAATCCAGGTTTGAATGCGGCACCCCTGGTTAAAGCTTTCGATATTCCTAATCACGCTCAGGAACACTTCCTGGCAGATCTCCTCGACGTCCTCTCGGGTAAAATCGCGTCCCAACTGAAAAACAAAGCGCGCAGTGGCGGCATAATGCCGATCGAAGAGATCGTCCCATGCCGCGGATTCGCCCTTGCGGCAGCGCGCTATCAACTCGGATTCGGACCCTGGGTCCATATCGATTCTGCTGCGCTATAATCGCATCAAGCGACCGAGGTTACGAGAAAAGATCTCGTTCGAGATTGCTGGCGCGGGTGCGGGTGTTGCCGTCCCAAACCGCAACTGGCTGCACATCTTCAACGCAGGGTACAAAACCCTTTCCTGTTCATTGATAGAGCTGCGGATTGGCACGCCAATCTTTATCTTTGTCGTGTCCAAACGCGGCGACCCGCGGCCGGCGCTCACGCAAGCGAACGGATTCTATCCCGCAATAAAACCCGCTGGAGGCAGGATTCCTGCCAACGCATTCCAGGCGAAGGCGGTACGGCCCGGGGTCAGGCCAAAAATCGAGCAAATGCTCCTCTTGATTCATCACCTTTGGACTGTACAAATCGATTGGCGCGCCGATCTTTGTCCCGTTCAGATACACCTGATAGCGGCCGAAGTCGTATGATTTGGTAAGGTTCAACAGCAATCGATAAGGCTGTTTGTTGGTCACGGTGAAAGAAAACTCGATCCAGGCCTTTTCGCTGTTGGTGGGCTGATACAGCAGTTGTGAACCCGGGTACAAATCCAACTGCTGAGCAACGGCATCTCCGGCGCCATGAAACGCCGGACTGGTAAAATCCCGCGCAAAGGCAATTACCGGGTCCAGGCCGGGCAAAGCCCGGGCTCGCGCACCAGGAGCACGGGCAGTGAAGGTGGGCTTTCCCGTCTGATACCAGAATGCCACGCTCGAATAATCGTCTTCGCGCTCGTTCCAGCTGGTGCTTTTGTACGCCGCTGTTTCGTCCGGCGCCAGCCAGCCAAAATGTTCGAAGCTGACCTTGATGCCCTTGTTGAAAACAATCAGATCGTTGATGTGCCACCGGTACGCGCTGGTGCGTCCGCCGACTATTCCCCATTGATCGAACAACGGCACTCCGAAATAAGGTGTGCTCGCCGCCTTCAGACCCCAGGCCGACAAAAAGTAATCTTCGGTTCCTGTCCCCCAAATTGAAGCCTTCGACTCTCCATCGATATAGATCTTTTCATCGCCCTCGCCGAACCACGCCGGGCTGCGCGTTCGCACGGCCAGGACGGTGCCCACATAATGCCCTTTGCCGGTGGTCTCGAGCACGAGGTAGTCCTTGCCGTGTTCCACCGGATATTCCTGCCGGTACTGCGCGTAAAAGTAAGGTGTGTCTTTGGAGATGTGCTTCTTTCGAATCCAATCGATGTTGTAATAAAGAAGGCTAATCGGCTTATCGCTTTGATTGACCACCTCGATGCGCGCGGACTTGCGGAATGGCATTTGCCAAAAACAATTGTACGCGTCCCCATCCTCCACCACGACCGGCAGACTGATGACTTCGCGCCGCTGGCCAAAACAATTGGCGAAGAAATCTCCCAATGGCGCTTCCACAGCTGGGCGGGGGTCTCCGTCCCAATACATCCGCAAGAGCATCTCCTGGTGATTGGCGGAACCGTTCCGCGCCCAATCCTGGGGTTCAGGGCCGAGAAAAGTGATCCAAATATGAGTTATGACACCCGGCCCACGCTCATCCAGCAGCACGTGGGTTGAGCCCGGCGCCACCCTGAAGTTATCCCAATTGCTTTCTTCGCTCAGATCACCACGAGGTTCTCCTCGCGGATTGAGCTTTTGTTCTCCGTTACGCCGAATCTCCCCGACGCGCATAGTGGAGGTGGAACGCATGGACCGCCCTTCCTGCGGCCTGGCGAGGTCGTCCAATACGCCTGCGCTCGCTGTCATCGCGCCGAGCAACCATGCCACGAGCACAAGGCCGGCAATATTTGATATGGCCCTCGCCATGGCCAGCCTGTTTACGTTACGCGGCTTTGAACCTGAACTCTTTAATCTCCAGGCTTCCACTCTGAGGTTCATAGAAAGGTTTTCCATTCCGAACGCCTACCGTCCCATAGCTGTCCGCAGCGCAAAAAAACGAGTGGAAATCACCGGCGATCGAAGGTTCGAGATACAGGACCTTATCCACGGCATCGTAACGGGCTCCGGTAAGGCCGAAGATCAACGCATACGAGGACATTGCCCGCGCATACCAGTGGCCGCACTCGTATTCGTCGAACGGATTCCGGATCCGGCCGTCATACCGATCCCGGCACGCGCGCACCACATCCAGACCTTCGTTGACCAGGCCCAACCGCATCATGTGCGAAGCAACCTGGTACTCGATCCCGGTCCAAACCTCGTTGGAATAGACAAAGGGAAGAGACAACTCGCCGCCTTTGGGCCAGGTGCACAAAAGCAGTCCGCCTTCTTTGCCACACGCGTAGGTCGGTCGTTGCGGATTGGCGAAATCCGACAGGTCATGTTTCAAGTTATAGCGATGCAAGGCCCGTAAATGGCCGCTTACCTTGGACGGAGCGAGCACCTGGCCGACACCGCAAACCAGCGCCATCCATGACCCGAGCACCCCGTCGGCAAGGCATCCTTTGCCGTATTGGTACTTGGGCCCTTCCTTTTCAAATATGGCGATAGCTTCGGGCGAATAACTCCCGACCATGCTCTTGTTCTCCAGCGGATTTTGCGTCCGGAGATTTTTCCATTCAATTTTCTGGTAGAAATATTCGCCGTTGAACAACTCGGTTTCGGCTTTCTCGGTTCCCTTTTGCGCCAACTCCGCGTAGAGCTGCACATCATCGCCCAGCGCTTTGCCCATCAGGGAAGCCGCGGTCAGCGCGCCGATGTAAAAACTGGTGCACATCCCGTCCGGACCCCAAAACTCAATGTCGTACGTGTTGTGGTGCGGTTCTTCGACCCAGCCCTTATGTTTCGGGTCCCACGTCTCGATGCAATAATCCAGGCTCTTCCTCACTTTAGGCCAGAGGCCTCGTAACCATTCGGTGTCACCGCTGATTCGCCATTCGCGGTACACCTTCATGATGCCGCCCAACTGCCCGTCGGCGGCCGCGTGGAAATCATGTTCGACCGGGCGAATGGGCAAGGAAGTGCGGAACTGTTGATGGCCTGCTTCATTCTGCGAGACCTGAAATTCTGTTTCGCGCAACGTCCGTTCGAGGGCGGGAAACAAGTGGGGTATGGCCTGCGCATAATTCCACACATGCGTGCAGGAACCGTGACAACAGCCGGAGTTGTCGCCGCAACCTTCCCACGACCACAATCGTCCGTCAGTTTGCCGCAGCACGGTGGGAGACTTAATGATCGTCAGATTGGCGGCAACAACTTCGATGACTTCTGGCGGCAGAGACGAGTTGTAAAACGCCTCGGCAAAGCGCGCCGAGTTCCGGCGCAGCTCATCGTAATGATCGCGCCAATAGAAACTGACGCTGTTTATATCGGCGAACCGGCCGGCGTACCAGGGACGAAACTGCGCCGCAGGGCCAGGCGCCCCGCTTGACGGATCGCGTCCAATGCGAAGATTGGTCTGGCCCGAAAACCATGCCAGGCGCAGGACAATTACCTTTGAAGCGCCGGGAGCCAGTTGGAACGGCACGAACAAGCTCGCGCCAGGGCTTGGATCACCTTCGGACGGAGGCGGCCGATCGTACGCGGCTGCTTGCTCAACATCTTTCCACGCCATCGTTAGTGGATCCCACCAACCACCTCGGAACCAGGCATGATTCACTTTGACGCCAGGATCCGAGACGCTTGCCGAAACGGCACCTTCCTGCCACGGCTGATCTTTGGGGCCACCACTCCAAAGGATGAAACCCCGTTCAATCGGCCGAATGGCGCGAGGAGCCTCGTCATTGGCCATGAAATTTCTCGCGTTAAACGAGAACACCGCGTCGACCTGTGATGCGGAGCGGTTCGTAAACCGGTACTCCAGGCCGGCCACGGGCAGGCCCGAATCGTCTGCCTGTCCCGGCTCAAAGGGACTCCAGCCCGTAAGGTCGACCTCCACAGGGACGTCTGGATCCCGCAGGGCGACCGTCCCGAACGGAAACCTTGTCCGAAAGGAAGCCTCTCGGAACCGTGGCAAACCATACGTCGTTCCACCCGCTCCGTTTCCGGTTCCGGGGGACCCAAAAATCTTTCGCCCCGGGACCGGTCCTTCAAGAACCCGCGCAACGTTTGCGCTCTTGATTGAAACTGCGGCAAACACCGCCGGTTCATTATAGACATCCGGCCGGTTCCGCAGCGAAACGTGCGACAAGGCGCCCGATCCTTCGAGGCAAATCATGCCGGCCCCAATTCCCCCAAGAGGAAACGCAATATGATCCAGATTCGGTCCTGAGTATTCGGAGTTGTACGCCCGGGTTGCCCGCGCATTTTGTGGAATTTCAGCCGCCCCACCATTCGCCAGGTTATCCGAGGGCGCGGGTGAGGCAGCCCCCAACCCGCCAACCGTCGCCGCGGACAGCTTCAAAAACCTGCGACGAGGCATTGGGCTATCGCCCGCGTGCTCACCGCTCATAAGGGAAAATCTCGAGGGAAATTGACATATATCGTGGTTATGCAACACGCCACAACTGAACTCAACACTTCTTTTGCCTTTGACCCTCGCAAGCCAGGCCTTACCTTGATGGCACATGAAGCATTCGGGCAAAGCCAGAAGGGCGGCTTTCAAACTTATTTTCCTCACGTTCCTCGTTGGATTTATCGTGTGGGGCCTGATGGCTTTTGCCTCGGTAGTCGGAGCAATTCTTTCGGCGATAGCCGTCCCGGCACTGCTAGTGCTCTGGCTGCTCTTTTCGATTTTTACTCTCTATTTTTTCCGGGATCCTACACCTCACGTGCCTGAAGGCGCCGGCCTCGTAATCTCGCCGGCGCACGGCAAAGTCGACGCTATCGACACAATTACCGAGCCGTTGGTCATGGGGGGCGAGTGCCGGCGCGTATCCATTTTCCTTTCCGTGTTTGACATTCACGTGCAGAACGCGCCGGTCACCGGCAAGATCACGTTCTTCAAGTACAGCCTCGGGCAATTTCTCAACGCCCTCAAAAGCGAATCGGCCACGCACAATGAAAATGTGCTGCTTGGATTCGAAAGCGGTTCACCCGCGCCGTCCAAAATCGGGGTTCGTCTCATTGCAGGCGTGATTGCCCGGCGCATTGTTCCCTTTGTCCAGCAGGATGAAGACGTCGTTCGCGGCCAGCGAATCAGCCTGATCCAGTTCGGGTCCCGCGCCGATGTTTATCTCCCCCTGACAGCGAACGTGAAGGTCAAACTCGGTGATCATGTGGTTGGCGGAGAAACGATCATTGCTACCTTAAGCTAATCCATCTCACGGGCCCCGAGCTCATGGAAGTCCCCACCTCTCATCAACCCGGCCCCGATTCGCCCGAGGCGAAAATCAAAATCTATTTTCTGCCCAACCTGCTTACGGCGGGCAACCTGTTCTGCGGATTCGTCGCCCTGACGAAAATCGTCGAGGCCGATCTCTCGACCGGCAATTTTCAGCCGATCAAAGTGGCGCTCGGTTTCATTCTGCTGGCCTGCATTTTTGACCTCTTCGACGGCCGGGTCGCCCGCATGGGCGGCATTGACAGCCCGTTTGGGCGCGAGTTCGATTCACTCGCAGACCTGATTTCCTTCGGAGCAGCTCCCGCGTTTCTCGTGCACCGGATTGTCCTTCGAGACGTTTTCGGAGGCCGTCCCGAGTTCGGCTGGTTTATCGCCTCAATTTACCTCATCTGCGGGGCGTTTCGCCTGGCGCGTTTCAATTGCCTGGCCAGCCTCCCCGGTGGCGGCGGGAGCAAAGACTTTCTCGGGTTTCCCATTCCCTCCGCCGCGGGCCTTGTTTCGTCAATGACCCTTTTGATCATTCAACTGAATGAAAAAGACAAAAGTCTCGGCGGCTGGAGATACGTGATCGCCGGGGTGCTGTTGTTCCTCTCGGCGATGATGGTCAGCACGGTGAAGTATCCCAGCTTCAAATCTCTGGGCTTGCGGTCAACGAGCACTTTCGCCAAAGCGATCATCGCGGCGTTGTTTGTCGGTTCGCTGTTGGTCCTGCGGGATTACTTCCTGTTTTACGTTCTGCCCGCGGTCTTTACGGCATACCTCCTTTACGGGTTCATACGCCCGCGAATCTCGCGCCGGATGCGCCGCGAAATCGAGGAAGACGAAGATGAATCGGCTGAGGAAGGGACCTGAGTGTTTGAGGGTAACGGGGAGCGGCAATGTTTAACCTGAGGCCGATCCTGCTGGCGGCGCTCACCGGTTTTGTCAGCGGCCTCGTACTGTCCATCCCGGTCGGACCCATTAATCTGACGATACTCAACGAAGGCGCGCGCCGCGGCTTCAAGTGGGCAGTGCTCATTGGGATGGGCGCCACCGCCATGGAGGTCGTTTATTGTTTCATCGCCTTTACCGGGTTCGCCTCGTTCTTCACTAAAGGGTATGTCAAGGCGGCGATGGAACTGTTCAGCTTTGTTTTCCTGCTTTTTTTGGGAATCAAATTCCTGCTGACCAAATCCGGTCCGTCACATGTGCGTTTCGGGACAACGGTCGAGAAAATCGAGGCGAAGTTCGAGCAGCGTTTCGAAGGCCGTTCCCCGTTCATGACCGGCTTGTTGCGCGTGATGGGCAATGTCGGTGTGCTCGTGTTCTGGGTAATTCTCGCGGCGAATTTCATTTCGCGCGAATGGGTGACACCCGACTGGCCGGGCAAACTGGCGTGCGTCGGCGGGGTCGCCCTCGGGACCGGACTATGGTTCCTGGTTCTAAGCTGGCTCAGCGCTCTGGGCCAGGGCAAATTCAGTGAACGCACGTTGATCAAAATGGAGCACGTCTCCGGGGTATTGCTCCTGGCGCTGGCGCTAATCCACGCCGGAACCATCATTTGGCAAATGCACAAAGCCAACCTCGGCGCCCGGCTTTAGTTAGTCTCCAGCTAACCCGCCACCTCTTGCGGGCCTTTGCCTCCGTTGACCAGGAACAACACAGCCATGCGCACCGCCAGTCCGTTGGTGACTTGCTCCAGGATGACGGACCGCGCGCAATCCGCAATCTGGCTGTCGATCTCGACTCCCCGGTTGATCGGCCCGGGATGCATAATCAGCATGTCGGGTTTTGTCTTTGCCAGACGCGCTTTGTTCAACCCGAAAAAGCTCGAGTATTCACCGAGGCTGGGAAACATTGTTTTGCGCTGCCGTTCATGCTGGATTCGCAAAAGATTGATGATATCCGCGTCACGGATTGCATCTTCGACGTCGTAAGTTACGTGGCAGCCCATCTTCTCAAACTCACGAGGCACGAGCGTGGGCGGCCCGCATAACGTGACCTTGGCTCCGAGCTTGGTCAGCGCCCAAATATCCGACCGGGCCACGCGGCTGTACAGAATGTCTCCAAGGATTGTGACGTTCAGCCCTTGAATGCGGCCTTTGCGCTCGCGAATCGTAAACGCATCGAGCAATGCCTGGGTGGGATGTTCGTGAGCCCCATCGCCGGCGTTGATAACGCTCGCGTTGATGACGCGTGCCAGAAAATGTGGCGCGCCGCTTGCGCTGTGCCGAATCACGATAAAATCGGCGTTCAGCGCCTCGAGGTTGCGCGCGGTGTCCTTAAGGGTTTCGCCTTTCTTCAGCGACGAAGCCTCCGCTGTGAAGTTAATGATGTCCGCCGAAAGGCGCTGCTCGGAAAGTTCAAAGCTGATCCGTGTCCGAGTCGAGGGTTCGACGAACAGGTTCACCACCGTTTTGCCGCGCAGCGCGGGCACTTTCTTGATGGCGCGCTCGCCCACGGCCTTGAACGCGCGCGCCGTATCCAGCACCGTAATGATCTCCTCGGGGCTGAGCGATTGGATATCCAGCAGATGCTTGCGGTTCCAGCTCATGGTTTTTCAAGCAGAACCTCGTCCTGGCGTCCCGGTTCCTCCAGGTAGACCAGCACATTTTCAGTCGGGGAAGTAGGCAGGTTCTTCCCGACAAAATCCGCCTTAATCGGCAGCTCCCGGTGGCCGCGATCCACCAGAACCGCCAATTGGATTCTCCTGGGCCGGCCAAAGTCGTTCAGCGCATCCATCGCCGCGCGGGTGGTCCGGCCTTTGAACAGGACATCATCGACCAGCACGACCGTCTTGCTGGTGATGTCGAACGGAATCACGGTCGGTTGCACGTCGGGAGCAAGCCGGCGGTCCAAGTCGTCGCGATGCATCGTCACGTCGAGCTTGCCGATCGGCACCGGAAAGCCCCAAATCTCCTTGAGCGCCGCTGCCAGGCGTTCCGCAATCGCGACGCCTCCCCGTTGAATTCCCACCAGCACCACTTCCTGCCCACTCTCGTTTCGCTCCGCAATTTCGTGCGCAATGCGAATCAGCGCTCTTTGGATCGCTGCCGCGTTCAGGATAAGGCTTGAGTCAGCCATGGTGGTGAAGAGGGGACAAATACGAAAATTGCCGGCATGCCCGGGACAAGAAGTCCCGTGCGCCCTGGAGAAAGAATTCCAAACGCATTTATCCCTTGGCAGTCTCACCGGGCTGCCTTAAAGGAGCCCTGCCGGCTAGTGACTTGCCGCCTGCCGGCTTTTGCGCCACTTCGAACGATGTTTGATGATCCAATCGGTCAGCGCCCTCTCGAAACCTATGTCTCGCCCGGCCTTTTCCGATTCAATCCATTTGTGCTTCAGGATCTCCTCGCGTTCGGCCTGGAACTCACGATACAACGTAGAGTTCTTCAGCAAGTCGTTCGCCGAGGGGTGCTCTTTGGGTTCGTCAGACATAATCGCACTCGATATCATTTCAGCGACACCTAAAGTTAACCATTTCTTAGGATTGTTGACAATCTCAAACTTCAGTTTTGTTACTTCCTCGACATCAGCGCTTTAGCAATATCCACGAAGGCTGCACCGGCGGCCGCGTTCGCCTTTGAGACCACCACGGGCACGCCTTTGTCTCCCCCTTCCCGGATCTCCTTGAAAATCGGCACTTCTCCAAGGAATGGCACGTTCTGACGACGGGCTTCTTCCTGGCCTCCCCCGTGGCCGAAGATCTCGACGCGCTCGCCACCCGGAGCCGTGAAAAAGCTCATATTTTCAACTATCCCCAGAATGGAAACGTTGACCTTTTGAAACATGGCGATGCCTTTGCGCACGACCCCGAGTGAGGCTTCCTGAGGAGTGGTCACAATGACACCGCCGTCCAGGGGCACGGTTTGGCACAGGGTCAATTGCGCGTCGCCCGTTCCGGGGGGCAGGTCCACGAGCAAATAATCCAGCTCGCCCCATTCAACTGCGGCAAAAAATTGCTGGATGGTTTTGACGATCATCGGCCCTCGCCAAATCACGGGCTGATCTCCATCGAGCAGCAGACCCATGCTCATCAGTTTGACCCCGTGATTCGAAGGCGGAACCATTTTCTCTTCCGCGCTGATGGTTGGCTTTACGTGGACACCCATCATCAAAGGAATGGATGGACCGTATATGTCGCAATCCAGCAAGCCCACCCGGGCGCCGAGTTGTTGCAACGCGCAGGCGAGGTTGACCGACACTGTGGATTTGCCGACGCCCCCTTTACCGCTGGCAATGGCCACGATTCGCTGAATGCCCGGGACCTTTGACTGTTGTGCCCATGGATTGGGCCCGGCCCCGGCGGGCGCGCCTTGAGGTTGGGCCACTTCGACATAGACCGAACTCACGCCGGGAACAGACCGCAGGACCCGTTCAGCTTCACCTTTAAGCTGCCGCGCCGCATCCTGATTTGGGCTCGTCAACGCCATCGTGACGCTGACAGCGCCCTGGTTCACGGCGATTTGTTTCACCAGTCCGAACGAAACCACATCACGGCTGTACCCCGGGTATTTCACCGCCCGCAACGCGTCCCGAATCCCTTCCTCAGTAACCATATACAGCAGAGTCTAAAGTCCGATGAAGGCAAGGTAAACTGGCATTTTACGGCTGAGGCGGCAAAAGCGGTCAGACCCTGTTTGGACCGGATGTCCGCCTTGACATCTACGGCGCGGTACTCGGCTGTGGCGTATGGCGCAATTCGAGATAAGTGGTTTCGACGGCGCGGCCACCTGAAGTCTCAACTGAGCCGGTAAATTCTTTGGTGGCGAAAACCTGTCCGCCGGAGACTTCCCAGTCCCGGAAGTAGAACCCGGTCATTTCGTTGCCGTCGAGATCAGGAAGCCCTACCCAATCCTGCAGATGCGCCTCTTTGAAAAGGCTTCCCCATCTGCCGCCAGCATCCACCGGGATTGACTCGAACCACCAAGTGCCATTGACGTCCCGCACATACATGCCGTTAATGGGATCATCGGCTTTGAAGAAGCAGCCGACAGCGGACGGAGGCTTGGAGGATGGCGGAGCCGGGCAAGGATTTTCCGGATCAGGAGGCGAACCTTTTTCCTGTGGTGGCATGGTCAGTTTCAACCACATGCCTTTAAACGAACCACCGGCCGTGGAGGGGCGTACCCTCTCGTTATAAAAATCCCACGAAACCAGATCGAGGTTGGCCGAGCCCTCCGCGCGCACGTACATTCCGTCCTCCGCAATGTCTTCCTTCCTCCAGCGGAAGCGCAGCGGGGCTGATCGGACTTGTTCCACCCATTTGCCAGGCACATCGATAATCGAGTCGAGTTTCAACTCGAATTGAAGACATCGACTGACCCGGTCCAGGACTTTCGGGCTGTCGAATGCGTCCGGGAGGTATTGTTCGAGGCCGAGCAGAAGTGCTTGTCTATCTCGTCCGATCATGACTGCCATTTCACCGGGGTCGAAGTTGCTGGCACAGCGGGCCTGGGACTTGTTGATGGCGTTTGCCATCCCTCGCGCGAGCGATTGTCTGCCCGTTTCGTTCCAATCGCCTAAGCAGAGCAATCGATTGAGGTACGACCAGCGCAGGAACTCGGTCGTGGCAGCATCGAGGCTCGCATCATCCTTTTCCGCCTTCTTGAGATTGGGCAGGACCGATTGATCAAACCACTGCTTCATAACCGCCTGCAACAACTCTGGGGGCGCGGGCGCGGGATAAGTGTCTTGCAGGATGGCAGCTACCTCTGCCTCCCCAGCGTACATGGGCAGACAAGGAGGACGATTGGAAAGATCGGCCGCTTGCTTTTTGGTGCCCTGGCCTTGGCCTGCCCCACTGAAATGTTGGATTGGCAGGACCACCTTGCCGTTGAGGGACAAAGCCGGATTGAGATGGCAATCCCTTCCCTCCGTTCCATAAGCAAAGCTGACAGCATCGGCCGGAATCCCGGCGGGGAACGTGACAGTGAGGGTTCCCTGCTGAAGCAAGCTTAAGCCATCGGGCTGAAACTCCACAGCCCAAAGCAGACTGTTGAGGGGCAAGTCGGCGATGCCTTGGACCAGACTCATTCGGATGCGCTCTGGTTGGGCCAGGGCGTTGGCGGGGACGTCCAGTTGCAGAACGATGCCGCTATCGTTGGTAAGACTCAGCGAGACCGGGTTCGTATACGTGAGTTCCTCAACGAATCGATTGGCTGCGAGGGCCGGTCGGACGAGCACCGGGTTGGGATTGGGCCGATCATGGCCAAAACGCGCCCGAAAGAACTTTCGTTCGCCCGGAGGGGCAACCAGCCGGACGGTTCCATCCTTCGGCAGATTGGTTGAAAGCACATTACTCCAAAAACTCAGGTCATCCGAAGACTGCACGGTAATGGGGTCGCCTTCCTGGCCGGTGAGTGCGAGTGTCAGATCGCCCTCGCCTCGAGAAGAGCAGGCGTTGATTTTCAAGGGGGGCGCCAGGGCCTCAGGTGGCACGCTCAACGCGAAAGCTCGTTGCTGCACTTGCCCAGCCCCATCCTGGAGCCGCAATTCAAACGCGAACTCACCACTCTCCACGGGATCGCCCGCAATGATGCCGCAGCAGCCCTGCAGTTCGAGCCCCGCCGGCAGCCGGCCAGATGCAATCGACCACTGATACGGTTCCACTCCGCCTCGTATCGTTAGCTCGGCGAAATAATAGATGCCGGCCACCAGGCGCGGCAACGCGGAGCTTGCGATTTCTAGCGGTTTGAGCTCACCCACGATATCCAGACGCATGGCTTTGCCGGTGTTTTGGCCGATAGCATCCGTCGCCGTGATTACGATCGGGTAAGTGCCCTTGGCAGCAGGGACTCCGGAAATAACGCCGTTGGTGTTGAGCCGGAGACCTTGAGGTAGTGAACCCGCCGTCGCGGACCACGAGTATGGACGCCGCCCGCGATTCCCCAAAAGTTGGACTGAATAACGACTGCCCACCTCACCTGCGGGCAGATCGGAGGTGAGGACCTCGAGTGGGAAGGCCACGCGGGAGCCCAAAGGAAAGCGCGTTTCGACACAACGTGCCACCCAGCCGGTGGCACCCGACAAAGAGTGGGTATCCTCGGCCAGGTAATGGATGTAGCGCAACCTGCCTTCGTAATCTACGCCATCGATGAGTTTCTTCGCGCGAATCGTCAATTGCGTATCGGTCCCCGGGATAGGTGGATCGCCTTTTGAAAAATCAGGGTTGCGGTACACCATTGCGCCGTCCGGACCGGCGACAATCAATTCGATCCGGTCAGAAGGCAAGGCGCCGGATGGCGTCGTCCAATGAACCACTGCGTCATTGGTAAAAGAGTTGGTTTGTAAGCCGGACCAGTTGCCGACGCTTAAAGGCGTTGGCCAGGAATCGGCTTGGCCCGCGGTCGTGGTTGCCCTTTGTATTCCCGCCCCGGCACCAGTGAATGTCCAATAGTAAGTCCCCGGAGGAAGCACGGTTCCAAGTTGTTCCTCGGTATTGAAGACCAGGTTGGTTTGCCAGGATATCTGATCTTCACTCGGCTGAAGCTGGAGATTGCCGCCGGCGGGCAAACCAAGCGTGACATTGGTCAGGCGTTCCTGGGATACCGCCCACGCGGAAGCTTCAAACAAAAACCCACCCCTATCGGGAACGATGAGAGTTGAAGGGGAATCCTGTCTTAAAACGCGGGCAGCGAGCAATCGGTATTGGGCCACATCATTTCCCTCGGGCTGATCCGGCACGGAAATCGTCGCGGCGATGGCGGTGGCGGAGCCTGAGAGAGTCAGACCGTTCGACGTGGTCTGCCGGTCGTTGATTCGAAAGCGGGTAAGCACGAGCGTTATGATGTCATTGGGTTTGATCAAGTCTCCAGGTACTGTGGTCGAGGTCGCCAACCCGGACAGCGCGTCGGGTTGACCCGGCCACGGAGTATTGAGCTCCCAGGTCTCAAAACTTCGCGAATTCACCCCAGAGGCCTTCAGCACCACGAAATCATCGGCCGTAGCGTCGGAACTCTTTTCCCAGTCCAGCCTCAGATCACGCCCCGCGGCAATCGGCAACGAATCCAAACTTATGAACCTGGAGACTGCGGGATACGCCGCCGTCGATTGCGTCAAAGTGACTGTCACGACAGAACTGTCAGTTCTCGTCTCCCGCAGGGTGTAGGACCCGGACGGAAAGACAGCTCCGCGAGCCGAGTCCGCTGGGTAGCCCCGAGTCACCACAGCGTTATCCTTTGAAGCGTCAAAGTTGAGGCTAACCGAATTGCCGAGAGGAGAGGAGACCTTCACGGAGCTGACCTGGATCGGCAATAGGCCGTGCACAGCGCATTCCCAATAGGCCGCCCGGGTTTGGGTAAGCACTACGTCCCCGGCTTGCATGAACTGCTGCCCCTGGAAAATGCTGTACACGGGTGCCGCAACAAGGCTTGAAACGACGAAAGTGGAGAGTGTGATTGCCAGACGTGCGACCATGGCCCAACGCCGGCATAGGTGCGGTTTCATGGGTTTGCTATGTTCAGGAAGTTTAGTTCTGTGAACCCTCTTAGATTAACGCATTTAATCCATGACTACGCAGGAATGTCAAGTCCTTATCGCGGCGCGTTTTCCGAACGAACCAAGCCGTTGGGTTCTCAACATCAACAATGCAGGTCCGCGAATCGGCAACCCGGCTCGCAGTTGGCGGGTTAACTTTTTGGGATTTCGGAAGAATATCCCGTCAATGCGCCGGCTGAGTCCTGCGATTCAGATCCAGCTCCTCGCCAGCCAATAAAGAGCGCCTGGCGCACCCGGTTACTAACTGCAGCAGTTTCCGGCATCGCTTCGGGCAGAGGCAGCAAGGGAAGCGGTTTCTTCTGCCATTATGAGGCTGCGTGCCATTACTGCACCACTGAATCCTCTGTTGGCGAGTTTTGACCCCGCACCAGGCGCGTGATACGCTTGGCGCGCCAAATGAAAAAACCTCCCTCGGTTGGCGAATACCTCATTGAACGGCTTTATCATTACGGCGTCCGGCATGTGTTCGGCATTCCCGGCGACTATGTGCTCGGCTTTTACGATATGCTCTCGAAAAGCAAGCTCCGGATTGTGAACACTTGCGACGAGCAGGGTGCCGGGTTCGCCGCGGACGCCTATGCCCGGGTGCGCGGGCTTGGCGCTGTTTGCGTCACCTACTGTGTCGGGGGCCTCAAGATCGCCAACACAACCGCCGAAGCGTTCGCGGAAAAGTCGCCAGTCGTGATCCTCAGCGGAGCTCCCGGGATCAAAGAACGGGAGAAAAACCCGCTGCTCCATCACAAAGTTCGCGAGTTTGACACGCAAAAGAAGGTGTTCGAGCAACTCACGATTGCTTCCACTGTGTTGAGCGATCCTCAGACTGCGTTTCAGGAGATCGACCGGGTTCTTCACGCGGCATTGCGTTACAAGCGACCTGTTTACATCGAGTTACCTCGCGACCAGGTCTTTGTTGAAGGCATCCCCCACCATCGCAGCGCCAACTTACACGAGCGCAGCAACCCCGCGACACTAAGGGCCGCGCTTGCTGAAGCAGCAGAAACCATTGAGCGTTCCCGCAAGCCCGTGATCCTGGCCGATGTGGAAGTCCACCGGTTCGGTCTTCAGGACCAGGTGCTGCACCTGGCTGAAAAGACGGGGATTCCGGTGGCCGCGACCGTGCTGGGCAAATCCGTCATTGGTGAGGAACACCCGCTTTACCTCGGTATTTACGAAGGCGCCATGGGCCGTGAAGCGGTCCGGCAGTACGTCGAGAGCAGTGATTGCGTAATCATGCTGGGGGCCTTCATGACGGATATTAACCTGGGGATTTACACCGCGCGGCTCGACCCGGGCCGCTCGATCTACGCGACCAGCGAAAAACTCTCCATAGGTTACCACACGTACGAGGATGTTCGCTTCAAGGATTTTATCCGGGGACTCGTCGCTGCCAAGCTGCGGCGCAGGCCGGTCGGGCGCATTCCACGCCCGGCCCCGATTCTGCCGTTCCGCGTCCGCAACAGCGGCACCCGCCTGACCGTCAAAAGGCTTTTCGAGCGGCTGAACGGATTTCTGTCCAAAAACACGGTCGTTGTGGCCGACGTAGGGGACGCCTTGTTCGGGGCAACGGACCTTTTTATTCGCGAACGCACCGAGTTCCTCGCACCGGCATATTATACGTCGATGGGATTTGCCGTGCCTGCGGCTGTCGGCGCGCAAATTGCCAATCCCAAGCTGCGCCCCCTGGTTCTTGTGGGCGATGGA
>Ga0209062_1002025_pt1 | contig 29786 bp, 25 predicted proteins | sample Coa_R2_2_FD_187158 | JGI IMG/M metagenome (GOLD analysis project Ga0209062, IMG submission 187158) | Surface soil microbial communities from Centralia Pennsylvania, which are recovering from an underground coalmine fire - Coalmine... | ecosystem: Environmental > Terrestrial > Soil > Unclassified... | reverse complement strand
AGCAGAGCAGATCTGGAAACGTATAATAGCCCCTTCGATTCTGAAAGGGCGCCGATGAATGGGCAGTCCGACAATGAGCAATTCGCTCGGTTGATTGTTGCCCTTGGACCTTGGCTGGACCAACTGGTGATCATAGGCGGGTGGGCTCATAGGTTGTATTGGCTGCATCCGCGTGCACAGCGGATTGATCATTTGCCTCTGACGACTCTGGACACCGACATTGCAGTGCCAACCCGCTTGAAAGTCACAGACAGCACAATCAGGGAACGACTTATCGCCAATGGATTCGAAGAGGAACGTCTCGGCAACGACATCCCGCCGGCAACACACTACCGCTTAAAGGATGCAAGGACCGGCTTCTACGCCGAGTTTCTGACACCCTTACTGGGCCCTGAACATGGCAGGGATGGCAGGCTAAAGGCAACGCGGCGCATCGCCGGTGTGGTTTCTCAGCAGCTTCGCTATCTCGAAATCTTGCTCCTCGCTCCTTGGTCGGTGAATCTAAAGCGCGCTAACGGCTTCCCATTTGAGAAGCAGACGCGAGTACGAATTGCCAATCCGGCGAGTTTTCTTGCTCACAAACTATTGATTCACGGCGAACGCGGACGGGAAGCATTCGCGAAGGATATTCTCTACATCCACGACACTCTTGAAGTATTTGGGGCACGTCTTGGGGAGTTGAGCCAGGAATGGACAGATGAGCTCAAGACCCGAATTCACGCGAACGCCGCCAGAAAAGTCCAACGCGCGGCGACCGGCCTCTTTGGCGAGCTGAACGACGCGATCCGAGATGCAGCTCAAATGACCGGCAGCAGAAAACTTTCCGCGCAAGCCGTGAGGGAACGCTGCCATTTCGGCCTCGCACGGATTTTCGATTGAAGACAATTTGCTGTTCAATTTGTGGATCAAGAAGAACTACAGAACTACGGCTTACGATCAAGGTCCCGATGCCCAGCGCCTTGCTTCACGTGTGCCAGGACGACAAACGCCCCGTACACGCCCTGCGCACGCGATACCAGCTGACGGCACAGGACCGGACAGCGCGAGCAAAGCAGGCCCTCGCGGAGCGTATTGAAAAGCAAACCCGCGTTCGGACAATCGAGGCCATCCGCAGGAAGTTGCCCGGCGTTCTCCCCTGCACCGACTTGGAAATGGTCGCTGTCGATTATTTCAGGCGACTCGGCCATGACAACCACCGCCGCCTTTGCAGAGTGTACGGATGGGAGGAGAAAAAGACGAAAGCCTCATGGGGCAAGACCGTCGACTACGGGAGCATTGCGGAAAACGCCGTGCGTGAAATGGACGATTCCCGCGTGCAGCACTTCTTCATGGTCTGCGCACTCGTCTCCGACCTGTATTGCCCCGGATACGGCCCCCGCCAGCCTCTTGGCAAGGACTCGAACCTTGCTCGTGCCGCAGCGCGATACAAGGTCGATCTCACGAAAGTGTCCGCCGCAGTCCGCGCGGCCCAAGCCCTTGCTGACCCTGCGGGCAGATGGACGCGGGGGGTCAGTTTCGGGGGCATCGCAGGGAATCGCGCTTCAGCTTGGACTCCATCAGAATCGAATAGAAACGCAAACATTCCTTACAACGTGTCGAGATCAGGTGCTCGATGAAACCCTTAAAGCTTCCGTTCTGGAATTGTTTGCAGGGTTTCGGGCAACTCACTATATGCATGACGACACCAACGCGGCCAAGCCCAGCAAAGCCAGCCCGCACAATGTAATGGCAACTCCGATCGAGGGAACGAACGGCCGTTCTGATTGGCTCCGGTACATTTGGACGACCTCCAATGCGCCGTACGATACATACCTTAGAATAATCACGTCAAGATAATTATAGATAGTAAACACGAGGCGAGGCGGGTGAGCCGGTGCGCCCGGGACTCGCAGGGAGCACATTGCAAGTGTCCCGCGCAGAGGGACCATTCTGGGACCGCTGCTCCGCCCGTGTTCCATTCCGAACCCCAAATCGTCGCCCTGCCCAGTCTAAGTTACTGAATAACAAATAAAAAGAAGTGGATACAGCCATGCAAAGCCTAAGCCGCCGACCGCCTTTGCGCGACCTGGGATGGCTCTGTGAGCGCTCGCTTGCTTTCGCTGTTTTTTCTGCTGACGTGTGTGGCTCCTGCTCGAGGACAAGACGCAGGCGCGCAGGCAGCGACAATGGCTGAAGCACCGGTCGAAGTGAGCAAAGCTCTGCTCGCGATCAGCACCCACGGACTGCGGTTTACAAAAATCGTGGACAGCTATCGCCGCCCGCCCAGTCTGAATCCCTTGAACCACCTGGGTCTCAGCGAAAAAGAGGGGACGGGCTTCTGCCTGGACCCTCTTTGCTCCTTCGTGGGCACAAACTACCACGTGGCTCTAGCAAAACCACGAAGGGTGATGGGCGTCGGAATCGCCAATCGCTATTACGCGACCGGCCCGAACGACAAAGGGGCCATTCTAGACCTGAGCGGTCCGGTGCCGTTTGAAATGGCTCCTGGACGCGACTTGGCAATCTTCGAATTGCGGCATTCCATTCGCGGCCACCACGGGATCGGATACAGCCTCCAGGAGTTGCAGGCCGGCGACAAGGTCGACATATATGGATACCCGAAAGGGCCGCTCAATCCGAAGCGGTCTGTCCTGAAAGTGGAAGGAACCTACCAAGGCAAGACAGAATCGGGACTGCTGCTGTTTGCCTATTCCCCGACAGGGCGAAGCTGGATGGGGCCCGGCGCCAGCGGCGGCATCGTCGTTGATCGGAAGAGCCAGCAAATTGTTGGAATTCTGGCCCGGGGAGGAAAGCAAGAAGCTTTCATTGAGGCGGTTCCGGTTCAAACCCTTGCCGAGTTCGTGCGCAAGGTGCTCCCTTGGCTAGGGGCGCTCCTGTTCCCGTCACCGGCCGAAGGCGCGCCGCAAGCCGGCTATTGGGCGGTGGGACAGGACCTGTACCCGAAGTTCGTGCCGCCTGAGCAAATCGTCCTGCGCAGGCGGGATGATCCTGACGGCATTTCAGTGTTGCGGCAAAGCGCGGAACAATTGATGCGTAATGTGGACAATCTCATTGCTGTGCAAACATTCGTGTGGGGTGACGACCGCAAAGGAGCGTATGCGGAGAACGCCTACGAGGTCCGTGTCGTAGACGGGCATCAAACCTATCGGGAGTACCCCGACGGTAAAAAGGAGTACACCAGCATACCCCGATGGTGGGACGCCGGCATGGCCCCGGCCGCGGACTGGTCCGAACTCCCGAGAATGATCGGCACGGATTTGTCACTGCGGATCCAGCGGCTTCCGGACAAGGTCGTCGATGGTCACAGTTTGCGGGTTTTTCAGTACCGGGCAAGCCTGGAAGACAAGGTCTGCTACGTGAAATTTGCACTTCTCTTCGGGCCGTGGGTCATCTGGAACTCACGCATGGCCGCTTCTTGCTACGGTGAGGTTTGGACGGACCAAGAAATGAATATTCTCCGGCTATCTCAACACATGGATCTGGGCGGGCGTAAGGGACTCGATTGGTACGACACCGTTGTGACTTACGGATGGCTAAGGCGCGATGGCAAAGCACCTCGCATGGCGCCTGTGGAATTCCGGTCGCAGTTTCGGAGCAAAAAGGGTACCGTTTGGTGCCGGGGCCATTTTGTGAACTACCGAGCGTTCGGCAGCGATTTCAAACTGCTTTCGGACCAGGCAAAAGTGCTCCCACCAGCCGTCGAGCCGGATACGGCCCAAGAGCCCGACTCCGACGCGACAAAAGCCAAGCCTCGTGAAAACGGGATCACGAACTCGGCAGACCCTGGTAGTCCCGATAGTCTGCCGGTTTTCAGCGCGAATCAATTCCTGAGTTGGCGGGTCCTGGAACGCGCCGGTTCGGAAGCCAAGACTCCAACGGTCCTGGTCCAAATTCAAACCTCAAAGTCCATAGAGGACGCACAGGTTGCGGTCGTCTGCGACCGGCCGTGTAAGGCCATTTCTCACCAGCTTGACCTGCCTGGCGCTCATGTCGATTACAGCAGTGCGCCTGAGTGGGCGAATTTCGCCTTGTTTGCCTTTATCGCGCCCAACCCTCTCCCATCCGGACTAAAGCTAACCTTGGGAGTCGAGTCGGAGGATGGAAAACCACCCCGCATCGTCCGCGTCGGCGTCCTCGATTCAGGCAAAGATTGACAGATGAACGAGCGTAAATCGGCAGTTTCAGATCCCCCGTTACGCCCCCGTGGCGGCCTCAGCACGGAAGCCGCTCTTCGGTGAAGCAATGCACGGCTATGCAGTGGCGGCGCACCATCTCTCCCATCGCGAAAACAATTCCGGCGAGGCCGCCCGCATCAGAAGCAGTTCATCGCGTATCTTCTGGCGGCGGCGATTCAAGCGCTGCAGAAGCTGGCTGAATTCCGCCTCATCGCCCGCGAGCCAGCACGCCGGAATGCAGGCGGCTGCTTCCCGCAGCAGCTCCAAGTTGAACTCGTGCTCCAATCGGCTGATCCATGGCTCGAATGAGTCAAATCCAGTAATCTCTTCGTACACCCGCGCGTTCCTGTAAAGGCTTCTGCGGGGCGCATCCGCAAACTTCCATGCCTCTCCGCCGAAACAGAAGCCGTTGTCGATCATGTACGCTTTGTATCTGTAAAAGCGTTCTTGTTTTCGGACAAAGACGACTTGTCTGCCATCCGTGTTGCAGGTCCATTTATCGAAGAGCAGCATCCCGACAAAATCGGGACTGTTCTCAACCGACCCATGCGGCCAGATGCACATACTGCTCGCGGAATCCTTGGGCGTCCCAAGATAGCGAGAACCGAAGTGGAGACCAGCGGCGCAGGGAGGGCGCCCGTCGCGCAGCTCGATGGAAAGATCGGGAGTGAGCCGGATTAGCGGGTCGGTAACTTCGACAGTGGCAGCCGGAGCGGTGGGCAGTCCCATCCGGGCGGCAAGGAGCGTTCCCAGCAATTCGTTCACGAGCACTCGCCGGCCCTGCGGATTGTTCCGGAACTTCACGACATAGTAGCCGCCATCCGAGCAACGCATCAATTGCGGCTGCGACCCGCCTGGCATCCGGCGAATGTGCTCGAGCGCTCGGACGTGCCCAACATGAAACGCGTGCGGCAAAGCCCGGCTGGAGTCGGACAAGTCGCTTCTCCTCGTTTCTCCTTGCTTCTGCCTATTTTATATACTGTATAGTTAATGTAGCACATTGACTTTATTCAAGTCCGGGGACGTTGTCAAGCGGTTAGTATGCCGGTGCCAATCGCTCGAATGAAACGGGCCGTTCCGGGAGCCCAAGAACAGAAGCGTCCTTGGGGCATCACCAATCACGCCGGCGACCCGTCATCGTGGCCGGCGTTCAAGCGTCCGCCCATGTTGACCAGCACCGGGATCGTCATCGCGACCGAGGTCATGGTTCGATCCCCCATGCCCACGAACCCGTACACGCCGTTGCGAAGGTCGAGGTGCTGGATCAGCCGGTTCGGGACGTCGCCCCAGATTTCGACCAGTCCCGACAAGAGGTTTGCTAATTCATGGTCGAAGAAAATATCGAAAGCGAACGGCTTTTCAGATCGGAATTCCATACCGGGACTAACGCACTAAGAATCGCGGCTAACTTCCCTAATTCGTCCAAGTCAACGGCAGGGATTGTGGCACTGCGCCTGCAACAGCCTCCGGGAATGAACGCGGAGTGATCCATGAAAATCAGCATCCTTGCCGGACTGTTCCTGCTCTCGCCGGCCATGATTCGCGCCCAGGCAGTTCCGTCGCACGCGGTGGACAACGTTCGCCTGCCTGAGAACCCCGTACCGAAGCCGGGCATGAGGGTTCTTCGGCCTTGCCCGCTGTCGTTTCGGCGTTGTGGTTCACTTCTGCCGCATCCTCATTCGACCTTCTTGACGGACCGGGACCCGTCATGGTGGTCGGCGTTCAAGCGTCCACCCATGTTGATCGCCACCGGGCTCGTCGTCGCGGCTGAGGTGATTGATGTGGAGGGAACCAAAGCGTGCCTCGACGCGCGGACCTGCTCCGAGGGTGACCCGCTATTCGGCACCCACCCTAGCCGGTTGCGGCTGTACGGAACCGTCGCGCCTCTAACGGCCGCCGCCGTGTGGGCGATGGTAAAAGGGAAACAAGAAGGCTACGGGGAATGGTCGCTGCTGGCCGCTCTCCCGTGCACCATTCTACACATTAGGCTCGGAATCCGCGGATTTCACGATGCGTCCAGATAAACGTTGCGTAACGCCTCTGCGGAATATTGGCTTAAATATTTCCAGGGCACGCAACAACCAAAGCTTGCTGGACGAGCGCGCGGGCGATTACACGAGCTCTGGTCAATCCGCGGGACCATCGGTAATTCCTGCGACGCCCGAAGCGCTGGCCACCGAACGGCAGCGGCTCTTTAAAAGACGAGAGGGGCCGGTGCGGTCACACTGGGAGAACGCCGTGGATGGAGCGGGAAATTCACTTCGACGTTGACCAACACTTTCTTCGGCAGGCAGCAGACGGCGGGCTTGCTACAGCCGGAAGCTGCTGGCCTTGCCCGAAGATTCGCACGAAGTCCCTGCCGCAAGCCCGGCAAGGCGCTGCTCACGCCGCCTCCGCGATACGCATCGTCACTCCAATCACGCGCCCCACGATCTCGGCCTCCCGGGGATGGGCAAAACGGCGAACCGTGCAGTCGGAGTTTGGATGCGGGATCGCCGAAAGATACCGGTCTCGAATTTCGCACCAGCTGCAAATGTATTCGCCCCGCAGCTCGATGAAATAGATCGGGCGCTCATGTTCGTTCCGCCACTTCGGAATAATCTTTCGCTGATTCTGATCGATCTGCACAATCGAGCCCGGACGGATGATCGGGTACATGGTTCGATCCCCCATGCCCACGAACCCGTACACGCCGTTGCGAAGGTCGAGGTGCTGGATCAGCCGGTTCGGGACGTCGCCCCAGATTTCGACGAGTCTCGACAAGAGGTTTGTTTTGTCGAGCCGAACCTCGGGGCGCGATCGCAACGGAACAGCAAGGATCTCATCGGGTTCCGGCGATTCCGAAGCTAGCTGCGTCCTGGGCGGAGCAAACATCGCTTGGTCCCGGCCGAACTCGCGCATGTCGCACCCGAAGTAGGAGAAGATCGCCGACCAATGAACGTGATAGATCGCACCCAGCGTATACAGCTTGAAGATGCTCGGCTTATAGATGCCGTTCTCGATGTTGTTCAGCCAGCCGCGCGAGATGAGAAAGTCTGGATTTTTCTTTTGCTCGGCGAGGCGCCGGCTTTCGGCTTCCACCTGCCGCAGGGTCAGGCCGAGCCGCTCCCGCAACTGCTTCAGTTTCACACCTGCCCGTTCGCTCGGCCCCGTCGCGTCCATTCCAATACTTTCGGTCACTGGGTCTGTTATAACCGTTACCACATCTGCACGTAAATCCAACTTACCAAAAAATCGCCGCCAAATATCCCGGCAATCGTCAGCCGTCTCGGATTCCGGACATAGGCGTCGTCCCGAAATCCTGCCGTCTCCGGATTTTCTCGCCTGCGGCTCTCCTTCCGCTGTGGACTTGCGGAACGATGCTCGCCCGTTCCGACAGGCCGTCCCCAGCCCTTCCCGACCAGGTGCGCGAGATCCTCTCCTCCCGCGGACTGCCGCTGGCGCACATAGCCCGGAGATCGCGCGAGATGTATCCCGGCGACAGACGGTCTCACATTCCGCCAAATCTCTATTGCGTTTTGACACAAAGGAAATTCAGCCCCAGCCTCCGCCAGCTTCTCGTCCTCAGCCGCCTTTCGGGCTACCGTCTGGCCGATTGGCTGGCCGTCTTTGGCATACCGCTCGACGATATCCCCAGGCTGCAGGCGTCCCTGCCGTCCGCATACACCACCCTTGTCGACGCAAACGCCTGCGGCGCTCAATCGTGGTTCATTTCGTTTGAGCAAGCACCCGCCGGCGTTCCACCAGAATCGCTCCGCCCCTTGCGCGAATGGGTGCGGTTAGGTGCGCCGCGCCAGTCTGACGGCCCGGGAAAGACGGGAGCTTCGTTTCTCTACGCGAAGATCGGCTGCCAGGACAACTTCGCTTACCCGGACCTGCTCCCGGGAAGCATCGTTCGTATCGTCAGGCCGGATGCGCCCTCATTCCCGAATTTCCCGATGCATCGGAGGGGAGCCTTTTTTCTTGTCGAGCACGCACGAGGTTTCACCTGTTCAAGACTTCATGTCTCTCGCAAGAACCGCATCGTGCTGTGCCCGACGCTGCTGCCGTTCGCGCAAATAGAGTTCGAACTGGGTAAGGAGGCCCGCATCCTGGGAGTTGTCGATTTCGAACTGCGTCCTGCCGACTTCCGGTCGCCGTCTCGAGTGCCGCTGCGGCTTTTCGAGTTCTGGACACCCGGGCCAGTTGAACTTCTGTCCGCGCGGTTGCCGTTCGGACGGTTGCTCCGCCATGCCAGGCAGCGCTCTGGTCTTAGCTTTCGCGAAGCCTCAGCAAAAAGCGCACGAGTGGCCCAGGCCCTCCGGGACCACCGGTTCTTCTGCGCCACGGGATCTCTCTCCGATTTCGAATCGAACCCTGCCCCGCCGCGTAGCGCGCACAAACTGTTTTCGCTCTCCATCCTCTATTCCCTGAACTTCCGCGAATTGATGAGCGCCGGAGGCCTCGACCCGGCTGCGGAAGGCCGGGACGCTATGCCGACCGAGTTTCTCACCGGCCACGCTATCCCTCGGAACGCCAACCCGGAGTCTCAAAACCGGCCGGTCCTCGCGCAATTCCCGTACTCGCTCGGACGCGCCGCCGCGGAACTCTTCAGGATGAATCACCTCTCGATCCGCGACCTGTTTTCGGTCGGCAGGCAGCAACGCCCCTTCCATCCCTATTTGGCCGATGCGGTCGCCGTGGTTGTGGACCGGCGCAAAAAGCGCATCGTGACGCTTCGGCACGCTCCCCTTTGGGCCCAGCCCCTGTACGTCCTGCTCCAGCGCGACGGTCAATACGTCTGCACATCCTGCGTTTCAAACGGCAAGGAGCTGGTGCTGCGTCCGTTCTCGGACGGATTCGATCGGCCCCTCCGGCACAAGAACCCCGCGGAAATCGAGGTTATCGGGCGTGTGAAGGGAATCCTGCGAAGAACAATCCACGAGCGGCAGGTCTAACCTTTCGCCCTTGAAGGCGCCGGAATGCAAAACTGAACGGCACACCGGGGTCGCATACGAGATCAAAAGGGAAATCGTGCTCGCCAAAAGCGGCATCCCGGCCAGCCCGGCAGTCGAATCGCGAACAATCTAACGCGACCGTGGCTTGCGGCAGGCCGGAGTGCCACAGTCTCCGCATCGGAGTCCCCCATGTTCACCATTTCCGAATCCGTTCGAATCACAAAGTCTCAGGACGGAGGCATCCTCCTTGACCTGAAACGCGGCCTGCTGTTCAGCCTGAATCCGGCTGGCACTCGAATCCTCGATCTCCTGCGACAAAAACACAGCGCCGCCTTCGTGGCCGCCCGGATCAGCCAGGAATTTGGCGCGCCGGAGGAACTCGTGCGGGAAGACTTGGACAAGTTTCTATCCGTTCTTCGCAAGCAAGGGTTACTGCAAACGGTGCCGCATGACGCCTAGAACGGATAGAGCTCGGGTCGAACAGTGGCGGCTGCTGATCGTCCGGCGCGATGGACAGGAGCTATTGCTCAAAGCAGATGGTGCTCGATTCGTCCTGCCGCAAGTGTCCATCCCGGCGAATGAGAGGATCGCGGCGAATCTCAACCGAGCAGTCGAACGGGAGCTCGGAATGCAGGTGATTTCGCTTTACGAAGTCTGCGGCGAGCAAACCGCTTCACGAGACCTCTTCTACCACGCCGCTGCTTCCCTTCACCCCCGCCAGAACGTCCCCGCGGGCGCGTATTGGACCTCTATCCCCACGCTGGCCGCCGAATCGTTTTCGGAGGAAGGAGACTTCGCGGCGATTCGAGCCTTGCAATCCGGTGTTCCTTCTTCCGCGGCCGGCGAGCCGTTTCGCGAACCGAACTGGTTTCGCCGAGTCACCGCCTGGGTTGACTACGCCCTCCAGCCGTATCGCGCGCAGCTTACCGGCTCTTTCGAGCAGTTCAACGCCAGCCCGGCGTTCAGCCTCATTCGGTTCGACACGCGCGGTACACCGGTTTGGTTCAAAGCCGTTGGTCCACCCAACACGCGGGAGTTTGCCATCACGCTTGCCCTCGCTCGCCTGTACCCGGGCTATCTCCCGAAACTCCTAGACGCCAAGGCCGAATGGAACGCATGGTTAGCCGAAGGAGCCAGCGGTTTGCCGCTCTCAGCTGTTGTCGATTTCCGCCATTGGGAGAATTCCGCAGCGAGCTTGGCTTCTCTCCAGGCACTCACCCTTTCCGCTGCGAACGAACTTCGGGCCAAAGGTGCTCGCGACCTTCGGCCGAAGTCCTTGCTCTCCCGCGTGGCCCCATTCTTTGAGTCGCTGCGCGAGGCAGCCCAGGATGCCCGTTTGCCGGAACGCGAGCGGTTCGCGAATCTCGATTGGCGCGAGCTTTGCGCAACGACCGAAGACGCTCTCGCGGACCTGGACGAACTCCGTCTGCCCGATGCTATCGGGCACATGGATCTCAATCCGCAGAATATCTTCTGTTCCGATAAACGCTGCGTGTTTCTGGACTGGGCCGAGGCGTTCGTTGGCTGTCCTTTCTTCTCCTTCGAATACTTGCTCCAGCACTTCCGCCGGGCTGTCCGCGCAAACCCCGCCCTCGAGGAGCGGTTCCGTGAAGCATATGTTTCGCCCTGGCGGGACGCAGTGGAACCCCGAGCCTTCGAACGCGCGTTCACGCGCTGTCCGCTCCCCGCGCTGTTCGCGTATGCAAGCACGCTTTGGGGTTTCATGGAGCCGCAGGCCTCACTGGCGGCGACCCAGCTTGTCTATCTCTTGAGCCTGGCAAGGAAAATGTCCCGGATGGCCCGGAAAGCGAGGTCCCTGTGCATCTGATTGCTCTCACCCTTCGCGCCTACGTGCTGCTGTTGTCGTTTGAACCGCCTCTCGCCCGGCGGGACTTCGCCAGCATTTACCGGCGTGTCCGTGACCGCGCCGTCCGCGGCCGGCAAGCGAACGCCGCATGCGAACAAGCGTGCAGAGCCGTCAACCTTGCGTGTGTCTTCTACTTCAGGGAAGTGCAGTGCCTGCAGCGCTCCGCCGCGTTGGTCTGCCTGCTGCGGGACCTCGGAATCCCCTCCACGCTGACCCTCGGCGCGCAGCGACTCCCCTTCAAAGCCCATGCATGGGTGGAAGTGCAAGGCCGCGTCGTCAATGCCAGCCCGTCTTCTGTCGCCCTCTATGGCGTCCTCGACCGCTTTTAAGTGCATGCATGGAGGTTGCCCTGTGCGCGCCTTTTTTGGTATCTGGAATTTCGATGGGAAGCCAGTCAGCCCCTTTTTAACAGCGCGCGCCCACGCCCTCCTCCGGCCGTTTGCCGGTCCCCGGACTGCAATCACGCAAAACGGCTCGCTGGTCGTGGTCTCAGACACCGTCGCGCCCGGCCGAGAGTCTGCTTCAGCGGTCCCGGACTGGGATCGAGTTGCTCCCAACATCCTTTGGTGCGGGCGGCTCGACAACCGCGCGGAAATTGCCGCGATCAGCGGCCGGAAACCCGATTTGCTCACCGACCAGCAGATCATCCAATTGGCGTACCAGGGTTGCCCGGGCGACGGCATTTTCTCCCGGCTTCTTGGCGATTGGGCCCTCGCCGTTGTGCGCCAGCCGGACCAAGAGCTAATCCTCGGCCGGGACTTTCTCGGGGTGCGGCCCCTGTTTTATCGCATCCATGGCGCGACGGTGACATGGTCAACTCACCTCGCGCCTGTGGTTCTCCTCGCGGATGCCATCCCCGCCCTTTCCGAGCCGTACCTCGCCGCCTGGCTGTCATTCTTCCCGGAGAGCCATCTCACGCCTTACCGCGACATCCTCTGCGTCCCTCCCGCGTCCTTCATTCGGATCACCCCAAACGGAACTTCATCGCAAACGTATTGGACCCTAGAATCCGCGAAACCGGTGCGTTACCGCACAGACCAAGAATACGAGGAACACTTTCGCGCTGTTTTGCGCGAATCCGTGGCACGCCGAATCCAATCGGAGGCCCCGCTCCTGGCGGAATTGAGCGGCGGCATGGACTCTTCTTCCATCGTCTGCGTGGCCGACGACCTGTTGGCAAACGGAACCGCCGCGAGCCGGCTTGACACAGTCACCTACTTCGATTCCGAGGAACCCAATTGGGACGAACTGCCCTGCGCGGCAAAGGTCGAGGAAACACGAGGACGAATCGGCCATCACATCGATGTCGGACCGGCTCAGAGCACGGCCCAGGACGGGTTTGCCGCTGGTTTCTCCCCCGTCCCCGGTCCGCTGGCAACCACAAGCCCTGCCGCACAAGCGTTCAATCGCATCATTTCCGAGAACCGGTACGCAGCCGTACTTTCGGGTTTGGGAGGCGACGAGTTGCTTGGAGGCATACCCACGCCGGTCCCCGAGTTGGCCGACCTGCTCGCGCGCTTGCATCTTCTAACATTCCTTCGCCGTTCTTTTGATTGGGCACTCGCGAAACGCAAACCCATCGCCGGGGTGTGGCGCAGCGCCTGCGCCTCCTTTCTGCCGCCCAGCGCCGGAGGAAGCTCGCTGGCCGAACGCCACTGGACTTGGCTTGCACCCGGTTTCCGGGCCCGCAACCTCGACCGCTTGAGTGTTCCGTCCGTCCGGTTCCGCTTCCTCGGCCCGCTCCCGAGCTTGCAGGCCAACGCAGCCGCCATGGAAGCTCTCTCCCGCCAGATTTCCTGCGCCCCGGTTTCCGCCGAGCGCTGCTACGAATGGCGTTACCCTTTGCTCGACCGTGACCTCGTAACGTTTTGTTCCTGCATCCCGCGCGAGCAACTCGTCCGCCCGAATCAACGACGGTCGCTCATGAGACGCGCCCTCGCCGGAATCGTTCCTGCCGAAATTCTCGAACGCAAACGAAAGGCGTATGTCAGCCGCGGGCTGGTCAAGGTGCTCGCCGCCCAGTGGGAGATCCTTCGGAACACGCCCTTGAAAAGCGAAGCCGCCGGCATCGTAAACACCGCCTCGCTGTCCCTTTGCGTGGATCGCGCCAAACAAGGGCGCGATGTGCGGATCCTGCCGCTTCTCCGCGCCCTCGCACTCGAGCAATGGCTGCGCGGACTGGAGATGCCTGCCGTGCCCCCGCGGTCTGGCGAACTCCCGCCTCCCGCTGGGCGGCAAGAACTTCTCGGCCGGGAAAGACCAACTTAGAAAGGAGGTGACCGTCATGACCTACTCGACACCCGAAATCAACGAGATTGCCGAAGCAACCTCAGCCATTTGCCTCGACAACCCGTTGATCAAGTCTGTCTTTGGAGCAGACCTCTCGAATCCCCATCAGCAGACGGCGCCGGCGTACGCCGCGGAAGATGAATAAACGTGCCGCCAAGCCGGAGCGCTCCGCCAGGAACGCTCCGGCAACTCCGGCGCGCAACCATCCACGAAAGGAGGTGAACGCGATGACGTACTGCGAACCCGAAGTCACGAGGATTGCCGAAGCAACCGCGGCCATTCGCCTTGACCAGTCCCTGATCAAGACAGTCGCCGGCGCTGAGCTCACGGATCCCCACAGGATGACGGTGCCTGCCTACTCCGCCGACGACGAAGAATAACCGTCCGCGGCGGGTCCCGCCTCCGGGGCGCCCGGTCTCCGAACGCCCCGGAACCCCGGGACACCCGCTCAACCCATGCGGCCGCGATCCGCTCTGTTTTCGGTCGCAAGAGCATCCCGTGACTGGGCCGCTATTCGTTCAGATGTTCGACGGGTGCCGATTCGGACCCGCCACCTTCGGACTGCCGAGTGATTTGACGGCGAAGACGTCCCCACCTCTCATACTGGTCCCCCTTGTATGGTGCGGGACGTTCCTCGTCTCGCAGCCAAAACAGGAACCAGTCGACGTTCCGCTCATAGATTTCGAACCGATGCCGCGGCTGATTTCGTACGTGCAGTTCGTTTGGATAGATGTGCAACTCGACCGGCTTGCCGAGATCCACCAGCGATCGATAAACCGGCAGATACACGAGATATTCCGTATCCGATACGTTTTCGAGGATGGGAGCACGGATGCGGTCCGCATTCTTTGACATTGCGATTTGTTCCCAATTCGCCCTCGACTGTCCGTAAGGCCAGCCACCCAGGCCCCAGTTTCTGAAGATGTCCCACCACTCCGCTCCCGCCATGAAATAGAAGCAGGGCTCGTGCATCGCTGCGCCGCTTGCGGCTCGCACTAGATTGGTATGAGAAAGAACGTAGCCCGTAATTTCTTCACCGCGGCTGAACCCCGTCATCCCGATTCGCTCCGCATCGATAAGCCCCCGCCCGGCGAGTTGCTGGATCGCGGATTCGACCGAAGCGGCTGGCGAAGCCCAGTCCATGAGCTTCTCCTCGAAATGTCCCGGGCGGATGTTCCGGATCATGCCAACGTCGAGGCAAAGCACGGCGAATCCGCTGGCCGCGTACACCTGGACTGGGTTTTGATCGCCGGAAGCTCCGCGAAGAAAATAGTCGCCGCTTCGATACGTCGTAATAATCATTGGGTAGCGCCTGCCCGGCTCGTAACCCAAAGGCTTCACCAGATACCCGTACCAACTCTCGCCGTATTTGTTAATGCCTTCGATCCGTTCGGCCGGACTCCGCTCGAGTGCCTCGAACTCCGGGTTCAAATCAAACAAAATGCGCATCGTCGCCGAAGTCCTGTCGAACAAACCCACCCGGGGCGGTGTTATATTGTTTTCGACCAGACACGCAAACCACCTGCCACTTGCATCCGAAGAGAACGACGAGAAGTAGTCTCCGCTCGGCGGCTGAAACACTCGCTCGGCTTGCGAACCGTCCCCCGACGCCCGCCAGAGTTCGTGAGAACGGCCGCGCCCCTCCCGCTTTGTGAAATACAACTCCGACCCGTCAGGCTTCCACCAGTATTGATCGACGAAATAGGCGCCCGGTGTCACCTCCTTGACGGTGTGGGTTTCCTTCGATCGCACTAACAGCCGCCGCCCCAAGACCCGGGACTCGGAGGAATTATCGGTGTAATACAGATACGCCACGGACTTACCGCCGGGAGACGGCTTCGCCTCGACAGGATGGTAGCGGGACAGCACATCGCTCTCTTCCGCCGTAACGTTCTCGACCGCCGCCAGATGCCCAACGCCCGCTTCAAGCACTTCCGCCTTCGTCGCGGCCCGCTCCCTGTCCGTCCCGAGCTCGTGTATCCAAAACTCTCGTGAGGGTTCTTCCGCCAGCTTCATCTGCCGCGGAACGGAAATGCTCTGATAAGGGCGGAGTTGTCCCGGGAACAATATGCTCGGTTCATAGCTCCGAGCGGACGCAGTCGCTCGCGGTCTTGCCACGGTCAGGAACAGCGCACGACCAGCGGACACGAACTCGCAACCCTCGACGTCACCGTCCGCGTGGGTCACCTGCCACCGCCGCCCGGTAACAAGGCTCCATGTCCAAACCTGCCAGTGCTCGCTCTCCCTCATGCGAGCCCGATACCAGATGGCTTTGCTATCCGACGACCACTGCGGGTCCTCTGCGGGCCATTGATTGATCTCGTCCCAGTGCGGCAGGCCAGCCGTTCCGAAAGAACGAACCCGGCCATCGGCGGTTGACACTACAAAGAGCCCAGACCGGTACGCATTCGCATCGTACACGGCCTGGCCGATCACCAAGGCCACCCATTTGCCGTCCGGCGATATGCTCACTCCCTTCGGGTCGCGCAGGGTCAGAAGATCCATCGAGGTGACCGGGCGTGCCTTGCTCGGCTCGGAATCCGTCTCGCGAACAGGCGCTGAATCAAACCTCGCCCCTTGCACCGACTGTGCGGCAACCGGAGTCGAGAACCAAACCTCCGCTGAAAACCAAATAAACCAAAAGAAAAGAATCAGCGGTTGTCGCGTCATTCCGTCCATCCGAACACACCTCCAGCGATGCCGTTCTCGCATGCGAATCCCCGGCTTTTCTTGCTTCGCAACTAGAAACTAAGTTTGAGTGATGCCTGCAACGAACGCGGCCCGCCCCCTTGGAACAGGGGATTCAAACCGCCCAGACCTTGGTTCAGCATCTTGGTGGATTGGTATTCAAGCGCTCCGAACTGGATATAACCGGCCGGATTCGTGAAATTCGGATGGTTCACGGCGTTGAAAGCATCGGCTCGGAACTGCAGCCGGAAACGATCGCCGAGAGAAAATAGCCGCCCGAGCGACAGGTCCGCCTGTGTGAAGCCAAAACCCGGGATGTCGTTTCGGCCTTCCGTACCCTGACGAGCCGAGGATGGGACCAAGAATGCTTCCGGATTCAGAGTCTTTCCGCCGGGTGCTAGCGGATTCGGAATCCAGAGCGGCTGTCCCGGAACCAGATCGGGGCGAGTGAATTCATTCGCAAGAGCCGAGGCTCCGAGGTACACGTGCGCGTTCATCGGAAACCCGGACCGCGCGACCACCATCGCCGCGAGCGACCAATTCTTTGTGATCTCGGAGAGAACGGACATGCGTGCCGGCGCCGGCAATTCCCACGTAACCGCGCCCGAGAAGCTATGCTTCACATCGAAATCGGAGGAACCGTAGTCGTTTTTCGCCGAAATCACCGTGTTTGACAGGCCTGCCAGAAAATCGTCCGAGGCATTGTCGAGCGAATGCGAAAAGCTGTAGCTCAACAAAGCCTGTATCCTCTTTGCCAGCGGCCTTCGATATTGCACCTGCAGAGCGTGGTAGTTCGACAGAGCGTCGTTCCCGGTGATGTACAGCAACCCGGCGAAGTTCGGATTCGGCTGGAATAGCGCCTCCTTGCGCAGCAGATCGCGGCCCGCTTGCCCGACGTACGTAACGCTTAGCGCTTGTTTTCCACCAAAGGATTTCTCCACAGCCAGATTCCACTGATACGACCGGGGAAGCTTGAGGTCCTGCCGGAACGCATAGACCTGATCGGAATAAGGCGGCGCCAAGGATATCGCCGGGAGATAGGAAGAAGCCGCGCTCAGGGGGACGGAAACTCCCGGATAAAACGTGAACGCGGAGTTCGGCCAGTAGGAAGGAACGATGGACGCGGCACCCAGACCCAGGTCGTAAAAGATGCCCGCACCGGCACGCAAAACGAAATCCCCCTTCGCATCCAGGCGATACGCAAGCCCGGCCCGGGGAGCGACATTGGCATACTGCGTGTTCCACAAAGGCGTTCCTTGCGGAGCCGGGCTGACCGCCGTAGCGTTGTCCAGATTTTGCCACGCCACAAGAATCGTGTTGCCTTGGGCGGAAGGCGCGGGGCTGAGATCCCATCGCAGCCCATAGGACAACGTTAGCCGCGAGGTTGCATTCCATGTGTCCTGCGCATACAACGAGAACGCCTTGCCCAGCACCTTGGCAGGAAGCGTTGTCGTCGCATAAAGATCCGCTTGGCCGCCGGCAATCAAGTCCTGCACGCTGTCCACGGAATAGCCCACCACTCCCTTCGCGGGCGCGATCTTGAGGTACACGAGCCGGACATCAGTCCCGAATTTCAGTTTGTGGCTGACTACGGTCCAGGAAAGATCGTCCGTCAAGTTCCACTGCTTCGTTTGGTTGTGGCCGATTCTCCCCGCCGCGAAGTAGTACGTGTCGAAAGTCTGGAAGCTGAACTCGTTCGACGCCGGGTCCAAGTCCGCCAGATACAGACTCGGTGGCGGAAGCGTTGCCCCTCCCATCGCATGCAGCGACGACGTTACGTCGGAAGTCTGCGTCGAATAGTTGCCCCGCACGGCATTCGAAATTGTCCCGCCCCACTCCATGTTCGCCCCAACCGTGGCCGTCCGCGTGTTCACAGGCAGAGAATCAAGCTCGCCCGGGCTGCTGAGGTTCACGAGTTCCGAGGGCGCATCGTTGTAGCGGCCGAAGACCGAAAAGCGCGAGCTAAAGTAGTGATCGATGCGAATGCTGGCCGCGTCAAGCGTCCCGGAATTCGAGAAGCCCCCGGCAAACTGAGCCGTGTAACCATCAGTCGATACCGGCCCGTTTGGAATCGGGTAGGCGTTCAAGAACGGCGCCAGCGACGCTGGCGCATTCTGTCTCGCGGAGACCGAGGGCACCGGAGTAATGAGTGTAGCCGGCAACCGCAGCCGCGCCCCTTCGTAAGAAAAGAAGAAAAACGTCCGGCCCTTCCACACCGGCCCTCCCAGAAACCCGCCAAAATCGTTGTGGTGCTCCGCCGCTCGGGGCAGGCCTGAGCTGTTCGCGAACCAGTCGTTTGCGTCCATCACCGTGTTTCGAAAATAGTCGAAAGCCCCGCCATGCCAATCGTTCGTTCCAGCCCGCGTCGTAAGCATCACTTGCCCGCCCGGCTGCCTGCCAAACTCCGGCGCGAACGACGACGTCTCGATGCGGAATTCCTGAAGATCATCCGCGGAAACCAGGCTGCTCGTCCCGCCCAATCCGCTGAACGCCTGCGCCTGGCCGAGGCCGGAGGAACCTCCGGCAGTGATTCCCGGCTGCACGCCGAAGTTTGCCGAAACCCCATCCACCGTGAAATTGTTTGCTTCGGTTCTCTGACCTGCGATGCTGTACTGGCCGGGAGAATTCGTGTTGGAAGGAGCAATCACCACCCCGGGCGTCAACTGCAAAAGCGTGTTGAAGCTTCGGCCATTCATGGGCAGGTTTTCCACAAACTGCCTGTCGATGACCGTGCTGACCGATCCCGATTCGGTGTTCAGCAGCGGCGCGCCCCCTTCGATGGTAACCGTTTCCGATATCGCTCCAAGAGGGAGCGTGAAATTGATCGAAAGGGCGTCCTGAACGTGAATGACGATGTCTGGCTTGATGATGGTCTTGAAACCGACTTTCGAAACCTGCATCAGGTAAAGGCCGGGAGGGATATTCGACACGACGTAAATCCCTTCGGAGTCCGTCTTGGCCGGGTATTGAACGTGCGTCAGGTCATTGACGACGAGAATCTCCGCTCCCGCTACACTCCCTCCGCTTGGATCCGTAACAATGCCGTTGATCATTCCACTGGGGGATTGCGCACATGCTCCACGCGCGAGAAAAATGGAAAACAAGAGAAACCAGCCACACCAGAAACGATGCGGTCGCAAAGGATCCTCCCCGATGTGAGGCATTTTTCCTCACTGAAAAGGTCTATGCGAATGGCCACTAGTTTTGTGTCAACACTCCGCTGTCTCGGATGCCAGACACTGTCCGGCCACGCTGGAGAGACGTCGTATGGACTTCGGGGAGATTCAGCGGTTGGCTGAAAGCTGCTGAAGATAGCTTTTGTCCTTCACTCCGCGCCGGAGATCCTCAACGCTTCGCCACACCAAGCCGCAGTTCATGCATCTCTCCGCGGGGCCGACATCTCGCCGACTGAATTTATTCAGTACGTATTACCACTAAGGGCGCGTAATCGTGCTAAAGCGACTCTATCTGCTAGAATCACGCCCCGGGGTCCCCTTCTCAGCTATGCCCAGCCAAACCTTCACGGCTTTCTTTGAGACAGCTACGGGCAAAATGCCCTATGCGTATCAGACTTCTCTGGCGGAAGGCCCCGTCGAAAGCCGATTGATTAATGTTCCTACGGGATGCGGTAAGACCGCCGCCGCAATCCTCGCTTGGCTCTGGCGACGCAAGGAAAAGCCTGAATGTACACCGCGCCGGTTGGTGTACTGCCTGCCGATGCGCACTCTTGTCGAGCAAACCCGGGATTGCGCGTTGGATTGGCTCGATGCCCTTGGAATGCTTGCGGGCGATGTTAAGCGGGTGCCTGCGGCGAACGGAAACCGCGGAAGGATCGTGGCGGATAGTTACAAGTGGCGGCCTGAACGGAAGGACAAAGTCGGCGTCCACGTCCTGATGGGTGGTGAGGAAACCGACGATTGGGACGTTCATCCCGAAGCTGCAGCTATTCTTATCGGCACACAGGACATGTTGCTCTCACGCGCTCTGAATCGCGGCTATGGCATGAGCCGCTACCGCTGGCCAATGCATTTCGGGCTGCTTCACACAGACTGCTTGTGGGTTTTCGACGAAGTCCAACTCATGGGGAACGGCCTGGCAACCACAGCCCAGCTTGAAGCGTTCCGCACGAAGAGTGGCGGCAGTGGATGCCCTTCATGGTGGATGTCCGCGACGTTGGACCCGACCTGGCTCGAAACCGTAGATTTCAAGGAGCGAGTGAAATCTCTGCCAGTAACTCGGCTGGGAGATGGGGATCATGAATCCAAGGAGTTGCGCGACGGATACGAGGCCAAAAAGCCGCTAAAGCCGCTGAGTAATCCAGAGGCTGCGATGGGCGACTACCATGAATTGGCAACGGAGATCGTTAAAGCCCATAAGGAACGCAAAGCGCGCACACTCGTTGTCGTGAACACGGTCAAAAGAGCCCGCGAATTGCACGATGCCGTTGACACGATATTGAAAGGGGAAAAGAGTCCTGTGGAACTGATCCTGATCCATTCTCAATTCCGGCCGTTGGACCGCCAAACTCAAGTCAATCGCCTGTTGGCTCAACCGGGCGAGCACGGGATGATCGTGATCAGTACGCAGGTTGTGGAAGCGGGCGTAGACGTGAGCGCAACCACGTTGTTCACTGAAGTGGCGCCCTGGTCGTCGTTGGTACAGCGGTTTGGGCGTTGCAACAGGCGTGGACTGGAGAACGAGAACGCTCGCGTGTTCTGGATCGACCTGCCTGACAAGAAGGAGGAGCAAGAAAAGCTTCACCATCCCTACGAGCTTGAGGACTTGCTGGCGGCGCGAAAATTATTACGCGATTTGGAAGATGTGGGACCGAGATCGCTGGAAGGCGTCCAGCATAAGCAATCATTCGAGCACCCATGGGTTATCCGCCGAAAGGATTTCATCGACCTCTTCGACACAACCCCCGATCTGGCGGGAAATGACATCGACATCGACCGCTACGTCCGTGAAGTTGAGGAGTCGGATGTTCAGGTCTTCTGGCGCAATTGGGATGGAGAACCGTCCGCCGAGATGCCCAGGCCCGGTCGAGACGAGCTCTGCCGCGTGCCAATTGGAGAATTCAGAAAGCTTTTGGAGGACACTGAACGACGAAAGGTGGCATATCGGTGGGACTACCTTAACGACGAGTGGGTTCGCGCCGAAACATCCCGCATTCATCCCGGCCAGGGTTATTTGCTGCATGTTTCCGCTGGAGGATACGCAACAGACCGAGGCTGGAGCTCCGATATCACGAGCCAAGTGCCGCTCGTTCCCCCTGGTGTCACTGAAAAAGAGGAAGCAAAAGAGGAAGCAAATGACGATGATCGACTGTCCGAAAACGACTGGCAATCCATCGCACAACACACAGACAGAGTCTATAAGGAGCTGGATTCCATTCTCGGCAAAGTGTCCCTGGAGTATTGCGAATCCAACGCGTTGGAGATCGCAGCACGATGGCATGACCTTGGGAAGGCGCACGACGTATTTCAGAATGCGATTGACGATGGCCAACGGCGGGAACGGCCAGCAGATTGGCGTGGAAACCGGTTTGTGGCGAAGGCGCCGGGCAAGAAGGGGAAGGACAAAGCGCTCGATGATCCTGGCTTCTGGCGCGCATACGAACGCAAGCACTTTCGACACGAGCTGGTTTCGGCCATTGCCGTGTTGCAGCGTCTTCACCCTCAGCTTGCAGCCTTAGCCGACGACGAGTTAAATCTGGTCGCATTTCTAATAGCCGCGCATCATGGCAAAGTGCGCCTATCCATTCGCTCATTGCCGGGAGAAAGACCCGCACCTAACGGCGGACGCTTTGCGCGCGGGGTTTGGGATGGTGACAAATTGCCGCCCACTGACTTGGGAGGCGGCATAAATGCGCCAGAGGTGAAGCTTTCGCTGGAACCGATGGAACTCGGTCTTTGCGAACAAGAGCCGTTTGCCGGACAGCCAAGCTGGGCGGAGCGCGTCTTGCATTTGCGCGACAAGCTCGGGCCTCTTCGATTGGCCTACCTCGAAGCACTTTTGCGTGCTGCCGACATGCGGGCCAGTACAACAAAACAAGCACCGGAAACCGAAAATGTCTGAATTGGTCTTGCATGGCTGTACGCCCGAGCCGCTGATGAACTATCTGAAAGCGCTAGGTGTACTGCGCCTTGTCAGCGAACAAGCCGACTCGGAGGCTCGTGGTTGCTGGCGCAACGACGTATTTGTGTTAAACAGCAAACTGGATCGCGATGCGCTGATAATATTTTTGCTTAACGACTACAAACCAACGCCGATTCTCGTCCCTTGGAGCGGGAACGACTTCTTCGCGGTGAACTGGAATGCCGGCAGCCTCCTTTTCGATAAGACGCCGACTGGCTCGCGCGTGATTGAGGCGATTCTCACCACGTCGACCGGGCGCTTCGCGCCATACCGGGATGCTTTACAGGCTTGCCGAAGTGCTCTTAATGAGACAGAGATCGATTCCAAGGAACAGATGGCTAAAAAAAAGAAGTGGGAGTTTATAGCCCACCTTCGCTCGACCGCTTCCGATCCGTTGCTCGATTGGATTGACTGCGCGGCGGTAGTTTTCGGGGAGAGGTTTGCTCCTCTTTTAGGCAGTGGTGGCGGCAGCGATGGAAACACGCACTTCTCAGACAACTTCATGCAAAACCTCTGGGACGTTTTGCCTGACTTTGATAGCCAGCGAAAATCTCGGCACGCCGGTTCCGAAGCGTCTGTCGCTGGGCGGAGCCGCGATCAGCTCGAAAATAGCTTGTTCGGAAATCAAACTCAGCATCTGATTCCGAAGCGGACTTCATCCCTCTATAACTCAGGGGCGGTAGGAGGACCGAATGCGACGCAGGGAATGGAACGCGAGTCCCTTTCCAATCCGTGGGAGGTGGTATTGGCACTCGAAGGCTGCGTCAGCTTCGCTGCGGCAACAGTAAAGCGATTGGCAGTCACCGGCAGCAGTGAGGCGGGCTTCCCATTTCAGATGCAGATGAGCCTCACGCAGGAAGGGCTAGCCGACAAAGAACAGGCGGGATCGGAAATTTGGCTGCCCTTGTGGAGCCGACGAGCGAAATCGAACGAGGTGCTTACATTGTTGCGCGAGGGGCGAGCCCAATACGGCGTGCGTCGCGCGAAGTCAGGCCTGGACATGGCTCGTGCAGTCTCCACATTGGGTATCGATCGGGGCATTTCTGCCTTTCAGAGATATGCCGTACTCAAGGGCCGCGTGGGCGGTGAGAACTACAACACCGCTGCCTCACTCGGACAATTTCCGGTCGTGGAACGCGGTGATGCCGATCTGTTGCGAGAACTCGATCCGTGGCTGGACGGCCTCCGCCGGGCCTGCGCGGGCAAGAATGCGCCCTCACGATTGAAGACAGCTTTACGAAATATTGACGAGGCGATCTTCGAGTTTTGCGTCTTCGGCGGGCCGACCTTCTTTCAAGCCATCGTGATTGCGATTGGCCGAGCGGAACGCGAGCTGGCATTGTCCGCAGGCGAGGTGGGCGAGCGCACTGTTCCGCCCGTTGCCGGCTGGACGACAGGTTGGATTGGTGCGGCAAACGACAACTCGCCAGAATTTGAAATCGCCTTGGCGCTGGCCAGTATCCACGACGCGGAAAGAAGAATCGGGCCGCTGCGGTCCAACCTCGAACCGGTTATGGTCTGGGACGGCGAAAACGGAGGCCTTGTTTCGAAATGGGCGGAGAAAGATCGAGCAGTAGTGTGGAATTCTGCCAATCTTTTGGCCAACCTGGCAGCGGTCTTGCGCCGACGCCTGATGGACGGCGAACGAAACAGCTGTGCGAATCTTCCACTTGCCGCCAACAACTTCGCCTCGATCGATGCCATTAGCCGGTTTTTTGCGGGGGAGCTTGACGAGCGGCGAATCGAGGACCTGCTCTGGGGTTTGATGTTGTTCCCGCAATTTTCCAGCATGTTGCAACGGACGCCCAAGACTGACGATGCGCCACCATTACCGCGCCCTTATGCACTGTTGAAGCAGTTGTTCCTGCCACAGCCGCTCATGGTCAATGGTGTTGCCGTGAGAATCAAGCCCGAACCGTCCATCGTCAGCCTGCTTATTGCCGGACGAGTTGGCGAAGCCTGCGAAATTGCCGTGCGGCGGCTGCGCGCTTCTGGTTTGTCGCCACTGCCCCATCCGCGCAGTGGCGGCGTTGTGCGCGACACCGATTGGAAGGAATTGGACTGCCTCGGCGCTGATGGCGTGCGATTAGCGGCTGCGCTGTTGCTTCCAATCAGCCCCACGTCCATTAACCGTCTGCGCGGGCTTGTCACACGCGAGTCAGCGACCGAAATCCAAACTCCATAACGAAAGGAAAAACCCAGCCATGCCCATCGACTACGCTGCCCTGCAAAACAGTCCACGATTGCTCATGGAAGCCCAGCTTCGACCGCTACAGGGTGATCGGTTTCAACCCACCGGTTTCCCCGACCTGGGGGCTGCTCGCTACACGCTGCCCGACGGTACCGAAATGCTGCTGGTCGAATCAGCCCAGTCCGTGGCTAACCGCATGGAAATAGCCTGCTGGGACGAAGCAAATGACGACTTAATCGCCGAACTGAGGGGCTTGCCTTTTGTGCGTATTGACTGTGGTGATTTGGGAAAGACCAACACGCTGAAAGAGTTCCATCGGCTCAATTCGCCATACATATGGGAAGGTCTGGAGACAGAAGCCACTAGGCAGTTTCGCGAAGCTTTCATGAAAGATTTGGGGCTCAAATCCACGCAAAAGCGGAAAACGAAAAACGAAAAGAATGACGAAGAATCTGACGTGCCGGGGACTCTCGATCTAAAAAAGTTTTGCCAAGCGGTTTTTAAATGGGACACCAACTCCGTCATTCACGGCCTTTTTCTTGAGAAAGTCGCCGGAAGACTCCGTATGGCCAGGGCGCTTTCTGGGTTTATCGAAGCGAGTGGAGTTCATGCTGTTGAGAGTGGAGGAACGAAGGTCGATCACATTCTGCCCAGCCCCAAAACCCTCGGGCTCGATGCGAAAACAGGGTACGGGAACGTGCCTTTCCCCCGAACGGAGTTCGTCGCGCACAAAATCGCGGCGTACTTCAATCTCGACCTTGCGCTGCTGCGCGGCTATGCGCTCGGCGACGAAGCAACTCAACTGCTCATTGCGCTGGCTCTCTTCAAAATCCGCCGGTTTCTTTCGACGGGCTTGCGGCTGCGGACAGCCTGCGATCTGAAACCCATCGGCGAACCGACAGTAACGCAGCCATCCGGATTCGACGTCCCAGTTGAGTCGCAGCTGGTGTCCGAGTGCCAGCGATTGATCGGTCGATGCAGACCCAGGTTTGCCGGCGTGACTACGGTCAACTGGAAACCAACAAACAAGAAACCGGAGCCTAAACCAACAAACAACAAGAGTGATGAGGCTGAAGGGGAGACGGAGGAATGATTGCCGTCGCACTGAGTTTCCCTTCGGGCCGTTTTCACGCAACGCCCTGGGGGCGGCATGTCAATGAAGGTGCGCTCGAGTGGCCGCCATCGCCCTGGCGGTTTTTGCGGGCCCTGATCGGGACATGGAAGAGAAAACTTGACAGCAAGCTCAGCCAGTCGGATGTCGAGGCACTGTTCTGTGCGCTGGTCGAGCCACCCCAGTTCGTCTTGCCACGCGCCAGCACAGGTCACACTCGGCATTTCATGCCGTGGTTCAAAAACTGGAAGCCTGCGGAGCCTGAAAAGGCAAAAACGCTCGTATTCGATACGTTCATCACCCTCGCGCGCGATGCGCGGGTAGTCATGCTTTGGCCTGACGTCACGCTGTCACCCCAACAGCGTCATCAGCTGAGCCTTCTGTTGGCCCACGTGAACTTCTTCGGCCGCGCTGAATCCTGGTGCAGCGCCAGCCTGTTGGACGATAGTGAGGCGGCGGAATCCTCACAAGAGGTGAATTGCCGTCCGCTGAATGGTGCCGGAGCACCGCCGAACTGCGAAATCGTCCGGGTCTTGTGTATAGAACCGGATACGGCGTTTACCAACCAACACACACCCAAACGCGAAAATGTTTCAGGGCGAGGCAGAACGAAGAAGACGACCCTGACTTCGCTCTACGACCCTGATTGGCAACTATGCATGGAAACTCTTGAGCTGCACGACAAAAAATGGTCCGACCCTCCCGGTTCGCGCTGGGTTCCTTACGCGCGAAGGCGGGATTGCTTCAAAATCGAGCCAGTGCGTCGCGTCTCACGCTCCGGCGGAGCTCTGACCCCTCAAGTGGCTCGCTTCGCTTTGGATTCCTCTGTGCTGCCTCTTGTTACTGACACACTCCCCGTCGCGGAGTCGGCGCGGCGCATGCTCATGGGTATCTACGGCAAACTGTTCGCGCAACCGGACGGTTCAAAGGCAAAGTCAGGCATCTTCGCCGGGAAAGATGAAACGTCGCAGCCACTCAGCGGGCATGGTCATGCCTATTATCTGCCCACGGACGAAGACGGGGACCGGCGTCTCGACCATCTCACGGTCGTTGCTTCAGAAGGCTTTGGCCCGAAAGAAATAAAGGCTCTGGACTATCTCCGAGAACTCAAGGGACTTGGCGAGATGCGGTCCCGGCATCCTTTGCGCGTCGTGCTTCTGGGACTCGGCAAGCTGGGCGAGTACGATCCGGGACCCCTCGGCTGTTCACAAGTTTGGATTTCCGCGACTCCTTTTATCGCGCCCCGGTACTTGAAAAAACGCGGAACGAAGCGCGATCCTCAAGAGCTTTGGGGCAGCCGCGCCGCATTCCTGACTGCCGTCCTCAAGGAGGAGTTAAGGAGGTTTTTTGACCGACGGGCTGATCTGCGCGACTTGTCGGCCGACACGCTGATGGTGGAACCGATACTCGATGCAAACGGAGCGTTCCGCATCGGCCCCAAGCAACTTCGTCCCATAGAATTTCGCCGGTTCCGCCACAAGGCTGGCGACGATGGCGGGCGTCGAACAAGCGGAAGTTTCAAAATCGCCTTTCCACGTTCGGTAAGGGGGCCGATCTGTCTTGGCCACTCCAGTCATTTCGGAATGGGGCTGTTTGTTCCGGCTCATTCGGACGCTAAAAACCGGCCAGAGTGACGCACGATGCGCACCTCATATTTGGTTTGCTACGACATTAGCGATGACAAGCGGCTGCGCAAGGTGCACAAGGTGATGCGCGGCTTCGGCGATCACTTGCAGTATTCGGTTTTCGAGTGCCAGCTTACGCCGATGGACCTGGTCCGGTGCCGGAGCCAGCTCTCGGAAATCATTCACCACGAGAAAGATCAGGTGCTCTTCGTGGATTTGGGTCCGGCGGAAGGCCGCGGCGACCGCGTGATTACTGCGCTTGGTAAGGCGTATTCGGCGGTGGATGCGCCTTGCATCGTCGTCTAACCCCCGCGAACCTCCATTCGCAAATTACCTCGCGCAGGATATCGGTGCTGCGGCCAAGCTTTCTCGGCCCCAGTCGGCGCCGATCGGATTACTTTTTCGGCAGACCGCGCGCGCCGCAACGTTGCTAACCTATCCGGTAATACCATAATCAGATAAGCCCGGTGTTACAGCCTGATCCTTGGAGTGGGCCATCGCAGCGCTTCCTGACCAAGCTCTGAATGCACAAGCCGCTGAGCCTGACGCCCGCAGGCGCGCGGTGCGTGATCGCCTGCCCGATTATCTTCCCGCCCGAATGGTCAACGAGTTCGTCTACTGTCCCCGTCTATTCTTCTACGAATGGGTGGAAGGGCTGTTTCGCGAAAGCGCCGATACGGTGGAAGGCAAGTCACAACACGAGCGGGTGGATGCAAAAACGACCGAACTGCCCAAGCCCGAGGACGAGCAAAGCGAAAAAATCCACTCCCGATCCGTCATGCTCTCCAGCGAACAGCATCGCGTCATCGCCAAAATGGACCTGCTTGAGGCCGCGGAAGGCGTCGTGACGCCCGTCGATTACAAGCATGGCGCTCCGCGAGAAACTGAGCACGGTCTGGAACTCTGGCCCACGGATCGCATTCAGTTGGCCGTCCAAGGACTGATCCTCCGGGAGAACGGCTATCGCTCGGAAGAAGGCGTCGTTTTCTACCAGAAAACGCGCCAGCGTGTGCGCGTCGAATTCAGCGAAGAGTTGATGAATGAGACGAAGCGCACCATTGCAGCGGCCTGGGAGTTGGCGAGGTTCGGCACGATCCCGCCGCCGCTCGTGGACTCACCGAAGTGCCCCGGCTGTTCACTCGTCGGGATTTGCCTGCCCGATGAAACCAACTGGCTCCGTCACGTGCCCGAGAAGGAATCGAGGCTGGCGGTTCAGCTCGGCCTGTTCGCGAGCAACAATGGACACGCGAACGAGGCGCTCAGGGAGGAAGAGCCGCGCCAGCTAATCACGCCTCGTGATGACCTAAGGCCGCTTTATTTGAATACGCAGGGTGCGCGCGTGGGCAAGAGCGGTGAAGTGTTGCAGATTCGCGATAGGGACGACAAGAAACAGGAAGTCCGGCTTCGCGAGATTTGCCAGTTGAACGTGATGGGTAACGTTCAGCTTTCCACCCAAGCCGTTCAGGCGTTGTGCGAGGCGGGCGTCCCGATCTGCTATTTCTCGCAGGGCGGATGGTTCTACGGAATCACGACGGGACTCAACTCGAAGAATATCTTCCTGCGACGGACGCAGTTCCGCCTTGCCGAAGAGGACTGGTTTTCGCTTTCCCTGGCCCGCCAGCTCGTGGCGGGCAAGATTCGCAACCAGCGCACGATGCTTCAACGCAATCACCTGGAACCCGAAGCGGATGACTTGGCTGCGCTGAAGCGCATGGCTGAAGCCGCCGAACGTGCGCAGAGTCTCGATGAACTGCTGGGCATCGAAGGCAACGGCGCTCGGCTGTACTTCCAAAGCTTCGCGGGCATGATCAAGGTGGATGACCACGAAGAGCGAAAGTCTCAGTTTCGTTTCGACTTTGCGGGGCGGAATCGCCGTCCTCCCCGCGACGCCGTCAATGCGCTTCTTTCGCTCGGTTACAGCCTGCTCGTGAAAGACCTGACGATTGCCTGCTACGCTGTAGGATTCGATCCATATCTCGGCTACTATCATCAGCCGCGATTCGGCCGGCCTGCGCTGGCGCTTGACCTGATGGAGCCGTTCCGCCCGCTCATTACGGATTCGGCTGTGCTGGCCGCAATCAACACGCGCATGGTGGCCCCGAGAGATTTCGTCCAAGCGGGGCCGGCGGTTGCGCTGACGTCGGCGGGAAGAAAGGCCTTCTTTCGTTCGTACGAACTGCGCATGGATTCGCTTGTCACCCATCCGCTTTTTGAATATCGTGTAAGCTATCGCCGTTTGCTTGAGATTCAAGCGAGACTGCTGGCTCGGGTTCTGGAGGGCGAAATTGGGGAATACCCAGTGTTCGTGACCCGGTAGGCAGCCCGAGGCGGTCACGGCTTCGAGAGGTCGCAAAAGAGGAGCGAGTGGCGCTAAACTTATGGCTGCGTGGTGAAGGCTGACGCGAGCGGTCAGGTGGTGGAAGTTGAGCGGGAGCCACTCGAAGGCGGTAACAGCAAGAAAACCATAAGCCTTGTGGCAGAGAGTGCTGACAGATAACGCAAAGTATTTGGCCAGCGACTGGATCGCTCGCGCCGTCCGTTGCAGCTCTTTGACAATTAGAGGTTTCCGTCGGCGGCTATTTCCGCGCTCATCCGAGCGCGGCCCCATTGAAGCTTCGGATTCCGGCGGCATCGGCGCCGCAATCCGATCATTTCCGCGCTCATCCGAGCGCGGCCCCATTGAAGCGGCAACACGGCACGGGCTGTTTGCGGTTTCGCTCCATTTCCGCGCTCATCCGAGCGCGGCCCCATTGAAGCCAGTGACT
>Ga0209062_1002023_pt1 | contig 29796 bp, 29 predicted proteins | sample Coa_R2_2_FD_187158 | JGI IMG/M metagenome (GOLD analysis project Ga0209062, IMG submission 187158) | Surface soil microbial communities from Centralia Pennsylvania, which are recovering from an underground coalmine fire - Coalmine... | ecosystem: Environmental > Terrestrial > Soil > Unclassified... | reverse complement strand
CCTCGTGGCGCCCCCGGACCGGGCCACGCTCGAGTCGATGGTGGCCAAGCTCGTCGATCCGGTCGCTGACCTGGTCCGGACGGACGACCCGGCCTTCGCCGCCCTCGGGCTGGCACCCGATCGCTTCACGGCGCCGGGTGCCGTGGTGTCGCTCCTCCTCGAGCACCCCGAGGTGATGCAGCGGCCCGTCGTGGTGAAGGGCGACCGCGCCGTCATCGCCCGGCCGCCCGAGCGGGTCGACGAGCTGCTCGGTCCGGCCTCGTGACCGGCGACCACCCGGTCGATCTGACCAGGGGAGCGGCCGACACCGTGCTGGCGCCCCCGGACCCGAGCGCCCTGGCAGCCCTCGAGGAGGCGCTCGCGCAACCCGAGGCGCGGCGGCGCGCCGCGGTGGGGACGGTGGCGGCCCGCTGGCCACGTCTGCTCGAGGCATGGGCGGCCCTGGCGGAGCTGAGCGACGACCCCGTGGAGCGCTACGCGTTCGCCCGTGTCGGCTACCACCGGGGCCTCGACGCGCTGCGCGCCGCGGGATGGCGGGGGTCGGGCCACGTGCGCTGGCGCGACCGGGCCAACCGCGGCTTCCTCCGCTCGCTGGAGCTGCTGGGGGAGGCCGCGGACGCCATCGGCGAGGAGGACGAGGCGGCGCGCTGCACGCTGTTCCTGCGCCAGCTCGATCCCGAGCCTGGTGCCGGAGCGAGCGGGCCGGCAACGCGGTGAGCGCCCGGGCGCCCGCTGGGTCGACCGCCTGGCCACCCGCCCGGCGGGGGTCGTGGGTCATCGACCTCGACGGCGTCGTCTGGCTTGCCGGTGAGGCGATCGAGGGTGTGGCCGCCGCCATTGGTCGGCTCCGCCAGGCCGGCATCACCCCGTTGTTCGTCACCAACAACTCGGCGCCCACGATCGGCGAACTGCTCGAGCGCCTGGCGCGCGCCGGCGTGGCCTGCGGGCCGGACGACCTCGTGACCTCCGCCCAGGCGGCATCGACCCTGGTCGCTCCCGGCTCACGCGTGCTGGCCCTCGCCGAGGAGGGCGCCCTCGAGGCCCTGGCGGCGGGCGGGGCCACGCTTGTGGACGAAAGCCCGGCCGACGTCGTCGTGGTGGGGTGGACCCGGCGCTTCGACTTCGACCGCCTGACGGCCGCGGCCACGGCGGTGCGCGCCGGTGCCCGCCTCGTCGGCACCAACGACGATGCCACCTACCCCACGCCCCACGGGCTGGTGCCCGGCGCCGGCTCGCTCCTCGCGGCCGTGGCCACGGCCTCGGGGGCGCGCCCCGAGGTCGCCGGCAAGCCGAACCGGCCGATGGTCGACCTCATCTGCTCCCGCCGGCACGACGTCGCCGCCGTGGTCGGGGACCGCCCGTCGACCGACGGGGCGCTCGCCCGCACCCTGGGCGTGCGGTTCGCGCTGGTCCTCTCGGGCGTCACCCCCGGGGGCGGGCCCCCTCCGGTCCCCGCACCCGACACCACGGCAGCCGACCTGGCGGCACTGGTCGCCGACTTCCTGGGCGAGCAGTCACGAACGTGAGCCGGGCACGCCGGGTAACGTGCCCGACCGTTACCGTTGTGACCGTGGCAACCCCCGCGCCGGCCGGAACCCTCCGCTGAGGCGCACCGTGCGACGTCGCCTCGACCAGGAGCTCGTCCGCCGCGGGCTCGTCGTCAGCCGCCAGCAGGCCCAGGTGGCCGTGGCCGGCCACCTGGTGCTCGTCGGCGGCGTGGTGGCCGACAAGCCTTCCCGCCTGGTGTCGCCCGATGAACCGGTCGTCCTCCAGAAGACGCCCTCGCGCTTTGTCAGCCGCGGAGGCGACAAGCTGGATGCCGCCTTGCGGCACTTCTCGGTGGCGGTGGCCGGGCGACGGGCGCTCGACGTCGGCGCGTCCACCGGAGGCTTCACCGATTGCCTCCTGCGATCGGGCGCGGCGTCCGTGCATGCGCTCGACGTCGGTCGCGGCCAGCTCGACCCCCGGCTGCGGCGGGACCCGCGGGTCTCCGTGCACGAGGGGGTCAACGTTCGCCACGCGACCCTCGAGCTGCTCGGCGCGCCCGGGCGAGCCGAAGAGCCCTTCGACCTGGTCACCGCTGATCTCTCCTTCATCTCCCTCACCGTGGTGGTGCCGGTGCTCGCCTCCCTCGTGCGTGCCGGCGGCGACCTGGTGTTGCTCGTCAAGCCGCAGTTCGAGGCGAGCCGGGCCGACGTGTCGCGGGGGCGCGGCGTGGTGCGCGACCCCGCCCTGTGGCGCCGGGCGCTCGAGCGGGTCGGCTCCGCGCTCGTCGCCAGCGGAACCGGCATCATGGGGGCCATGGCCTCACCATTGCTCGGTGCCGCCGGCAACGCCGAGTTCTTCGTGCACGCGGTGCACGCGGTGCACGCGGCAGCCGGGCCGGCCCCCGCCGCGGGCGGACCTGCCGCCCCCGGCGAGCGATCGACCGCCGCCACCGCCGAGCGCGCGATCGAGGCGGCCATCGCGGCGGCGTGCACGATGGCGACGACCTGAGCAGCCATGCCCACCGTCGCCCTCCTCGTCAACCCGGCGCGGGCCGACGCCCGCCGGCTGGGCGACGAGGTGACGGCGTGGCTCGTCGCGCACGGCCACCGAGCCCGGGTGCTGCGAGTGACCGGCGTCGAAAGGGTGACCGAGGGTGACACCGAGACCGACCTGGCCGACGTCACCCTCGACGGGGCCGACCTCGCCGTGAGCCTGGGCGGCGACGGCACCTTCCTCCGTCTGGTGCCGCTGGCGTGGGCGGCGAAGGTGCCCGTCCTCGGGGTCAACTTCGGGCGGCTCGGCTACCTGCTCGAGGTCAGCCCCGACCAGCTGCTCGGGGCGCTGGGCCGCTCGCTGACGGGCGAGGTCACGCTCGACGAGCGGGTCGTGCTGATGGTGACCGTCACCGCGGCGGGCGGCGCCGACGCGTCGGCCCCGGGGCGCAGGTGGCTTGCCTTCAACGAGATCGCGCTCGAGAAGACCGTCTACGGGCACACCGTCCGGCTGGCCACCTTCATCGACGGCGAGGAATTCCTCACCTACTCCGCCGACGGGCTGCTCGTCGCCACCCCCAGCGGCTCCACCGCCTACAACCTCTCGGCAGGCGGGCCGGTCATCGCCGCCCACCTCCGAGCCATGGTCGTCACGCCGGTGGCACCGCACCTGACGCTCGACCGGAGCCTCGTGCTCCACCCCGACCAGACGGTGGAGGTGCGCATCCGCGACGGCCGGCCGGCCGTGCTCGTAGTCGACGGCCGCGAAGCGGGACGCCTCGAGCCCGGCTCGGTGGTGACCTGCCGCGTGGCGCGCGAGCCGGTCCGCCTCGTGACCCTGGCCAAGCGAGGGTTCGGGAGCCTCGTGCAGGCGGCGCTGCGCTTCCGCGACCCGGGCCGCGGAGAGCCGCCATGCTGACCGAGCTCCACGTGCGGGACCTCGGTGTCATCGAGGACCTGTCGCTCGCGTTCGGGCCCGGGATGACCGCCCTGACCGGCGAGACCGGCGCGGGCAAGACGCTGCTCGTCGAGGCGCTGCACCTGCTCCTCGGGGGTCGACCTGCGCCCGGGCTGGTGCGTGGCGGCGCGGCCGAGGCCTTCGTGGAGGCCCGCTTCGTCATGGAGGCTCGCGGCGGGACGGAGAGGGAGATCGTCGTCGCCCGGGCCTTACCGGCTTCCGGCCGCTCACGCGCCTGGGTCGACGGGCGCATGGCACCGATCGCCGCCCTCGCTGAGCTGGCCCCTTCGCTGGTCGACATCCACGGGCAGCACGAGCACCAGTCGTTGCGCGACCCGGCAGAGCAGGTGCGGGTGCTCGACGCGTTCGCCGGCTGCGACCCGGCGTCCGTGGTCGAGGCCCGCAGGCGGCTGCGGTCGGCGCGCGACCGTTTGGAGCGCCTCGGCGGCGACGAGCGCCAGCGAGCCCGCGAGGCCGACGTGCTGCGCCACCAGCTGGCCGAGATCGCTGCCGCCGGCCTCGCCGACCCCGGCGAGGACGACCTGCTGGCGGTTGAGGAGCATTGCCTGGCCGATCTCGCCGCCCACGTGGCTGCCGCGGCCTCTGCCCTCGGTGCCCTCGATCCGGAGCCCGGCGACGGGCACGAGGTGGCCGGTGCTCTGGCCGCGGTGGCCGGCGCGGCCGGGGCGCTCGCCGGGCGTCCCGGGCTCGACGAGCTGTCCGGGCGGCTGCGCTCGGTGCACGCCGAGCTGGCCGACGTGGCGAGCGAGGTGCGCCGGGTGGTCGACACGTGGGAGCAGGACCCCGAGCGCCTCCGGGCGGTGCAGGAGCGTCGCCGGGTGCTGGCCGACCTCCGGCGCAAGTACGGGGCCACCCTCGCCGACGTGCTCGCCTTCGGAGCTGCCGCCCGCGCCCGCCTCGACGAGCTGGAGGACACGGATGCGGCGGCGGCACGGGTGCGCGCCGAGATCGCCGCGGCGGAGGAGGACCTTGCGGGCCTCGAGGGGGCCCTCCGCGAGGCGCGCCGCGCCGCCGCTCCGCGGCTCGGCGCGGCGGTGGCAGCGCGCCTTGCCGCCCTCGCGATGCCCGGGGCCCGGCTGGAAGTCGCGGTCGGCGGCGAGGGAGCGGGTGAGCCGGTCCGCTTCCTGCTCGGTGCCAACCCCGGCGAGCCGGTCCAGCCGCTGCACCACGTCGCCTCCGGCGGTGAGCTCGCTCGGGCCATGCTCGCCCTGCGCCTCGAGGTGGCCGGCGGGCCGGCCACGATGGTCTTCGACGAGGTGGACGCCGGGGTCGGCGGCGAGGCGGCCCTCGCCCTCGCGCGGGCCCTGCGCGAGGTGGCAGCCGGGCGCCAGGTGCTCGTCGTCACCCACCTTCCCCAGGTGGCCGCCTTCGCCGATCATCAGGTCGCGGTCCGCAAGCAGGCGCGCAGTGGCCGGACGGTCACGACGGCCGTCGTGCTCGGCGAGGACGAGCGGACCTACGAGCTCGCCCGGATGCTGTCGGGCCACCCCGGCAGCGCCACCGCGCGGGCGCACGCGTCCGAGCTGCTGGCACTGCGCAGGGCCAGCGGCGACGGCCGCGCCCAGCGCGTGGGCGCCGGCCGTCGCTGACACCGGCAGGCGACCTGCCGGCACGCGGCGCCGGCGGCCTCGTGTCCACGATGGTGCCGGCGGCCTCGTGTCCACCATGGGGTCGCGGCCCATCGTCTAGCGTGTGAGGGTGCGACAGCCACAAAGAGGGCCGGCCCCCCGGTGAGCGGTCCGTGAGGCCCCGGTGAGCGAGTCCCCGGTGAGCGAGTCTCCGGTGAGCGGCCCGTGAGCAAGTTCGTCTTCGTCACGGGCGGGGTCTCGAGCTCGCTCGGCAAGGGACTGACCGCCTCCTCGCTCGGCCGCCTGCTCAAGTCACGGGGCTTGGCGGTCACCATGTGCAAGCTCGACCCCTACATCAACGTCGATCCCGGCACGATGAACCCCGGCGAGCACGGCGAGGTCTTCGTGACCGAGGACGGGGGCGAGACAGACCTCGACCTCGGCCACTACGAGCGGTTCATCGACGAGAACCTGAGCCGAGGATCGAACACCACGACCGGGTCGATCTACTCCTCGGTCATCGCCAAGGAGCGCCGGGGCGACTACCTGGGCAAGACGGTGCAGGTCATCCCCCACGTCACCGACGAGATCAAAGAACGCATCCGCCGGCTGGCCAACGAGGACGTCGACGTCGTCATCGTGGAGATCGGCGGCACGGTGGGGGACATCGAGATCGTCCCCTTCCTCGAGGCGATCCGCCAGTTCCGGCGCGACGTCGGCCGCCAGAACGTCTGCTACGTCCACCTCACCCTCGTGCCCTACCTCGGCCCCTCCGGCGAGCAGAAGACCAAGCCCACCCAGCACTCGGTGACCGAGCTGCGCAGCCGTGGCATCCAGCCCGACGTGATCGTCTGCCGGAGCGACCAGCCCATCTCCGAGGGGCTCAAGCGCAAGGTGTCGTTGCTCTGCGACGTGCCCATCGAGGCGGTGATCTCCGCCGTCGATGCCAGGAGCATCTACGAGATCCCCCTCGTGCTGCGCGAGCAGGGTCTCGACGACTTCGTCTGCCGGACCCTCGGGATCGACCCCGACCGGCACGCCATCGACCTCGGGGAGTGGGAGGAGCTGGTCCGCCACATCGACTCGGCCGAGCGGGCCGTACGGATCGGGATCGTCGGCAAGTACGTCAACCTCCCCGACGCCTACCTGTCGGTCGTCGAGGCGCTGCGCCATGCCGGGTTCTTCCACGGCGTCCGCCTCGATCTCGACTGGATCGACGCCGAGCACGTGCCCGACCTGCTGGCCCACGACCGCCTGCGCGAGCTCGACGGCATCGTGATCCCCGGCGGGTTCGGCGAGCGGGGGGTGGAGGGCATGGTGACGGCCGCGTCCTACGCGCGCGAGCACGACGTGCCGTGCCTCGGGCTGTGCCTCGGCTTGCACGTCATGGTCATCGACGCCGCCCGCTCGCTCGCCAAGCTGGAGGGTGCCAACTCGCGCGAGTTCGACAGCCTCACCCCCCACCCGGTCATCGACCTCATGCCCGACCAGGCGGACGTGGTCGACATGGGCGGCACGATGCGCCTGGGTGCCTATCCGGCCATGCTCGCCGCCGGTACCCGAGTGGCCGCCGCGTACGGCAGCCAGGTGGTGTCGGAGCGGCACCGCCACCGCTACGAGGTCAACGTCCGCTACCGCGCCCGCCTCGAGGCGGCCGGCCTCGTGTGCTCGGGCACGTCGCCCGACGGGCGGTTGGTCGAGTTCATCGAGCTGTCCGACCACCCCTTCTGGGTGGGCACCCAGGCCCACCCAGAGTTCAAGAGCCGCCCGAACCGGCCCCATCCGCTCTTTCGCGAGCTGGTGGCCGCCGCCCTCGACCGGGCCGAGGGACGCGAGCCGCGCCTCATCGACCTCGACGAGCTCGACGAGCTCGGTGAGCTCGATGCCCTCCGCTGACGCGTCCGGCGGGGGCGAGCACCGCCTCCATGGCAGAGGTGGGTTCCGGCGCCTCGACGAGCGCGAGGTCTTCCGCAGCCGAGTGTTCTGGGTCGGCGAGCTCCAGCTGGCGGACCCCGACGGCCGGCCGTTCACCCGCCACGTCGTCCACCACCCCGGTGCGGTGGCGGTGGTGGCGGTCGACGCCACCGGCACGGTCACGCTGGTCCGCCAGTACCGGGCGGCGGTGGGTGCCTACGTGCTCGAGGTGCCCGCCGGCACCTGCGACGAGCACGGCGAGGCACTCGAGGACACGGCGCGCCGGGAGCTGGCCGAAGAGGCCGGCCTGCGCGCCGGCGAGCTGACCAGGTTGACGGCGCTGTACAACACCCCGGGCTACAGCGACCAGGTGACGACCGTCTTTTTGGCCACACGCCTCACCCCGTGCCCGACGGCGCGTGCGGGGATCGAGGAGCGCTACATGGACCTCGAGGCGGTCCCGTTGGCCGAGGTGGGGGAGCGGGTGGCCGGTGGCGCCATCGTGGACGCCACCACCATCGTGAGCCTCCTGCTGGCGCAGCGGGCGCTGTCGCCGGCCTGAGCCCGGGAGCCCGGAGGGCGCGCAGGTGGCGGTGCGGGCCACGTTGTCGGCGGCGGCCGAGGAGTACCTCTCCTGGCTGGCGGTCGAGCGCGGCCGGTCGCCCAACACCGTGGCCGCCTACCGGCGGGACCTCGCTGCCTACGAGGCGTGCCTGGCCGCCTCGGGCCGTTCGGCTCCCGAGGCAGGGGTGGGCGACGTCGAGGACTACCTCGCGCGCCTGCGCCGCGACCGGCGCAGCCCCGCCACCGTGGCTCGGGTGCAGTCGGCGGTGCGGGGCCTGCATCGCTTCTTGGCAGAAGAGGGGTGGGCCCGGCAGGACGCCGGAGCCGACCTGGAGCGGGCCCGCGTGCCGCTCCGGCTCCCCAAGGCCCTGTCCGAGGACGAGGTGGGTGCCATCATCGGCGCCGTGCGCGGCGACGGCCCGGCCGCCCGGCGAGACCGCGCCCTGCTCGAGCTCCTCTACGGCACCGGGGCGCGGATCTCCGAGGCGGTCGGCCTCGACCTCGCCGACTGCGCCGGCCAGGTCGGCCTGCTGCGGCTCTCCGGCAAGGGCGGCAAGGAGCGCCTGGTACCCCTCGGCCGCCTGGCGGCGTCCGCCCTGGCCTCGTGGCTCTCCCCCGAGGGGCGGGGCCGTGTCGCGCCGGCCCGCTGGCGGCGCCGCGGCGACGCCGAGGCGGTGTTCCTCAACGCCCGAGGCGGCCGCCTCTCGCGCCAGGGCGCCTACGCCATCGTCCGCCGCCACGCCGAGGCTGCCGGGCTGGAGCACCGGGTCAGCCCCCACGTGCTGCGCCACTCCTGCGCCACGCACATGCTCGCCCGGGGAGCCGACGTTCGGGTGGTCCAGGAGCTCCTCGGGCATGCATCCATCGCCACCACCCAGCTCTACACCAAGGTCACGACCGAGCACCTCCGAGCGGCCTACGACGCCGCGCACCCCCGGGCGGGACCGTGGCGGGCCATGGGCCGCGACCCGAACCTCTAGGCTTCGGCCCATGGCGAACGACGTCCCCGCGACCGAATCGAGCCAGGCCAACTTCCGGGAGCTGCTCCTCCACGAAGAAGAGGACCTCCGGCGCCAGCTGGCCGAGCTCGGCTATGGCGATGCCGGCGGACCGAACTACGACCCCAACTTCGCCGACTCGAGCCACGTGACGGCCGAGCGCGGCACGGCGGAGGCCCTGGCCGTCCCGCTCCTCAAGGCCCTCGCCGACGTCCTCGATGCCATCCATCGCCTCGACGAGGGCACCTACGGGAGGTGTGAGCGCTGCGGGCAACCGATCGAGCCGGCGCGTCTCGAGGCCATGCCGGCGGCGCGCCGCTGCATCCGCTGCGCCTCGCAGCCCTGAGGTGGGCGGCCCCGCGTGAGCGATCACGGTGCGGGCGGGCCCGGCGGCGGGAACGGGCCCCCTCCGCGCTGGCCACCACCGCCGGGCACGGGTCCCAGGGGCGCCGCCCGGCCGCCGTGGGGCGCGCCTGCACCCGGGCGTGCCGGCGCCTCGCCCCGTCGCTTGTTGTGGGGCCTCGTGGCCGTCGGCATCCTGGCAGCACTGGTGAGCAGCCATCGGGTCAGCGAGGCCACCCTCATCGTCATCGCCGTCCTGCTCCCCTCCGTGATCCTCCACGAGGTGGCGCACGGCGCCATGGCGTACGCCTTCGGCGACGGCACGGCCAAGCGGGCGGGGCGCCTGACCCTGAACCCCTTCGCCCACGTCGACCCTGTGGGGACGGTCATCGTGCCCGCGATCACCGTCCTCAGCGGCTGGGGGTTCTTCGGCTGGGCCAAGCCGGTGCCGGTGACGGTGTCACGCCTGCGCAGCCCCCGGAACCACGGCGTCCTCGTCGCCCTGGCGGGGCCGGCCGTCAACGCCGTCATCGCAGCCGTCGCCGGCTTCGCCTTCGTCTCCTTCTACCGCGGCGGGGACCCGCTGTGGGCCCAGGTGCTGTTCTGGCTGGGCATGGTCAACGTCTGGGTGGCGGCCTTCAACCTCCTGCCGGTGCCGCCCCTCGACGGCTCGGTGCTCGTGGAACGGCTCTTGCCAGCCAGCTGGTGGCCCGAGTACCTGCGGTTGCGCCGGCACGCGCTGCCAGTGCTGCTCGGCACGCTGCTGCTGCTCTCCTTCGCGCACGTGTACCCGACCGAGCCGCTGCTCGCCCACCTCGAGAGCTGGTGGGCGCACCTCCTCGGCCTGTAGGGAGCTCGGGGCGCGTCCATCCGGGGTCGGCCCCACCCCCGTGCCGCCTCGGTTTCCCACCACCCTGGATCGCCTGATCATCACGGGTCGGCCCCACCCCCGTGCCGCCTCGGTCGTGCCGCCTTGGGTGGGGCCTCCTTCGGTGACGCCGCCTCCTTGCGTGCCGCCCGGGACGTCGCCCCGCCTTGCCGCCCCGGTCACGGCCAGAGGGGCGGGCCTCAGGGCCCGAGGAGCCCCACGGCCTCCGACGCCCGCCGGTAGGTGGCGGCCGCCACCTCGCCCGCCCGCTCGGCGCCTTGCCGCAGCACGTCGCGCACCGCCCCGAGATCCTGTGCCAGCTCGGCCCGACGCTGCTGGAGGGGACGCAGCAGCTCGACCAGCGCCGCGGCCACGTCGTCCTTGAGCTTGCCGTAGCGGTCGTAGTCGAGCGCCACCTCCTCGGGGCGCCGGCCCGTGGCGGCGGCCAGGAGCTGGAGCAGGTTGGCCAGCCCGGGCTTGGCCGCCGGGTCGTAGCGCACCTGGCCGTCGGTGTCGGTGACCGCCTTGCGGACCTTGCGGGTGATCGCCGCGGGGGGGTCGAAGACGCCGATGGTACCGAGGGGGGACTCGACCGACTTGGACATCTTGCGCTCGGGGTGCTGGAGGTCCATGATCCGCGCCCCGACAGGCGGGACCCTTGCCGTGGGCACGGTGAACACCGGGCCGTAGCGGTTGTTGAAGCGCACCGCCAGCTCCCGCGCGAGCTCGAGGTGCTGGCGCTGGTCGTCGCCGACGGGGACCTCCTCGGCGTCGTAGAGCAGGATGTCGGCTGCCATGAGCACCGGGTAGGTGAACAAGCCCACCCGCACGGTCTCGCGGCCGGCGCCCTTGTCCTTGTACTGGGTCATCCGCCGGAGCTCGCCCACCGTGGCGGTGCACTCGAGCAGCCAGGAGAGCCGGGTGTGCTCGGGCACGTGGCTCTGCACGAACAGCACGCAGCGCGCCGGGTCGAGCCCGGCCGCCAGGAGGTTGACCGCTGCGTCGAGGGTCCGGGCGCGCAGCTCGTCGGGCGCGATCTCGAGGGTGAGGGCGTGGAGGTCCACCAGGCAGTAGAAGGCGTCGTGGTCCTCTTGCATCTCGACCCAGCTGCGGAAGGCACCGAGATAGTTCCCGAGGTGGAAGTCGCCGGAGGGCTGCACGCCCGAGAGCACCCTGGCCATGGGTGACCATGGTAGGCGGGGCGTGCTCGGACCTCGGGTGAGTGGGGGGTGCGCGCCCCGGTCGGGAGGGCTCGCCCCGTCCCCCGGGCTTCGAAGAGGCGGGTCGGCCCCCGGGAGAGGGCGAGGGGCAGCCGGCAGGGATGCGCGAGCGCCGGCCCGGGGTTCGGTAGGGTCGGCACCGTGGGGTACGCCGTCGCCACCCCGGTCTTCGAAGGGCCCATCGACCTCCTCTTGCACCTGGTGAGCAGCCACGAGGTCGACCTGCTCGACGTGCCGCTCGCGCCCGTCGTCGACGGCTTCCTCGCCGCCTTGGCCGAGCGCCGGCCCGAGCTGACCATGGACGTCGTGTCCGAGTTCCTGCTGGTCGGGGCCATCCTCGTCGAGCTCAAGTCCCAGCGGCTCCTGCCGCGGCCCGACCTGGCGGAAGAGGACGAGGAGCTCGTGGGCTGGGAGGAGCGCGACCTGCTGCTCGCCCGCCTGCTCGAGTGCCGGGCCTACGCCGCGGCCGCCGACGTGCTCGTCGCCCTGGCCGAGCGCGCGGCGCGGTCGCTCCCTCGCGAGGTGGGGCTCGACGAGGGCTTCGTGGCCCACCCGCCCGACCTCCTCTCGGGGGTGACGCCCGACCATGTGGCCCAGGCCTATCTCCGGGCCACGGCCGAGCGGCCGGCACCCGAGGTGGACCTGTCGCACGTGACGGTCGACGCGGTCACGGTCACCGAGGCCGTCCATGCGCTCACCCGCCGCCTGCCCACGTGCGGGACGACGTCGTTTCGCGAGCTGACGGGGCACCTCGCGACCCGGATCGAGGTGATCGTCCACTTCCTCGCAGTCCTCGAGCTCTGCAAGCTGGGCAAGGTGTCCCTCGGGCAGGGGCAGACCTTCGGCGACCTCCAGGTGACGTGGCTTGGTCACGACGACGAGCTGGTCGCGGCGGGGGTCGGTGGGGCCGTCGACGACTACGAAGGCTGAACGGTGACCGACGAGGAGCTGCGCCGGGCGATCGAGGCCGTGCTGCTCGTGGCGGTCGAGCCCGTGCCCGCCGGGCTGCTGGCGGAATTGCTGGAGGAGCCGGCCGACCGGGTGGCAGCCACCTGCGAGCGCCTCGCCGCAAGCTACGCCGAAGAGGCCCGTGGGTTCGTCCTGGCCCGGGTGGCAGGCGGCTATCGGTACCAGACCCACCCGGACCTGGCGCCCTACGTCGAGCGCTTCGCCAATCGCGAGGTGTCGCACCGGCTGTCGACCGCCGCCCTCGAGACGCTGGCCATCGTCGCCTACCGCCAGCCGGTGTCGAGGGCCCAGATCGCCAGCCTTCGGGGTGTCGGTGTCGACGGGGTGGTCCGCCTGCTCGAGCAACGGGGCTACATCGAGCAGGTGGGGCGGGCCGAAGGCCCAGGGCAGCCCGTCCTCTACGGCACCACCGACCTCTTCCTCGAGCGGCTGGGCCTTGACTCGTTGGACCAGCTCCCCCCGGTCGAGGACTTCCTCCCGGGCCCCGAGGTGGCAGGCGAGCTCGAGAGCCGCCTCCGCCAGCCCCTGGGCGGGGGAGGAAAGCAGCCGCGGGGTGGTCCCTCCGACCAAGGCGGCTGACCGGACCGCCGTGCCCGGCCGCCGCCACGCGCCGGGTCCGTGCCCGCCCGAGCCCCGGTCTCGGGCCGAGCCCGGGCGCCGCCCCGGCCCCGGCTCCCCGCTCACGGCACGGCCGGGTTCGGACACCGAGGAGCCGCCGCGCCTCCAGAAGGTCCTCGCCCGGGCGGGGCTCGGGAGCCGCCGGGCCTGCGAGGAGCTGATCGCGTCGGGCCGGGTCACCGTCGACGGGCGGACCGCCGTCCTCGGGCAGCGGGTCGACCCGGCCAGCTCGAAGGTGGCGCTCGACGGGGTGCCCGTTCCCGTCGCGCCCGGCCTGGTCCACTACCTGCTCAACAAGCCGGCCGGGGTGGTCACCACAGCCTCGGACCCTCAGGGGCGCCCCACCGTCGTGGCGCTCGTGCCCGCCCGGCCGCGGGTTTTCCCGGTGGGGCGCCTCGACCTCCAGAGCGAGGGGCTCCTCATCCTCACCAACGATGGTCAGCTGGCCCAGCTCCTGGCCCACCCGTCCCACGGCGTGCCCAAGGAGTACGTGGCAGAGGTGGCGGGCACGCCGTCGCCCGGTGCCCTGCGGGCTCTGCGTCGCGGGGTCGAGCTCGAGGACGGCCGGACCGCGCCGGCGACGGTGGGCGTGCTCGCGCCCGGCGTGCTGCGCATCGTCGTCCACGAGGGCCGCAACCGGCTCGTCCGCCGGATGTGCGAGGCCGTCGGGCACCCGGTCCGCCGGCTGGTTCGAACCCGGATCGGCCCGGTGGCGGACCCGTCGCTGCCGCCCGGCGCGTGGCGCCTGCTCTCCCCCCGAGAGGTGCGCGCCCTGGCTGTGGCGGCGACCGGCGGCTCGTCTGCCCGACGGAGCCGCGTGGGCGGCCGGGGTCGGCCTGACGGGCAGTAGCATCGGCGCCGATGCCAGGGGTCCCCGCCGTGCGAGCCCTCCGCGGGGCCACCACCGTCGACGCCGACACGGCCGAGCAGGTGACCGAGCGCGTCCAGGAGCTGCTCTTGGCCATCATGGAGCGCAACGGGCTGGCCGAAGAGGACGTCATCAGCATCCTGTTCACGGCCACGCCCGACGTCGTGTCGATGTTCCCGGCCACCGCCGCACGCGGCATCGGCTTCGCCGACGTGCCGCTCATCGACGCCGCGCAGCTGCCCGTGGCCGGCGCGACGCCGCGGTGCATTCGGGTCCTGCTGCACGTGAGCACCCCGCTGCACCGCCGCGACATGCGCCACGTCTACCTCCACGGGGCGGCGGGGCTACGCCATGACCTCGTTGGCTGACGGCGGCCCCGCCAGGGGCTGCCGTGCCGTCGGGGCGCGGTGGTGGTGACCGGGCGGCGCCGCGCCGAGGTCGTCGGCACCGGGCTGATCGGCGGCTCGCTGGGCCTGGCGCTCCGCCAGCGTGGGTGGCACGTCAGCGGCAACGACGTCTGGCCCGAGCGCGCCGCCGAGGCCCGGGCGGTGGGCGCGCTCGACGAAGTGGGCACCGACCCTCAGGCCGAGGTCGTCTTCGTGGCCGTGCCTGCTGCCCATGCGGGGCCGGTCGCCGCTCGCCTCCTGGCCGAGCCGGCCCGGCGCCCCGACGTGGTGGTCAGCGACGTCAGCGGGGTGAAGGCCTCGGTGGTGGCCGCGGTCGACCACCCGCGCTTCGTGGGCGGGCACCCCATGGCCGGCTCCGAGCAGGTTGGCCTGAGCGGCGCCGACCCCGAGCTGTTCGTGGGTGCCACGTGGGTCCTCACGCCGACGCCCGCCACGGACCTCCAGGCATTCTCGCGGACGGCGGCGGTGGTGTCGGAGCTCGGCGCCGACGTGGTCGTGCTGTCGCCCGCCGACCACGACCGCCTGGTGGCGGTTGTCTCCCACGTGCCGCACCTCGTGGCCGCAGCCCTCATGAACGCCGCTGCGGCGGGCAAGGAACGCGGCGACGCGGCACTGCTCCGGCTTGCCGCCGGCGGCTTTCGCGACATGACACGGGTCGCCGCGGGCCACCCCGGGATCTGGCCGGACATCTGCGCCGACAATGCGACGGCCATCGTCGGGGCACTCGACAGCCTCCTCGCCGACCTCGCCGCGATACGCGATCGCGTGGCCGCAGGCGACCGTGCGGCGATCCTGGGTTTGCTCCAGGCAGCGAGCCAGGCGCGCCGTGCCCTTCCCGCCCGCGCAACCCGGCCGGAGGCCCTCATGGAGCTGCGGGTGCCCGTGCCCGACCGAGAGGGGGTCCTCGCCGAGGTCACGTCGGTGGCAGGTGACCTGGGCGTCAACATCTACGACATCGAGATCGCGCACTCCCCCGAAGGCACGCGGGGCGTGCTGATGCTCGTCGTGGAAGCCGCTGACGCCCCGAAGCTGCACGCCGGCGTCGCGGCCCGCGGCTACCGCTGCACGGTTCGGGAGCTGTCGTGACCCGCCCAGGACCGCCCGGCGGCGCCACCGCGTCCCTCCCCCCGGTCGTCCAGGTTCGGGCGGTCGGGCCCCTGCAGGGCCGGGTGCGCCCGCCGGGCGACAAGTCCATCTCGCACCGGGCGCTGATCCTGGCCGCGCTGGCTGACGGGGTGTCGGTCCTCCGCGGCCTGTCGGCGGGCGACGACGTGCGGCGCACCGCAGGAGCGCTGGTCGCCCTCGGTGCCGACCTCGCCTGGGAGGGGCCCGGCACCCTCCGGGTGACTGGCGGGCGGCACCGGTTGCACCCGCCGGCCGCGCCGCTCGACTGCGGCAACTCGGGCACTGGCATGCGGCTGCTGGCCGGGGTGGCGGCGGGGCTCCCCTGGCGGACGGAGCTGGTGGGCGACGAGTCGCTCTCGGCCCGTCCCATGGACCGCGTGGCCGTGCCGCTCCGCTCGATGGGGGCGCAGGTCGAGGGTCGGGGCGATCGCTGCCTGCCGCCGCTGACCGTCACCGGCGGCGAGCTGCGCGGGATCACCTACACGCCGCCGGTCGCCAGCGCCCAGGTCAAGTCGGCGATCCTCCTGGCCGGCCTGTCGGCCGACGGCACCACGATCGTCCGCGAGCCGGTGCCGACCCGCTCGCACACCGAGGAGATGCTGGCCGAGTCCGGCGCCGACGTGACCGTCGAGCCCTGGGGCGCCGGGCGCGCCGTGCGGGTGCGGCGCTCGGCGCTGCGGCCCGTCGACCGCTCGGTGCCGGGCGACCCCTCGCAGGCGGCCTTCTGGGTGGTGGCGGCTTGTCTCGTGCCGGGAAGCTCCGTGACGGTCGAGCACGTCTACGCCGGCGCCGAGCGGGTGGGCTTCCTCGGTGTGCTGGCCCGGATGGGGGCCAGGGTCCGGCTCGTCGCCGACGGCCCCGGTACCGCCAACCTGGCCGTCGAGTCGGCACGGCTGCGGGCCACGGTGGTCGAGGCGGCCGAGATCCCCTCGCTCGACGAGGTGCCGGTGCTGGCGGTGGCCGCCGCTGCCGCGGAGGGCACCACGACTTTTCGCGACGTGGGCGAGCTGCGGGTGAAAGAGGTCGACCGCCTAGCTGCCACCGCCGCCCTGGTCGAGGCGTTCGGCGCCCGGGCGGTCGTCGACGGCGACGTGCTGCACGTCGAGGGGGCGGGTGCCAGGGGGCTCATCCCGGGGAGCTTCGAGAGCCGCGGCGACCACCGGATGGCCATGGCTGCCGTGGTGGCGGCCCTCGCCGCGGGCGGCACGAGCACTGTGGCCGGGTTCGAGGCCGTCGCGACCAGCTATCCCGAGTTCCTGTCGGACCTGGGATCGCTGGCCGGTCCGGGCGCGGCCGGGCCGGCGGGCGCGACCCGCGTGCAGGACCGGGGTACGGGACGCGGCGCGACGGGCAGGGTCGTCGCCATCGACGGGCCCGCCGGCTCGGGCAAGTCGAGCGTCTCGAAGGAGCTGTCGCGCCGGCTCGGCATGCCCCGCCTCGACACGGGGGCGATGTACCGCGCCGTGACGTGGGCAGCGCTGCGCGACGGCATCGACCTCGCAGACGGGCCGGCGGTGGCCCGGGTAGCCCGCCAGGCGAGCGTCGAGCTCGAGGACGACCGGGTCCTCGTGGACGGGACCGACGTGACCGTGGCGATCCGTGCCGCCGAGGTGAACCGCGCCGTGTCGGTGGTCGCGGCCCACCCTGAGGTCCGCCAGGTCCTGGTGGCGCACCAGCGGGCGTGGGTGGCCGACCACGGCGGGGGCGTCGTCGAAGGCCGCGACATCGGCACCGTCGTCTTCCCCCGAGCAGACCTCAAGGTGTTCCTCACCGCCTCGGAGCCCGAGCGTGCCCGGCGGCGGGCCGAGGAGAGCCCCGAGGGTGTCGCCCGACGCGACCGGCTCGACAGCACCCGGGCGGCGTCGCCCCTGACCGTGGCCACCGGGGCACGGGTGATCGACACCACGACCCGAGGCGTCGACGACGTTGTCGCGGAGATCCTGTCGTGGCTGTGACACGGCCGAGTGGCCACGAGGGGGCCGGTCGCGCCGCGTCGGACGGTGGTGCAAGGCCAGCCGGTCCGGCAGGTCGGGGCGGGCTGCCCGGCCCTTCGGATCGTGGTGGGCGAGCCGCACGGCACGGCCGCGACGTCCCGTTCCGGCTCGATGCCCGCCTGACACGTTCGTACCGGCTGGTGAGGGCCTGCATCCGCACGGCCATCCGGATCTGGTTCCGCCCTCGGGTCGTGGGGCGCGCCAACGTGCCGGCCGAGGGCCCCGTGCTCCTCGCCCCGGTGCACCGCTCCTTCGCCGACTTCGTGTTCCCCCTGCTGCTCACCGACCGCAAGCTCTTCTACATGGGCAAGGACACCCTCTGGCGCTCCCGCACCTTCGGCAGGCTGCTCTCGTTGCTCGGCGCCTTCCCGGTGCATCGCCAGGCGGCTGACCGTGAGGCCCTCGCGAGGGCAGAGGAAGTCCTGCGCCAGGGGCAGGTGCTGGTCCTGTTCCCCGAGGGAACGCGCGAGGAGGGGGCGGTCGTCGGGCACCTGCACGAGGGTGCGGCCTTCCTCGCCGCCCGCACCGCGGCACCGATCGTGCCGGTCGGCATCGGAGGATCGGACCGGGCGATGCCACCGGGGCGCCTCGTCGCCCGACCCCTGCGGGTGACCGTGGTGGCCGGCCCCGCGCTCCCGGCCCCGACGCTGCCCGAGGGCGCCCGCCGGGTGCCGCTCGGACAGGTGCGCCGGGCGACCGAGGAGCTGCGCCTGGCCATCCAGGCCGTCTACGACGAGGCGCGCCGCTGAGGTGGCGACGGGAGGGGCGGCACGGCGCCCGGCCCGGCCGCAGCGCCGGCGTCGGCCCCGGTGTCAGTGTTCCCGGAGCCAGGTGCGGAGCAGCACGGCGGCGTAGCGGACGCCGTAGGTGAGGTTGGCGCCCTTCTTGGAGCTGCCCGACGCCCTCGGGTGCCAGGTGGCCGGGCGCTCCGTCACGCGCCATCCGCGCCGGACCGCAGTCGTGAGCAGCTCGGCCGTCTGGTACTGGTCCTGCTCGAGGCGCCCGAGGAGGTCCGAGAGCATGACGGTGCGCAGTGCCCGGAACCCGTTGGAGGTGTCGGTCAGCTGCGTACCGTTGAGCAGGTTCATGAGCCAGGCGAAGGCGACCACGCCGGCCTGCCTGACCCGGTCCTCGGTGAGGTCGCCCCCGAGCCGTCGGGAGGCGACGACGAAGTCGGCCTCGTCGGCGACGAGTGGCTCCAGCAGCCGCGCCATTTCAGCCGGGTCGTTCTGGCCGTCGGCGTCGAGGGTCACCACGTAGCTCGTGCCCGCCCGGACGCACAGGTCATAGCCCACCCGCAGCGCGGCGCCGTGGCCGAGGTTCACGGGCAGGACGAAGGTGATCGCCCCGGCTTCCCGGGCCACGCGAGCGGTCGCGTCCTCACCCCCGTCGACGACAACGAGGGGTGCCACCGCCAGGCCGCACGCCTCTGCCGGAACCCGGGCGAGCACGTCGCCGATGTTGTCCTCCTCCTCGAAGGCGCAGATCAGGGCGACCACCGGCGGGAGCTGCAGGTCGGGGTAGCGGGCGGCGAACTCGGCCCGGCCCAGGTCGACCACCAACTGGGAGAGGCGGCGCAGGCGTTGCGCCTGCATGCTGTCGCGAACGGTCACCGGCCGCTCATGCCCCCGGTCCGGCGGGGGCGAGACCCGGGGAGCGAGCCAGCGCCCGGAGGACGTCGGCGGCCGACACCTGCCGGTCCTCTGCCGCCGGGTCGGGTGACTCGATGGCCCGCGGCGATCCGCACAGCACGCCAAGGGCTGCCACCAGCGCGCGCAGGAGCTCGCGCAGCTCGGGCGGGGGCGGGAAGTACTCGTCCTCGACGGTGACCGACACCGACTCGACCCCATGCCGGGGACGCAGCCGGTCGACCACGTCTTGCACCAGGCCTTCGGGGGCCGAGGCTCCCGCGGTCACCCCGATCGTGCCCGAGAGGTCCTCGGGGACCTCCGAGGCATGGTTGACCCGCACGACACGCCTGCAGCCGGCGGCCAGCGCCACCTTCTCGAGGGCCACCGTGTTCGACGAGTTGGCCGAGCCGACGACCACCACCGCGTCGGACCGGCTGGCGATGGCCTTGAGCGCTGCCTGGCGGTTGGTCGTGGCAAAGCACAGGTCGCTGCGCCCCGGCGTCCACAGGTCGGGGAACCGCGTGCGTGCGGACTCCATGAGCCCCTGCCACTCGTCGTGGCTGAGCGTGGTCTGGGCGAGCAGCGCCACCGGGGTGGCCGGGTCGAGGTCCGCGAGGGCGTCGAGGTCCTCCTGGCGCTCGATGAGGCGGACGGCGTCGGGGGCGACGGCCATCGTGCCGACGGCTTCCTCGTGGCCCGAGTGGCCCACGTAGAGCACCGTGTAGCCCTTGCGGCTGCGGACCTTGAGCTCGTGGTGGACCTTGGTGACGAGAGGACAGACGGCGTCGACCACCACGCCGCAACGCCGTCGGGCTTCCTCCGCCACGGCCGGTGCGGTGCCGTGCGCGCTCAGCATCAGCGGGGCGCCTTCGGGCACCTCGGCGACGTCGTCCACGAAGACGACGCCCTGGGCCCGGAACTGCTCCACGACGTGGCGGTTGTGGACGATCTCGTGGTAGCAGTAGACGGGCGGCTCGAACACCCGCACCATCCATGCCAGGGCCTTGATCGCCTTCTCCACGCCGGCGCAGAAGCCCCGGGGCTCGGCGAGCACGACGCGATCGACGGGCACCGGCCCAGGTTACCGGCGCCCGTCGACCCCCCTGGTGGCGCCCCGCCGCCCGACCCTCGCACCCCCAGGACCCGCCGGGCAGGAGCGGCCAGGCAGCGCCCCGTCGGAATGTGCCGCCACACCCACAACCCCACCTCCCCAGGACCCGCCGGGCAGGAGCGGCCAGGCAGCGCCGGTAACCTTGCGGGCATGTCGGCGCCCGTGGTGACGTCGGTCGCCGAGGCGTCGCCGGCGGCCCGTGCCGGCCTCGCGCCAGGTGACGAGCTCGTGTCCCTGAACGGCGTCGTACCCCGCGACGTCATCGAATTCCACCAGTTGGCCGATTCCGACGCACTCGAGCTCCTCGTCCGCCGGGCCGGGCGGGAGCTGCCGCGGCGGCTGCGGGTGACCAAGGAGGCGGGCGAGCCGCTCGGGGTGGAAGTCTCCTCGCCGATCTTCGACCGCGTCCGCACCTGCGACAACCACTGCGCGTTCTGCTTCATCTACCAGCTCCCGAAGGGGATGCGGCGAAGCCTGTACGTGAAGGACGACGACTACCGCCTCTCCTTCCTCTACGGCAACTTCACCACGCTCACCCGCTTCACCGAGCTCGACGCCGAGCGCGTCCTCGACGAGCGCCTGGGCCCCCTGTTCGTGTCGATCCACGCCACCGACCCAGAGGTGCGCGCCCGGCTGCTGCGCAACCCGAAGGGCGCGACCAGCCTTCGCTGGCTGCGCGTCCTGCTCGAGGGCGGGATCGAGGTCCACGGCCAGGTGGTGGTGTGCCCCGGCATCAACGACGGACCCGTGCTGGAGGACACGCTGGCCGGCATCCTCGACGAGTACCCCGGCCTGTCGTCGGTCGGTGTGGTGCCGCTCGGCGTGAGCCGCTTCTCGCGCGAGGCGGACATGCGGCCCCACACGCCCGGGGAGGCGGCAGCGGTGTGCGACACGGTGGCAGCGTGGCAGGAGGTCTTCGATGCGGTGCTGGGGCGCCGGCTCGTGCACGCGTCGGACGAGTACTACCTCATGGCCGGAAGGCCGCTGCCGGACGCAGCCGCCTACGAGGGGTTCCCCCAGCACGAGAACGGCATCGGCATGCTCCGGGCCTTCGAGTCGGGCTTCTGCGGGGCTGCCGGGAGCGACCGGGCCGATGCCGCCGGGCAGCCGCGCGCCGAGCAAGGTGGCGGCCACGGCTCGGGGGACATCACCGGCGGGGTGCGGCGCGGGTTCTTCGCGGCCATCGATGGGGCACCGGCGGCGGGCTACCGAGCTCCCCGGGTGGACGCCGGCTGGGCGCCGGGGGCGCCGCGGCAGGGGACGGAGCCCGACACGCGCCCGGTGGCGGTGGTGACGGGTACCTACGCGGCAGGGTTCCTGGCACGGCTGCTGGCCCACCACCCGCGCCGCGACGTGCGGGTGGTGGCAGTGAAGAACCACTACTTCGGCGGCAACATCGGCGTGGCCGGCCTCCTCACCGGCCAGGACCTGGGCCGGGCCCTGGCGGCCGAGCCGCCGGGCCACCGCTACCTGGTGCCCGACGCGTGCCTGTCCAACGGGGTGTTCCTCGACGGCACCGGGCCCGGCGACCTGCCGCGGCCGGTCGAGGTGGTGCCCGCTGACGGGCGGTCGCTGCGCGTCGCCCTCGAGGGCGGCCGGCCCCTGGAGCCGGTGGGCCAGGTGGCGCCGTGAGGGCGGCCACCGGCGCCCTGCCCCGCCGGCCGACGGTGGTCGTCGCCGGCCGGCCCAACGTGGGGAAGTCCTCCCTCGTGAACCGCATCGTCGGCAGGCGGGTGGCCGTGGTCGAGCGCGAGCCCGGCGTCACGCGCGACCGCAACGTGCTCGAGGCCGAGTGGGCCGGCGTGGCCTTCGACCTGGTCGACACCGGCGGCTGGCTGCCCGGCGGCGACGCCTTGGATGCCAAGGTCAGCGACCAGGCGTTCCGGGCCGTGGTGGGGGCGGACCTCGTGCTGCTGGTGGCCGACGTGACGGTCGGGCTCACCGAAGATGACCTGGCCGTGGCCCGGGCCGTGCACCGGGCCGGGGTACCGGTGCTGGCGGTGGCCAACAAGGCGGACGACGAGTCGCGTGAGCGGTCGGCCTGGGAGATGGTGGCGCTCGGCTTCGGCGACCCCTGGCCCGTCAGCGCCCTCCACGGGCGGGGGACCGGCGACCTGCTCGACGAGGTCGTCCGGAGGCTCGCCCCTTCTGGCCAGCCCGACACCCCCCCGGGCCCCGCCGCGCCGGATGGGCCCGACGCCGACGGCGGGAGCGAGCCGCCACGGGTCGCGATCGTGGGGCGCCCCAACGTGGGCAAGTCGACGCTCTTCAACCGCCTCATCGGCGAGGAGCGCTCCGTCGTCCACGACCTGCCCGGCACGACGCGCGATGCCGTCGACACGCTGGTCACGACCCCGGCCGGCCCGGTCCGCTTCGTGGACACGGCTGGCATGCGGCGGCCGGCGCGGACCGAGCCGGGAGTCGAGCGCCACGCCGTGAGCCGTGCGCTCGCGGCGCTCGAGCGCGCCCACGTGGCTCTGCTCGTCATCGACGCCTCGGTCGGGGCCACCCACCAGGACCAACGCCTGGCCGAGCGCATCGCCGTGTCGGGGTGTGCCGCGGTGGTCGTGCTCAACAAGTGGGACCTCGTGCCGGCCGAGCGCCGCGACGACGTCCTCGCCGGCGTGGGTGACCGGCTGGCCTTCCTCGGCACGGCGCCGGTGCTGCGGGTGTCGGCGGCATCTGGCCGCGGCGTCGGGCGGGTCCTCCCCGCCCTGCAGGAGACCGTGCGCTCGTACCACCAACGGGTGCCCACGGGCACCCTCAACCGGGCGCTGCGCGAGCTCCAAGAGGCGCACCCGGCGCCCGGGGCACGCATCCGCTACGGGGTGCAGGGAGCGGTGGACCCACCCACGTTCACCCTCTTTGCCACCGGCCGCCTGCCGCGCACGTACCTGCGCTACGTGGAGCGCCGGCTGCGGGACAGGTTCGACCTCGGCGCCACCCCCCTCAAGATCCGGGTTCGTACGGGCGGGGGGCGATAGGGGACCGCAGTGGCCTGGTGCGAGGAGTGCGATCGCCTGGTCGAGGATGACGAGCTCACCGACGACGGCAGCTGCCCGAGCTGCGGCACGCTCCTCCACGAGGCACGGCGCCCGGTTCCCTGGTACTTCAAGTTCATGGGTGCGGCGACGGTCGTCTACCTGGGCTGGCGTGCCTACCAGGGCATCGAGTGGCTCTTCCACCACCTCTGACTCCCATGAGGGCGATCCGGCAGCCGCGGCGGGCGGTAACCTGATTGGCCGACGCCCTGTATCGGCCTACGACCGTCGGCGGCCGGACCGGAGGTGACCTGTGACCCTCAGCTTCTCGGTGAACTGGGACTACCGCTGTCCGTTCGCCCGCAACGCCCACGAGCACCTGGTGACCGGCTTGCGAGCTGGGGCCGACTGGGACGTCACCTTCGTCGCCTTCTCGCTCGACCAGGCCCACGTGGCCGAGGGCGAGGCGCCGGTGTTCGACCGCCCTGCCGACTTCCCGGCGCTGTTCGTGAACCAGGCGGGGATCGTGGTGCGCGACCGCTACCCGGACCGGTTCTTCGACGCCCACCTGGCGCTGTTCGCCGCCCGCCACGATCGGGGCCTCGACGTCCGCGACCGTGAGGTCGTCACCGGCGTGCTCGGCGAGCTGGGCCTCCCGGTCGCAGAGATCACGGCCGCCATCGACGAGGGGTGGCCCCTCGAGGTCTACCGCAAGGAGCACACGGGCTGGGTTGAGGAGCACCGAGCCTTCGGCGTGCCGACCTTCGTGCGCGACGGCCAGGCCGTGTTCGTCCGGCTGATGCACCGCCCCGCCGGCAACGGCCCGCTTGCCGTGTCGACCGTGGAGCGGGTCGTCGACCTGGTCGCGGGGTGGCCCGAGCTGAACGAGCTCAAGCACACCACGATCCCGCGCTGAGCCCCAGCCCCGCCGGCTCGCGCGCTCGGGCCACCGAGCCAATCGGTCCGCCGAGCCAATCGGTCCGAGCCGGGGCCCGACGCTGCGGGTCACCCCGTCCGACGCCGAGCCGGGAGCCGACCGGTCCGCGCTGGGGCCCCAGCTCCGGGTGGCGGCCAGGGCCTGGGGTCAGCCTGGGAACAGCCCGAGCTCCCGGGCGAGCGTCGGGGCGTCCACGGTCCGGCCGTTGGGCTCCGCCGCTGCCGGGTCGGTGACGAGCCACGCCGCGACCGACCCTGGCACGTCGACCGGCACGCCGGTCGACGCGTCGAACCCGAAGGGGGCCATGTCGATGGCGATCCGTTCGGTCGCCACGAAGCCCGGCTCGAGGTTGTACGCACGGATCCCGCGGTCGCCCAGCTCGAGCGCCAGGATGCCCGCGATCCGGTTGAGGGCCGCCTTGCTGAACCCGTAGCCGAGGCCCCAGCCGCCCTCGCCGGCCGGTGCTGGGGGGTCGTGCTCGCCTGCGCCGGAGGAGACGTTGATGATCGTGCCGCCGCCGCGCTCGAGCATGGAGGGCAGCACGAGCTTGATCAGGATGATCGGAGCCATGGCATTGGCCTGCAGGTGCCTGTCGAGCAGGTCGACCGGGGTGTCGAGGATGCGGTCCATGTGCCCGGGGCCGACGTAGCGGGCGTTGTTGACGAGCACGTCGATGTGCCCCCAGCGCTCGAGCACCGTGGTGACCGCCACCCCGAGCGACGCCCGGTCGAGCAGGTCGGAGGGCACCGCCAGCGAGCGCTGCCCGGTCTCCTCGACGAGAGCGGCCGTCGTGGCGAGGCTGCCGGGCAAGGGCGACGTGTCGGAGCGCTTGACCGTCGAGGAGTGCTCGCGGCCCTCGCCCTCGACCGAGGTGCGCGCCGTCATGGCGACGTCGTACCCGGCGCGCGCGAGGTGGAGGGCGATGCCCTTTCCGATGCCGCGGCTTGCGCCGGTCACGAAGGCAACCTTTGAGTCCTGGGCCATGGGCGGCAATGTAGCGCGCCAGGTGGCGCAAGGCCGGGTGCGCGAGGCCGCGTGGCGCGAGCCGCGCCTCGTGACCAAGGCCGAGGAGCTGGCCGGCTCAGGTACGGCCCGAGCCGCGTGCCGTGGTGCCCGTGGCGGCAGGCGACGGCGGCTCGAGGGGGCCGAGCAGGCGCGGCAGCTCCTGGCGCACCACCTTGCCCATGGCGTTGCGGGGGAGGCTCGCCACGACGCGGACCCAGTCGGGCACCTTGTAGCGGGCGAGGTGGCGGGCGCACCAGGCCCGGAGCTCGTCGGCGTCCGCCTCGGCACCGGTGGCCAGCTCGACCACGGCGGCAACTCGCTCCCCGAGGCGCTCGTCGGGCACGCCCACCACAGCCGACCCCGCCACTGCAGGATGGAGCTCGAGCACCTGCTCGACCTCGGCGGGGTACACGTTCGCGCCGCCACGGATGATGAGGAGCTGCTTGCGATCGCGGACGAACAGGTTGCCCGCGCCATCCAGCGAGCCGAGGTCACCCGTGCGCAGGAGGCCGTCGGCCGGACCGCCCTGCACCCCGCCCCCTTGCTCCCAGTAGCCGAGCATGGTGCGGTAGGCACCGGCCCATGGGCCTGCCGTCCGGCCACCGACGCAGATCTCGCCCACCTCACCTGCCGGCAGGACCCGGTCGTCTCCGTCGCGGACGGTCACCTCGAGGTGGGGCAGGGGGACGCCGCTGGCCCCCTCGACGTGGGGCACGTCGCGCGCCTCGATGGTCACGATCGTCGGCGCCTCCGTGAGGCCGTAGGTTCCCCGCAACGGCACGCCGAACTTCTCCTCGAAGTCTCGGCGCACTCCTTCGGGGCAGCGCGCGCCGCCGGTCCACACCTCCTCGAGGCTGGCCAGGTCCTCGGGGACCACCCGTGAGTCGTGGACGAGGTCGTAGAGCATGGTGGGCACGCCGTTCCACACCGTCACCTCGTTCTCGCGCAGCCAGCGGCCGAGCTCGACAGCGCTCCGGGCGTCGCTGACGATCGAGCACCCGCCGGCCTGGGTGGCGAGCAGGGTCGAGAGCACGAGGAGGTTCAAGATGTTGAGCGACAGGCAGTCGCCCTTGCGCAGGTCCCGGCCATAGCGCCGGGAGGCCACGATCGCGGCGCCCGGCACGACCAGGTTGTGCTGGCTGTGCACGACGCCCTTTGGCGAGCCCGTGGTGCCGCTCGTGTACGCGATGCCCGCCGGTGCGAAGGGGTCGATCGCCGGGCGGCGCGCGTGGCTCCCGTGCGAGGCGGCGAGGAGCGCTTGCCATTCCGTGCCGTCCTGTGTCGAGCCGCCGACCGGCACGACGGCCGGACCAGGAGACGATCCGCCGGTCGCCTGTGCGAGCTCGGCGGCGACCGCCTCCTCGCAGAGGAACACGACCGGACGAGCATGTCGGAGCAGCGCGAGCTTCTCAGGCGCCGCCAGGGTGCGGTTCACGCCGACCCACACGGCCCCGAGGCGCATGGTGCCGTGGAAGGCCACCACGAGGGAGGCCGAGTTCGGCAGGGAGGCGGCAACCCGGTCGCCGGGGCGGACACCGAGCTGCTGCAGCGCCGCCGCCGCCGCGTCGGCTTCCACGGCAAGCGAGCCGTAACTGAGGCTGGCGTCGGGGGCGACCAGGGCCAGACGGTCGGGATCGCGAGCGGCTGCGGCGTCGAGGAGGGCCGGGATCGTCGTGACGGCAGGCACCCGCACGGTCGTCATCAGCGTCCTTCCCCCTCGTCACTCGCTCCGCCGAGCCGCCTGTTGCTCGTGCCATCCCTGCCGCCCGTTCGCGTCGAGGCGCGAGACGGCTGGCGCACCCGCCGGACGCGCCCGGCGGGAACCCTTGCGGCCAGGCTACCGACACGCGCCTCCGGCCGCTTCCGGCGGATCTGCCATACTCGCGCCGCTTGCCGGGCAGCGGCGTCTCCTGCCCGCCGAGAGCTCGCGGGGGTCGCACGCCATGCTGGGGGGCACCTCGTGGCGTCGGGCTCGTGGCGCTCTGGCCCGAGCTGGGGGAGTGGTGAAGATGGGGGAGTGGTGAAGATGGGGGAGTGGTGAAGATGGGGGAGTGGTGAAGATGGACGACCTCGACCAGATCCGAGACCTGATGGCGCGCTACGCGCACTATTACGACACCGGCCGGGCCGAGGAATGGGCAGGTCTGTTCACCGAGGACGGCAGCATCACCATCGGCGACGCACCCCCGACGGCCGGTCGCGACGCGCTGCTCGCCATGGCAGCGGCCGTGGTGCCCAGGTCGCGGCACCACTTCATCGTCAACGAGGCCATCGACGTTGACGGGGACCGCGCCAGAGGTGAATCGTCGTTGCTGCTGAGCCAGGGGCAGCCGCCGACCTTCGTGATGGCGGGCAGGTACGACGACGAGCTGGTCAAGGTCGCGGGCCAGTGGCTGTTCCGGAGCAGGCGGGTGACCCTCGACGGGTGACCACGGGCCGGGTGGGCCCGATCACGGGCCCGGCTCGGGGCAGGGCGTCGCTCGGACCGGCACGGCAGAACGTCACCCGAGCGAGCCGCCGTGTGGGATAGCGTCGCTGTGTGCCTGGCCTCGTGGTGGAGCACCGTGGTCACGTGACCGTGCTCACGATGGACCGGCCCGACAAGCGGAACGCGTACGACGACGACATGCGCGACGCCATCACGGCAGCCATGCTCGCCTTCGAGGCCGATCCCGAGCAGTACGTGGCGGTCGTGACCGGCTCGGGCACGCGCGCGTTCTGCTCCGGCAGTGACCTGTCCACCCCTCGGGGCGGCAGGACGCGCCGGGGCCCGCGCCCTTTCCCGATCACCGACATGTTCGGGATCGGCAGCGTCTCCAAGCCGGTCATCGCCGCCGTCAACGGCCTGGCGGTCGGGGGAGGGTGCGAGATCGCCCTGGCCTGTGACATCCGCATCGCGGCCGACACTGCCTGGTTCGGCCTGTTCGAGCCCAAGCACGGCATCATCCCGGGCGCGGCCGTGCACCTGCTGCCGCGGATGGTCGGCTACGGCGACGCCGCCTGGCTCCTGCTCACGGCCGAACGCGTGGGAGCCGGCGATGCCCACCGGATGGGCCTCGTCCAGCGAGTGGTGAGCCCCGCCCAGGTTCTGCCCGAGGCGATGCGCATCGCGGAGGGCATGTGTGCGCTCTCGCAGGTCGCGCTCCAGGGGATCAAGAAGGTGCTCCGCCACGAGCGGGACCGCCTCCTGCACGAGTCGATCCGGCTGGCCGAGGTCATCATCGCGACAGCCGAGCTGAGTGGCGACATCGACGAGGGTCTCGCCGCCTTCCGCGAGCATCGCCAGCCGCACTTCTCCAACAGGTGGCCCGGCCCCCCGGCGGGCTGAGGACGTCGGGCAAGGCGAGGAGGAACCCGTGCAGTTCGCACCGGCGCCATTCCCGCCGGGCGCGGCCCGCGAGTACCAGCGAGCGGGCTACCACACGGGGATGGGCCTGCCCCAGCTGATGCGGCGCACCGTTGCCGAGTTCGGGCCGCTGTGCGCCGTCGCCGACGGGGGACGGACGCTCACGTGGGAGGAGCTGCTCGGTCACGCCTTCTGCCTGGCCGGGTTCCTCGAGGCCCAGGGCATCGGCGCCGGTGACGTCGTGGTCTGGCAGATGCCCAACTGGTGGGAAGCGCTAGTCGTCGCCTACGGCGTGTGGGCGGCGGGAGCCGTGTCGGCACCCGTGGTGCCGATCTACCGGGAGCACGAGCTGGCGAACGTCTTGCAGGCCGTCGAGCCGCGGTGCGTCCTGGCGCCGTTGCGCTTCCGCGGGCACGATCACGTCGCAGCGATGGAGGCTGCCATCGACCTGTGGGGGGGCAACCCGCTGCGCGTGGTGGTGCGTGGGTCCGCCGCCGGCTGGACGGGCTTCGACGACGTGCTGGCCGGCGCCCCGTTCTCCGCGACGCTGGTCGATCCGGACGCGCCCGCGCTCGTCGGCTTCACCTCGGGCACCACCTCCGGGGCCAAGGCCGTCGTGATGAGCACCCGGGGCCTCCTGGTCGTGCCGCTGCGCCATGCCCGCACGGTGCCGTACACCTGGCACGATCGCGGCTACATGGCGGCCAGCGTGTCGCACGCGACCGGCCTGCTGATGGCGGTCACCATCCCGCTCGTGTCCGGCTGCTCGGTCGTCCTCGCCGACCGCTGGGACCCGGCGCGCGCCGTCGAGGAGATCCAGCAGCACAGCGTTACCTATACGGGAGGTGCGGCTGTCTTCATGCAGGAGCTGGCCGATGCCGTGGTGGCGGCGAGCCTTCCTTCCCTGCCGCTCTCGACCGGCTTCAGTGCCGGCGGCAGTCCGATCCCGACCGAGCTGGCGCGGCGCTGCGAGGAGCTCGGGATGAAGCCGCGCCGCGCCTACGGCATGACCGAGTGCCCCACCGTGTCGGCCAGCCTGCCCGGCGACCCCACCTGGGTGCGTCTGGCCACGGACGGACGGGTCCTGCCGGGCTGCGAGGTGAAGGTCGTGGCACCCGGCCGCCCCGGCGGGGTGCTCGGCCCTGGACAGGTGGGCGAGTTCCTCGTCCGCGGTCCCCAGCGGGCGCTCGGCTACGTCGACCCCGTTCACACGGCAGAAGCCTTCGACGACGCCGGATGGCTCCGCACTGGGGATCTCGGAACGGTCGACGCCAGCGGGTGCCTGACCGTGTCCGGGCGCACCAAGGACGTCATCAATCGCGGCGGCGAGAAGCTGTCGGCGCGCGAGATCGAGGAGCTCATCGCTGGCCATCCCGAGGTGGTGGAGGCCGCCGTTGTGGCCTTGCCGCACCCCCGGCTCGGCGAGGAGCCCGCCGCGTTCGTCATCGCACGTGGCGCCGCGCCGTCGGAGGAGGAGCTGGCCGGCTTCCTGCGGGCGCGGGGCCTGGCGCCCCAGAAGATCCCGCGAGTCTGGATCACGCTTGCCGACCTGCCACGGACGCCGTCGGGCAAGGTCAAGAAGTACGAGCTGGTCGAGCGGTTGCGTGCCTCGCGAACCCCCCAGCCGCCTGCGGCCCCGGCCACGGACCTCGATGTAGGATCGGGGTGAGGCTGCCTGCCAGCGATTGGAGGTGGAAGGCCCGCTGGCGAGGCGCCCCGTTCGCGAGGTGCCAACCAGCGAGCGACGGGCTGTGGCGCAGCTTGGTTAGCGCGCTTGACTGGGGGTCAAGAGGTCGCCGGTTCAAATCCGGCCAGCCCGACCAAGAACGTGCAGGTCAGGGGCTACGGAGGCCGAATCCAGGCGGGCTGGC